>Ga0207061_1079_pt1 | contig 26407 bp, 18 predicted proteins | sample Alteio_BWMinCont_31_FD_153275 | JGI IMG/M metagenome (GOLD analysis project Ga0207061, IMG submission 153275) | Enriched cells from forest soil in Barre Woods Harvard Forest LTER site, Petersham, Massachusetts, United States -... | ecosystem: Environmental > Terrestrial > Soil > Temperate forest >... | reverse complement strand
TGATTGCAAGATCTCTACGGCACGCCGGATAGTTTGCAGAGTAGCTTCATCCGGTTTTGCAATGCCATTGTCAGCATAAAAAGCAATGCGAAGTGATTCCAAATTGATAGGTTTTTTATCGTTTAGGCGGACGGGTAAGACATCTGGATCACTATGATCAGGCCCTGCTAACACGGGTAAAACCAAATCTAGATCTTCAACGAATCGCGCCATTGGACCATAACTTGTCAATGGGCCAAGCAGGCCTCGACCATCTGAAGGAACATTACCTGTGCTAGGAATTAATCCACGTGTCGGTTTTAGACCTGCAATACCTGTGTTATGTGCAGGCTGGCGGATGCTTCCTCCTCCGTCACTGCCTAACCCCAAGGCAACTCCCCCAGCGGCAATAATGGCCGCTTCGCCACCACTACTTCCGCCGGAAGTACGATTCAGATCATAGGGATTGCAGGTTTTGCCGTAGCGATCGTTGTCTGTTTCATAGGCGATATTCCATTCAGGGACATTGGTAATCCCTATCACAATAGCCCCAGCAGCCTTTAATCTAGCAACTACACTTGCATCTTCACTGGGACGAAAATGATAACCCATGCTTCCTTTTGTGATAAGAAAATGTTTAACTTTGCACGTATCTTTGATCGTAATAGGCAGGCCATGCAGCGGACCTATTACTTGAAATTTGGCAAGTCTTGCATCGGCATTCCTTGCTTGCCGCAATGCTTCCTCTGATTCTAATTGCTGAACCATAGCATTGAGTGCAGGATTCACACGGGCTATGCGATGAAGATAAATTTGCATGAGTTCTGTACAAGAGATTTCCTTTTTTTTTATGCGGTTGACTAATTGTTTCGCGGACGAGAAATAAATTTCAGCGCTCATAAGCCTCTGTGTACTCTACCCTTGTTACGATCCTGTGCCTATTATTAGTTGTAAACATTCCGTATTTTGTGCATTTTACACCAGTGCATACATTTTAGGAGTATGTAGCTTTATTTTATGCTAATTCGCATAAAATACTGAAGGGGTAATTGTCTTAGGTATAACATTCAGCTACAGTGTTAGGCAGTGCTTACCATGCCTTTATGTTGATGATGAACCAAATATAGCAGTGCGCTGGGCATTTAAAAATAAAAATAACAATGGTAGGAATCATGTTCGAAAACGCGTTCGAAGCCATGGGGAAAGTCCTAAGGCATTTTTCCAAGACATCTGACAACACACAGGTTGTCTTTTCGCATATAGCAGGGGAACTGGAACAACCTATTGCTCCAGAACAGCCTACTGACGTGCAGGAGAAGGAAGAAGGAGTATCGTGCATGCATGCATCGTTGCAAATAGAGCTTGAAAAAATACAAAACCTGCTCAAGCAGCCTCACAAAAATTCTGATTTCCATGCAACTAGTATGAAGTGGATATTGCAGATTCAGCAGTCGATGTGCAATCAAGAACAAGTTGGTGATAGCGCTTCATTGCGACCCCTTGTTTACTCCCTTTCCCCTATGAGCCCTATGAGGGTCAGCTTTTCTATCGCAAAAGCATTGTGTCATTACCTTCAGTACTTTCAGATTCACTCCGATACTATTCAGGGTCATCTGGAAAATATTTTGCTATTACTAATGAATAAATTTCAAAATCCCCAGCATGGCTATTTGCAGTGTACTGTAGGTGATTGCTTGCTCATAAACCTCCTGGATCTTTTCATAATACACGGACATAGCAGTGATTGGATTACGTTATTTGACTGCTGTGTACAAACCAAGCATCCTGAGCTGTCAATTGTTGCTCTGCATGATGTACAGGATATCATTGTCCAGCATCAGGAAGATTTTAAATCTTTCTCACTGCCTACTGAAGATACACACTCGAAGTTGAACGACCAACCGGTCCTATCCTCAGTTACTGAGGATTTTAAGGATTCTGGTTTAAAGAAATTTGTTCGCATGGCCACTATGGCCACTGATGCAACCCAAAAAAAATTATCAAAAATAAAAGAAGACGGTACAGAACAGGTTAATGCTTTTACTGCTAAAATGAAAGGTAAGCTTAAATTTTCTACAAAAAATTCATCCCCCACTTTACAAGGGGAGAATTGTTCTACTGATACTGTAGCAAAGCCCTGTAATTCTACAGAAATAACAAGGAAGCCGAAAAAGGCTCCTGCTCGTATTGTGCATTTTCCGTCTGATGATAGTGTAACTATTTTGTCAACCGACTGCCCAATAAGTGCAGATACTCCTCCAATAGAGGAAGATGTAACTTCCAATTTCAATACTGTGCACGCCGTAGCCACTAACTCAATGCCAGTTAGACTGGATTCCATGGAAGAACACAGAGATGCTATAAACGACAGAGATCTAGTGTTGTCGTCTGTGGCTGAAATTCATCAAAATGTAGAAGAGCATTGCATTTCTCCGGACGTGGTGGATGCAGTGCAAAACTTCAATCCAGTAAAAGTAGTAGAAAATACGTCCACTTTAATCAATGATTCAGCGACTGTGTACCCAGGGTGCTCGGGTGCTGTTGAAGAGGAACATCAGGAGGAGGATATAGGCCTTGTTGCATTATCTACTGAAAATCCGCGAAATAGTGGTGCCTCTGCTGCTCTATTAATAAACGAAGCAAAAGTAAATTTAAGGGCTAATTTAAGGGCTAAGTTGGAGCTGTATTTATCACAATCAAGTAAGGATTTTTGTTCGCCCGAAACTAGGCTGAATAATTTTGTTACGGAATTACCAGAAAAGGAAAAAGAAATTCTTAATTCATTTTTCAGTTTTAACCAAGATTTTATAAAATCACTGATGGTGCAGTGTACAAACCCATATGCCAGTAAAATCTGTAAAAGTCAATGTACAGCATATATCTTCCAGCAGTTCGATACCTTTCCAAGGTCGCCGTATAATTTAAATTTTTTAAAATTTTCTGATCGATTGGGTGCAATTAATAAATATACTCTTACGAAAGATGATCAAGACTTTTTAAATCAATATTTCAAATATACTGATCATGATTTATGTAGGAATTTTAAGACATTTCTCCATAATATGCTTAGTATATGTACCACGCTACAAACGCAAATCATCCCTTCTGATATGGATAAGATTTCTTTTTGGAAACAGCTGAAATCGGGCTGTTTATTTTTTAGACAAAATACTACCTTTCATGTTCTAGAAACATACACAAAGCTCTGTGGTATTCCTTTAACCCGCTCATCCTTGCAAAAGCATGTTATGAATGCATCTAGGCGTCAGTTGCTACGTCATCACAGGATTCTAATAATGCCTTGGGCGTCCAAACCTGAGATAGCCGATGCATTCTCCGAAGCTATAATGTCGAAATATTGTTTATCTGAAATCCAGTGCTATGCCCGCATTTTACAGGAAAGAAATGCACAACTTGCCGCTGCTGCTGCTGATAACTATAATGTAAAGGATATAGTTAGTGCAGAGTACCACGTGGCAACTACCTGGTACCATAACTTTTCGCAATCCAGTACGACTATGCTTTGGGATCCTCGTTGTTTGCATCCTATGCATGAGGAATTGCAGAAATTTAAAAATTTCTTCGATGAATATCAGGCCTTCACTACTCTAGGCAAACAAAAAAACCAAGATCGCTATAATGAACTGATACAAAAGCAAAAAAATAACGAACTCCTTTTAACAAACTTACTAATGGATCTTAAAGAGGAAAAGAGAGAGCCATGCCATTCGTTCGCAGTTTCTCCTCGCTTTGAGCAACAGAGCACAACAAGTAGTAGTCATAGTCGTTGGATCTCCTCTAATGGTAGTTGGCTCCGTTGTGATGCCTATAATGCTCACCATAGCATTTTTAGCTCTAAAATTAATCACAGAGCGTGCGATGATTCTGAACACGAACCACTTAATTATTCTATTTAATATTGCAACCCATACTAGATTTAGATGTAAAAATTTAGACAGCTAACCCCTCTTCCTATACACTGTGCAACCCAGTTAGTTTTACCGTAAGTGTAATCGTAACATCCGTTTTAAGGGAACTAAATGACTATAGTCTCTGGTCAAACGCACCCCGCACCCCATACCTCTGCTACGCTGAGTTATCAACCTTGGCTAGTCTGTTTTTCCGCCGCCCTTTTTTTCTTTTATGAATTTATTCAGATGAACATGTTTAATGCTGTGAGTACTGATTTGATGCGCGATTTTTCACTGCATGCGACGAAACTAGGAAAATTATCCGCGTATTATTTTTATGCTAACTTAATTTTTTTACCGATAGCTGGCGTCCTATTAGACCGATTTTCTACACGCTTAATTATTTTGTCAGCTTTATTATTTTGTGTTGCAGGAATAACTGGCTTTTCCATAACTCACTCCTTTCCTCTCGCCTGTACATTTCGATTTATGAGCGGTGTAGGCAGTGCTTTTTGCTTCTTAAGTAGTGTCCTATTGGCTGCGCATTGGTTTCCAGCAAGACAGATGGCTTTAGTGACAGGATTAATTATAACGATGGCTATGTCAGGTGGCATGATTGCGCAGACTCCGTTGATCGTATTGATTCAGCTCGTAGGATGGCGCACTACTCTACTGCTTGACGCTGGTCTAGGCCTATTTATTTTTGTTGTTATATTTTACGTTGTTCAGGATTATCCGCCTGGAGTCAGGGAGAATGGAAAGATTTCAACATTTAAGTTTAGTAATGCAGGAATTCTTACATGTTGGCGTTTAGCCTATTGCAATCTACAAAATCTTCTTTGTGGCATTTATACTTCATTGATCAATGCACCTATTGCTTTATTCGGCGCCATCTGGGGGAGTTTGTTTTTGCAGCAAACGACACACTTTTCCGCAAGGGAAGCTTCCCTTGCGCCAAGTTTGCTTTTTTTAGGCACGATGATTGGAGGACCGGTTGTTGGTTGGGTGTCAGATAAAATCCAAAAACGGATAGTACTCATGATGGTTGGTGCCATCATCTCCTTATTATTGAGTATTGTAGTCATATGCCTGCTACAAATACTTTCTCTTGTAGCTATTTTGTTTTTGTTTTTTGCCTTAGGTTTTTTTACTAGTAGCCAAGTGTTATGTTACCCTTTGGTCGCAGAAAATAATATGGAAACGCTAAAAGCAACAGCGGTTAGCGTTGTATCTTTTTTTGCTATTGGTGGTTATGCTGTCTTACAGCCACTATTTGGTTGGTTGATGGATTATGGTTGGCAGGGTAATATGGAAAATAATGTGAGAATTTACAGTGCAAGTGACTATCACCACGCTTTGTTAATTTTGCCGCTGGGTTTCTGTATCGCTTTGCTCGCTACGTTATGGATTCGGGAATCCAAGAGAATTTAGGGTACCTCTCATTTTTTACAAATAGCCTGTATACAAAAAATTTATAGAGACTGCCCCGCCCTTAAGAAAACATAATCTTTAGCTTCTTACCGGGTCTTAATCGATCTGTTGCAAGCTGGTTCCAATATTGCAAGTTCTTGACGGTTACGTGGTAATACTTGGCTATCTTAACTAAGGTATCGCCTTGTTTGACAAGATACACCCGTGGCACCGTGCTCATCCTTTTGCTTGCATGTTGAAGCGTATTAAATCTGCTAAATCTTCTAAACTCGGTACTTACCTGCTGCATGACGCTAGTAGTAGTCTGTCTAGAAGTTTGCTTGATCACTGTACGCTTGTTATTAGCATTATTAGAAGCTAATAACATAGATAACTGTTTTTGATATAAAGCAACTCGATCAATAGGTAGAGCGAGTTGACCATGTGTTAAAGGAGTTAAACTATTTTTAACACCCGGATTCAGTTGCTTTAACTCTGATAAGTTAACACCGGCCAATTTAGCAGCATGTGTAAGATTTAATTTTGTTCCTTGTACACCAACTTGTACACCAACCAGCGCAAGATAAGGTTTGATACTGATAGGAGGCAGCGATACACCATATTTTGCTGGGTTTTTAACAATGGCAGCCAGTGCCAATAAACGCGGAATATAGGAACGTGTCTCTAAAACTAACGGTAGCGCCCAAAAATGAGTATTTCTATCATGCTGTGCGTTATGGCGTATTGCCCTCTGTACGTTACCTTCACCTGTATCATAAGCCGCAATAGCTAATAACCAATCTCCGCCAAAAAAGCTTTTTAGATAGGTCAGATAATTTAAGGCTGCATTGGTTGAACTATACAAATCACGGCGACCGTCAAAGCTTCTATCTTGATGCACGCCATATCCACGTGCTGTACTGGATATAAGCTGCCAAAGCCCCGTTGCCCCTGAAGATAAGTTAGTTGCTGAGGGGTTATAACCACTTTCAATGATTGGTAATAAAACCAATTCTGTCGGTAAATTACGTTTTATAACTTCGGTATAAATATAGTGTATGTAAGGCACAGCGCGATCGATTGCATCATTTAAATAAGCTGGGTTTTTAGTAAACCAGTTAATTTGTTCTTGTACAGCTGGCTGATGTTCCTCATATGTGGTCAATTGCAAGTGAGCGCGAATAGGCCCCCACAACGTCCCTTTATCAAGGGCACTGTAAAGGACCTTTGCACTGCCAGGAGACAAGCTATTCTCTGCTGACTGTACAATGGTTGGCGTGCTCCTCTTATCTGTCAATCCAAATCTGTTAGGATCCTTTATTACATTCTCTCCTAAAGGGAAAGATTGAACACATGCTGTACACACCGCCAACACTAGCAGTAATGTAAGCAATAATGTATAAATTTTGAACGTTTTATAAATCACCTTAGAATGTTACGGGGCACACCTAGGGAGGTCAAGGAAATAGGCTTACATCCATAGAAAAAATAGAATTTTTTGTCAGCCAATAACCTAAGTTTTCAAGATTTTAGGCTTATGCTTATAATACAGAAGACTGAAAATGGAGAACTTGCTGCAAAAAGCGTCTCAGGATAAGTTAAGATGCAAAGTTCAAAAACAGCCTTTCGTGAGGATTGAAATTTGAAACTTTACAGTCGTTTCTCCTATGCCATAATGACAATGACTCGCGGACTACTTTTGTTTACCATAATTGCTGCTTAGGATATACAAAACCGTTGTTGAACTATACAGATGTTCTCAAGCGAGAGGACAAGCGCTTAAGTAGCTTATTGACTAGGTATTCAGGTCGTCACTTACTGCAGTTGAGTGATTATACTTTTTCAAGCTTGGCAGTCAGCCCTATTCTTCACAAAATCCGTGTTAGCAACAACACGAACTCGTTACCAACGGTGGATTTTACTGCACCACGCTTCCATTTTTTGCTGAGTGCTTACACGAATTTACCATTTGCTAGTGAAAGTATTAACCTAATACTCTTACCCCATGCCTTAGAACTTAATAAAAACGCGAAGCAGGTCCTGAGTGAGTCATGGCGGGTATTAGCGCCCGATGGCCATTTAATTCTTCTAGGAATCAACCCTTTGAGCCTTTGGGGACTACACCACCTTGTTGGTGCCGATAGATACCTAGCAAGGAATGGTCGTCTTTATACCATGCAAACTATTTGTCAGTGGATTTACTCCCTAGGTGGAGAAATTTGTCATATCGAGAGCTTTTCATTTCGTCCTCCGTTGACCAGTCGTGTTGGAAAGTGGCTAATAGATAAATTGTTTTGGTTGGAAAGGATATCACCCTGGCTATTTCCTTATCTCGGAGGAATTTACCTAATCGTTGCCCAAAAGCGCGTGAGACGTCTCAGTGCATCTGGTTTTGCCTGGTATTTCCCTCCCCCACTAACGAACAAATCCTTAGCTTCCAACGTTAGAAAGGCCCATGGTGTCTAAATCTTCTGTAGTAGAAATATTTACCGACGGGGCTTGCCGTGGTAATCCAGGGCCAGGTTCCTGGGCTGTGCTACTGCGTTATCGTGGACAAACAAAAACGCTGTCGGGTACTGAGTTCCAAACAACTAATAATCGCATGGAATTGATGGCAGCACTGCAAGCACTGCTGGCATTAAAAAAATCTTGTTGTGTTCTACTGAGCACCGATTCTCAGTACGTGCAAAAAGGGATTACTAAGTGGTTACCTCAATGGGAACAGCGCGCTTGGCGTACCGCCAACAAAACTCCGGTTAAAAATAGTGATTTATGGAAACAGTTAGCCGAAGAAGCAAAACGACATAATATTCAGTGGGCGTGGGTAAAAGGTCATAGTGGTCATCCCGAGAATGACCAAGTCGACGCCATCGCCAACAAAGCGTTAGACGCTATGATGCATCGGATAACGCCTCATTTTCGTAAAAAGCGGTAATGGTCGCAACGGCATCACAACGATGTATTGAAGTAAAAGGCAGGTGTATGAGGTGCCTTTACGTGGTCTTGAGTAGGATTAGTCTATAGGCTAAAGGTGCTTCGATTGCATCAGCAAACTCTACATATTCCCAAGCAGCTGCATTATCCAGTAAACGACGCAGTAATAGATTATTCAACGCGTGGCCAGATTTATATCCACTAAATGATCCAATCAAACTATGACCAAGTAAATATAAATCACCGACGGCATCAAGGATTTTATGCCGTACAAACTCATCTTCATAACGTAGTCCGTCCTCATTGAGCACTCTGTATTCATCTACGACGACCGCGTTGTCGAGACTGCCACCTAAAGCTAAACGCACTGCACGCAATTTTTCATAATCTGCCATAAAACCAAAGGTACGTGCTCGACTCACTTCTTTAATGTAAGAAGTTTTTGAAAAATCGATGCTAGCTTTTTGATTGCGATTTTGAAAAAGAGGATGATCAAAACCAATCTCCAATGATATTTTGAAACCATAAAATGGCTCCAAATATGCCCATTTATCACCTTCTGTCACCTTAATTGGCTGCTTAATAAGAATAAAACGCTTCGGCGCACTTTGTTCCTCAATACCAGCTGACTGAATTAAAAAGATAAAGGGACCGGCACTACCATCCATAATCGGAATCTCTGAAGCGGTAATGTCTACGTAAGCATTATCAATGCCTAGACCAGCCATTGCCGACATCAAATGCTCAATCGTTGCAACCCGTATTCCATTCTTTAGCAAAGTTGTTTGTAAAGTTGTTTCACCCACGTGCTCAGCTCGCGCTTGTACTTCAACGATAGGGTTAAAGTCAATTCGTCGAAAAATGATGCCGGTATTAATAGGTGCGGGTCTCAATGTCAAAATAGCCGTTTCGCCACTATGCAAGGTGATACCTGCCGCTTTAATGACGTTCTTGAGTGTTCGTTGTTTTAACGCGCGAGGAGTGTGTGTTAGATTTAATTTTTTATGGCTGGACACCTTCAGGAAACCTCTTCTTGTTTACGTAAAAAAGCCGGAATATCAAGATATTCGATATCTGTGACATTAGAAGTAATTACCGGCCTAGAGGATGTTGTTGTGGGCACTTGCTTGCGCAGTACAGTGGGGCGCTCTAGTTGATGATAATCCAGAGAACCATCCGCTGCTCTGATAAGATTAGAGCCTCCTTGGCTCGCATAAATAGTTCCCAAACCCGTTGCTACGATCGTAACGTGTAACTCATCGTTCATCTTAGGATCAATGACGGTTCCTACCACCACCGTTGCATCTTCTGAAGTAAAGCCTTTTATCACTTCACCAACTGCTTCAAATTCCCCTATCGATAGATCAGGACCCGCCGTAATGTTAACTAACACGCCGCGTGCTCCTGCTAAATCAACATCCTCAAGTAAAGGACTAGCGATCGCTGCCTCAGCGGCTAAACGCGCCCTATCTTCACCAACACCAACTCCTGCACCCATCATTGCCATACCCATATCAGATGACATTACAGTACGAACATCCGCAAAATCCACATTGATTAAACCGGATTCGGTAATCAGTGTGGCAATCCCTTTAACTGCGCCGAATAATATATTATTAACAGCCTTAAATGCATCTAAAAGGCTAATACCTCTACCTAATACATTGATTAATTTGCTGTTAGGTATAGTAATGAGTGAATCCACATATTGGCCTAGCTGCTTTATTCCTTCTTCCGCTAGGTGTAAACGCTTTTTTCCTTCAAATGCAAATGGAATGGTAACGACACCTATCGTTAACTTTCGCATCTGTTTAGCAAGTTCCGCAAAAACTGGCGCGGCACCTGTTCCTGTACCGCCACCCATACCGGCAGTAATAAAAACCATGTCGGCCCCTTCTATAACCGCACGAATGCGCTCTCTATCCGCTTCGGCCGCCTGGCGCCCTACCTCTGGGTTCGCTCCCGCTCCAAGACCCTTGGTAATTTGTTGACCAAGCTGTAATAAGCATTTAGCAGATGAATTTTTTAGTGCTTGGGCATCCGTGTTGGCGCAAATAAATTCAACACCATCAATATCTTGCGTAAGCATATGTTCAATTGCATTTCCACCGCCACCACCCACGCCAATGACCTTTATAACGGCGTTTTGTGGTGAGGTATCGACCAAATCATAGGGGGAACTCATAGTATAACTCCTCAAACTTTTTGCTTCGGTGTATTGTAAATAAAATTAAAAATTTTCGCGTAACCAGCTCTTCACGCGAGCTAGTCTGCCACGAAACATGGCGTGATTAGGTTTTCTTTGTTCGCACTGTTGTTGGTAGCCATATAATAGTAGGCCTGTGCCAGTTGCATACATTCCATTGCTAATGACTTCGCTGTTTCCCACGACATATTGTGGATTACCCAACCTAACAGGCAGCTTAAAAACCTTCTCAGCTAACTCCACTGCTCCATTGACGTTAGAGGCACCGCCTGTCAACACAATGCCTGCAGCAAGAAACTCTTCAAAACCACTTCGACGCAACTCCGTTTTTACTAAATAAAAAAGTTCTTCATAGCGCGATCCGATGACTTCAGCCAAAGAACGTTTAGAAATGGTCCTGCCAGGACGATCACCCATGCCGCTGATATCTACAATTTCATCAGGGCTCGCTAATTCTGCTAAGGCACAGGCATACTTCCTCTTAATATGTTCAGCACTTTGTGTTGGTGTTCTTAATGCAACGGCAATGTCATTGGTAACCTGATCGCCGGCAATGGGAACAACGGATGTAAATCGGATAGCACCTTCAGTAAAGATGGCAATATCCGTTGTGCCACCACCAATGTCTATCAAGCAAACACCTAATTCTTTTTCATCCTCTGTTAAGACAGCTTGACTCGAGGCTAATTGTTCTAAAATAATCTCAGAGACCTCTAATCCACAACGCTGAATGCATTTAACAATATTTTGCGCTGCACTCACAGCACCCGTTACCATGTGTACCTTAGCCTCCAACCGTACACCGGACATACCTATCGGCTCGCGAATGCCGTCTTGGTTATCAATGATAAACTCCTGCGGTAAGATATGTAATATTTTTTGATCCGCAGGAATGGCAACAGCCCTGGCAGCATCGATAACACGCTCAACATCAGCGTGAGTAACCTCTTGATTTTGTATCGCTACAATTCCATGAGAATTTAAACTGCGGATATGATTACCTGCTATTCCTGTATACACGCTGCGAACAGGACAACCAGCCATTGCTTCAGCTTCGCCAACTGCCTGTTGAATCGAGTCAACCGTTGCGTCGATATTGACAACGACGCCTCGCTTTAGTCCTAGGGATGGATAAACTCCTAAACCGATGATCTCAATTCCATCCGGCTGCACCTCCCCCACTAAGGCATTAACTTTACTGGTACCGATATCTAAACCTACGATCAAATTTCTGCTCAACTTTTTGGCCATAATTACTTCACCTTGAATTAATAACTTTAAACCTCTCTGCTCGCTGCCATCACGCCTGGTTTTGAAGCAAAATTTCTAATTTCTAGAGGCACCCTATCATTCCTGTTGAGCACGTAATTTAGTTTCGCCCAGAGAAACTACGTACTAAACCACTCGTGTCTTAAATTTTACTGCCATACCGTGTGCATAACGTAGATCGATATAATCCACCATCGACACCTTTCCCTCAATGACATCCGGATAAACCTTGATAAACCGCTCTAATTGTAGATTAGGTCTCGTTCGACTTAAATAAAGCGACAAACCATTACTTAAGCGCAAGTACCAACATTGTTGATCAATAAATTGTAATAATTTTATTTTTAGCGTTAAACTGGATAGCAATGGGTATAGCGATTGATAAGTTTGTAGCAAATATTTTTGCTGCGCGGCGGGGCCGATAAAAAAAGGCAGATCGAGTGACGTGGGATCCACATACCCAGCATTAAAAATATTACCTTTTTGATCAAGTAAATCATTATTCGCCATTAATGCCACTGGTTTTTTTGTGGTAAAATTTACGGATAAGGTATCTGGCCATAAGCGTTTCACTGTTACTGAATCGATCCAAGGTTCTTGCAAGAGTCTTTCTTTTAACCGACGGTTATCGAGATGTAGCAAACCTCTTTCTGTAAATGGTAGGATAATCCGTTGCAACCTATTTCGCTGGACATGCACCAGGTCGCCTGTAATTTTAATATGAGTAACAGGAAACAAATCTGAATCGCTATACTTTTGCCAGGCTAGTATCACGCTTAATAGAACAAGCAGCATTAGAGAAAACGTAAAAAACCAATGTCTGAAACCGTACAGAAAATTCAAGTGAATCATGCTTGATACAGTAGACCTTTTTTCAATCATAATAGTAGTTAGACTGGGTCATTTGAGGGAAATAGTCGCTGATTTTGTAGCTGATAGGTACCTAATGACGAAATTGAGCTCGACACATAAATTGGAAAAAAACTACCACGTGGCCCCATGCAGTCGCTGAAAGTTGCTGGCTCTCGACTATTTTGCACGCAGACCAAATAGGAATGATAATCTATCCGCAATATTTCTGCCAGTTTTGTTGTTTCATTGAGGATTGCGCGTACAGGTGATACAGAACCACCAAAATCATACTTTACCAGCTCGTTAGCTTACTATACAACGATACATCAATATTCGATAACAACACATTTTTCACCCAACAGTTTCTCTAGAGTTACTAGCAGTTCATCAGAAGGTGTCACCATCCACGCGTCACCTAAGGGAAGCTGTAACTGTGCGCGAAGTTCAGGATGATAATATTCAATGACGGTAGGGCAGCGGCCTGAACAAAAATGACTCATTTTTTGTTTCAAATCCTGAATTTGATCGAAATTCATAGGCGGCTGAGAAAGTTTAATGAGCACGCGCTTGGCATAAGCATCACGCGCTTCTTTAATATCCAAAACCTTTTTAGCGAGTACACGAACCATGCCTGTCAATTCATCCTGTTGGCTTTCTCCTTCAATGATTAATAATCTGTCTTTCGTTAATTTATCCCTATACATTGAATAAATATCGCTAAATAAGGTAACCTCCAAACGACTCTGTGTATCCCCTATATTTATTATCGCCATGCGATCGCCCCGTTTTGTCCATAAGAGTCGAATACTGAGCACCCAACCTGCTATCGTTAGCGAATGACCTACCCGATAGGTGCATTCTTGCAAACTTGAGGTTGTAAAATGAGATACTTCGCTTGCGTAATTTTCGAAGGGATGCCCACTTAAATAGTATCCCAATACTTCTTTTTCAGCTTGTAAACGACGCAGCTTGGGCCACTCTACCTTCTGTACCATTTCTTTCCTTTCAGAAATCATGGCAAGCCCAAAAAAGTCCCGCTGCCCAGAAGCAATCGCTGACGATTCTTGCTCAGCGGCTAATAAAGCAGCCGGTAAATTGTGTTTTAGCGTGGCGCGGTTGAAACCTAAGCAATCTAAACTTCCAGAATAGATGAGTGCCTCTAAGCCTCGACGGTTTAATTTATGTGGATCGATGCGACGACAAAGATCAAATAAGTCTTCAAAACACCTTTCTGCACGTTGTGCAATCAGCATATCAACAGCGGTAACTCCTAAACCTTTGACAGCACCCAAACCATAACGAAGTTCTCCTTTTTTATTAACGGTAAATTTATGATAGCTAGTATTAATGTCAGGAGGTAGGATGTTTAACTGTATCTGCCGACATTCTTCCAAAAATAAAACCATCTTTTCAGTATGATCCATGTCAGACGATAGTACAGCTGCCATAAATTCTGCGGGGTAGTGTGCCTTCAGCCAGAGCGTTTGATACGAGATTAAAGCGTAGGAAGCTGCATGTGATCGCGTGAAACCATAATCAGCAAATTTCTCCATTAAATCGTAGATCTGATTGGCTAAATCGATCGCAACTCCTTTTTTCATAGCGCCACAGGTAAAAATGGTCCGTTGTTTTGCCATTTCCTCCGATTTTTTTTTACCCATCGCTCGTCGTAATAAATCAGCGGCTCCTAAGGTGTAACCTGCCAAGACCTGTGCAATCTGCATTACCTGTTCTTGATAAAGAATAATGCCGTAGGTAGGACGTAAAATAGGTTCTAAAAAAGGATGAGGGTATTCAACTTGAGCTGTACCATGTTTACGGTTGATAAAATCATCGACCATACCTGATTGCAGAGGACCCGGACGAAATAAAGCGAGCAGCGCGATAATATCTTCAAAATTATCAGGTTGTAATCGTTTAATGAGATCACGTATCCCCCGTGATTCCAACTGAAATACAGCAGCTGTCTTGCAGGCTTTTAATAAGGCAAAGGTTTTGGGATCCGCCAAAGGGATCGCGGTAATATCTAATGCTGCTTTTCCTTTTGGCATTTTGACATTAATTGATTGCACCGCCCAGTGGATGATCGTCAAGGTGCGTAGCCCAAGGAAATCAAATTTGATAAGTCCAACTTTTTCAATATCATCTTTATCAAACTGGGTAATACAATGCGAAGAACCAACTTCACAGTACAGCGGTGTAAAATCAGTCAGTTTGGAGGGAGCAATAACAACGCCTCCAGCATGCTTCCCAACATTACGCACCAGCCCTTCTAATTTTTTAGCTAAATCAATTAATACTTTTATCGCATCTTCATTTTCATAACACTGTTGTAGCTCTTCTTCTTGATGCATAGCTTTTTCCAGCGTAATGCCTAATTCAAAGGGGATTAATTTCGCAATTTTATCAACCATACCATAGGGATAACCAAGAACACGTCCCACATCCCTGACAACGGCACGAGCAGCCATGCTACCGTAGGTAATGATCTGAGAAACGGATTCACGACCATAACGCTCTGTTACGTAGTCAATAACGCGATCACGTCCCTCCACACAGAAGTCGATGTCAAAATCAGGCATAGAGATACGTTCAGGATTTAAAAAGCGTTCAAACAGCAAATCGTACTTTAAGGGTTCTATATCAGTAATCTGTAGCGCATAAGCGACTAAGGAACCAGCACCGGATCCTCTCCCTGGTCCTACTGGTATACCATTTTCTTTCGCCCAACGGATAAAATCAGCCACAATTAAGAAGTAACTAGCGAAGCCCATGTTATTAATGACCTCGAGTTCAACCGCAAGCCTGTTAAAATATACCTTATAGGAATTTTCACTACATTTTGTAGAAAATAAGATGTTTTCCTTGAGCGTAGATAGGTTTTTAGCTTCTGCAATAAATCTATTATCAGTGTCGTCCAATGGGTAATTGGGCTCAGACGTTATAGACTTGGGTAAATTAAGTTTTTTTAAACGTGCTAGTAACCCGTTTTCAGCCTCCTGTACTAAGCAACTTTCCGGTGTCATGCCGGCAGGAATAGGACACTTAGGTAAAAAGGCTTTACCCAGCGTTAATTCCAAGTTACAACGCTTAGCGATTTCCAATGAATTAATTAAGGCTGACGGAATGTCGGCAAATAAAGTAGCCATCTCTTCTGTAGAACGAAGAAATTGCTGCTCACTGTATACCTTGGAACGCTTAGAGTCATTTAAAATATGTCCGCTATTGATACAGACCCGTGCTTCATGAGCGTCAAAATCTTCTGTATAGAGGAAGCGCACATCGTTACTGGCAACAACGGGCGTTTGATATTCAAAGGCCAATTCGATGGTAGCGGCAATATATGCTTCCTCTTGTGGTCGTCCAAGTCGTTGTAACTCTAAATAAAAACGATGTGGAAAAAGTGATAACCACATTTGTAAAAATTCTTTAGCCAACGATCGCTTATTTTGTAGTAAGGCCTGCCCTATATCGCCTTCTTTATCGCCCGATAAAGCAATTAAGCCTGCTGTATAACTCGGCAACCAGCTTCTTTGTAGAATCGGCTTCGTTCCTTGCCGCTCCTCTAAGTAAGCTCGTGAGATTAACTGAATTAAATTTTGATAACCTTGTTGATTTTGGCATAACAAAATTAATCGAAATGGGCAAGCAGGAAATTGGACGTTTTCTATCCAACATTCAGCACCGATAATGGGTTTAATCCCTGCTTTGATAGCTGCTTGATAAAATTTAATCGCTGCAAATAAGTTGGATTGGTCGGTGATCGCAATAGCAGGTAATGCTAACTCTGATGCTCTAGCGATCAAATCATCAATTCGAATCAAACCATCACTTAAAGAATATTCGGTGTGTAGATGGAGGTGAATAAACGGTGATGACATACAAGGGCGCGCCTCTATAAATTAGAAAATTTGCTTCAAGACAGGGTGTGATGGAGGCGAGCAGCGAAGTTTATTATAAAGATGAATTCGGCACGATTAAACGGGCTGCCTGAATGTTTATCCGTTTATTTACAGTTTACTAGAAATTGATAAATTTGTACTATATAGTAGCGAGCATAATCGGTAAAGTGCATTTTGTACTTTTTTGTGGTCTACCAAAGTCCAGTTTTTTTGTATTAGTGCCGTTCACTTATGGTTTTGTCCAACACACTACGTAAAAAACGCATGTAAGGAGCAACATTTGTGGCTATTCACGAACTTCAAGGAATAATCTCACGACTTACGGCAGCAGGAAAAGGAATATTTGCTGCGGATGAAAGTCAGGCTACTTTAGCTAAACGCTTCGCTGCTTTCCACATAGAATCAAATGTAGAAAATCGTCGTAGCTATCGTGAATTGCTATTAACCACCCCTGGCATCGAGGCCTTCATCAACGGTGTTATTCTACACGAAGAAACCTTAGGACAACGTAATAAGGCGGGCCTACTGTTTCCTAAGTTGCTGGAAGAGCAGGGTATTTTACCTGGCATTAAGGTGGATAAAGGGCTTATTCCTTTGAACGCTGAGGAAAAAATAACACAAGGCCTTGATGACTTGGCTGATCGACTAATTATGTATAAGGACTTAGGTACTTGCTTTGCAAAATGGCGGGCTATTTTCGTTATTTCTAGTACGCTGCCTTCTACCTTGGCCCAAATAAATAATGCACAGATACTGGCGCGTTATGCATCCATGTGCCAGCAAAACGGAATGATTCCTATCGTAGAACCAGAAGTATTGATGGATGGTGATCATAGTCTCGCGCGTTGTGCAGAGGTTACTGAGTCAACCTTGCGTATCGTGTTTGAAGAATTGCAAAAACATCGAGTTCTGCTGAATTACATAGTACTTAAACCCAATATGGTTACTACGGGCAGTAATTATTTACCTCAAGCGAGCGTCACCGAAGTTGCCAATGCGACGCTGGAGGTATTGCGGCGAACGGTCCCTGCTGATGTTCCCAGCATTCATTTTCTTTCTGGAGGTCAAGATCCTGAATTAGCAACCCTGCACTTGAATGAAATGAATAAGCTACGAGGCATCCATCATCCTTGGCGACTGAGTTTTTCTTACGGTCGTGCACTACAAGCGCCTTCACTAAATATTTGGAATGGTAAGATACACAATGTCGAAGCAGCGCAACGTGCATTTTATAAACGGACCAGGTTAAATGCAGCGGCTTGTCTGGGAAAATATTATATTTCCATGGAAACTGAGAACCATGAAGCTGTATCTGTCGTTTGAAATGATCACACAAAATCTTTAAGACTCAGCAAAAAAGTACGACTATAGGTATGCATCGCATAGCAATCGTAGGGCATACAATAAAAAAAACTGTTCTGTTTCTTTTATTTTTGAATTTTAGCACCTGCCTTTACGCAGACTTCTTTGATCCATCGATTGAAGCCACCGAAAATCGCATTGCTCCAATTGGTAAAGTGCGCATCAAAGCTGAGATAATACCTCAACCTCCTTTTCGCAACGCACAGGGCCATCTAGGTAAATTGGTATTTGACAAGCATTGCAGCTTATGCCACAGCAGCGGGGTAGCAGGAGCACCGCGCTTTGGCAATAAGGAAGACTGGAAGCTACGAATCAAAAAAAGCTTCTCTATTTTATTAAAACATGTACAAGACGGTTACCATGCCATGCCACCCAGAGGAACCTGTATGGAATGCTCACCAACTGATCTGGAAGCAGCAACTCGTTATGTAACCGGAAAACTTCACTAAGCCAAGGTCTACAGATATAATCTTCCATGTAAAAATGACCATGTTCATCGGCCCATGGCTGATATTTGCTATCATTACGAGAAGCGGCGCCGCACAGATGACATATTTACATATCACAAGCTCTCGCCGCTGCTCTTATCACACCATCATTCTAAACGTCTATTTTATCGCGGTTTTGCTCAACAATCCTTTTACTAATACCTTTCACTTTAGCTAAATCATCAATCGATTTAAAAGGGCCATTCTGCTCTCTAAAAGCAATAATCGCTTTCGCTCGTTTTTGACCAATACCCCTTAACTCAGACACCAACGTCTCAGCACCAGCTGTGTTGATATTAACATTGGCTGTAATACCTTTCTGTGGCAAACCGGCTGAATTAAGACTCACCTTTTGATTCTGCGTCATGGGGGCACCATGAGCGATCTCAACAGGGTAGATAGCTGCTACAGCGGGTGTTGCAAGAACTGTGGTTAATAATGTGGCAAATAAAGAAGAATAAATATCCATAATCAACACTCCTTTAAATAAATATGTCCTGAACCAGAATCATCAGTCTATAGAATACATAATTAATGAAGCAATGAATTAAACGGTAATACTTTTATGTATTATGGAAAGATATTCCCGAACGCCTTGTGCAATAGACCGAAATGTCGTTTGATAACCTGCGGCACGTAATTGAGAAAGATCAGCTTGCGTGAAACTTTGGTAGTGACCTTGTAATGCCACTGGAAAAGGAATGTAGCAAATCTGGCCTCTACCATAAAAATTAATCACTGCTTGCGCCAAACTATTAAAACTTGCACTACAGCCTGTTCCAACATTGTAGATTCCGCTTTTTTTTGATTTTAAAAACCATAAATTCACCGCCACTACATCATCTACATAGACGAAATCTCGTTGCTGTTCACCATCTTCATAACCATCATTTCCTTGAAATAAATTGATGATTCCTGTTTCTCTTAATTGCTGAGCGGCATGAAAGATCACACTAGCCATCTTGCCTTTATGGCTTTCCTTAGGCCCATAAACATTAAAGTAACGTAACCCAGTCACTTGACTCTTTGCGAAACACAAGACATTACGTACGTACTGATCAAATAGATATTTGGAATAAGCATAAACATTCTCTGGTGCCTCGTATTGCTGCAATTCCCTAAATACACCATAGGAACCGTAAACAGCAGCGCTAGAAGCATAGATGAAGGGAATTTTCCAAGCTAAACAATAGTTTAAAAGGACTTTGGAATATTCATAATTATTTTTCATCATATATTGCCCATTCCATTCCGTTGTTGAAGAGCAAGCGCCTTGATGAAAAATGGCCTTTAAACGGGGAAAATATTTATTCTGTTCTATTTGTTTCAGAAAATCATACTGATCTAAATAATCAGCAAGCATACAATCACGCATGTTTTTATATTTAGTTCCTTCTGTAAGATCGTCCACAACTACGATGGGACAGTCGGGATAGTCTACATTTAATTGTTTTACGAGATTACTGCCAATAAAACCAGCACCTCCTGTAACAATAATCACACGCTCTCTCCTTTGACAGCGGAAATGATCGCACTAGTAGAACAACCTGTTACTAAATTCATTATCTGAACTTGGCCACCATAGGCTCTCACGGTGGCAGCTTCTGGTAAATCAGCTAATTGATAATCTCCTCCTTTAACCCAAATGTCCGGTGCAATCGACTTAATAAGGCGCTCTGGTGTCACTTCATCGAAAGAAACAACCCAGTCAACCATATATAGGCCAGTTAATACCGCCATTCGCTCTGACAGGTTAATGACTGGGCGTCCTACACCTTTTAGTTGCGAGACCGATGCATCATTGTTGACAGCAACAATTAAACGATCCCCTAGGGATTTAGCACGCTCTAAGTAAGTGACATGACCGGCATGTAAAATATCAAAACAGCCGCCTGTCATGACGATGCATTCGCCATGCGCTTTTGCGTCCTCCACCACAATTTTAAGCTCCGCTTCGGATAAAACACCTCGACGCATGGGAAATTGCCATATTTGAATAGCGCGCCTTAGCTCTGCTGGACTAACCGTGGCTGCTCCTAGTTTTCCAACCACGATACTAGCAGCAATATTGGCCAGCTGCGCTGATACGGCCAGGTCTTTTTTTGTTGCTACGTAGGCTAGGGCCAAGCAAGCAATTACCGTATCGCCTGCGCCGGTTACATCATAGACTTGCTTTGTCAATGCAGGGAGGTGAACCTCGGGTTGATTCTGCCATATCAATGTCATTCCTTGCTCACCGCGAGTCAAGACTAAAGCGTGTAAATCATAGGTTTTTAAAAACTCTAATCCCTTTTGTGATAATACTTTTTCGCCATCACATGGCCCTACAACCACTTCAAATTCTCGGCGATTAGGTGTCAATACTGTGGCGCCCTTATAACAATTAAAATTATTTCGTTTTGGATCAACAAAAACGGGTTTCCCCGCTCGCCGCGCACTCTGAATTAAGTCCTGTACATATGTCAAACAACCCTTGGCATAGTCCGATAAAATAACGAGGTCCGCATGAACCAGACGCTGTTCAAATAACAGTTGCAGTTGCGCGTAATCAATCTGATAATCAGGTTTTTCAAAATCAAGCCTGATTAACTGTTGATTCAAACTGAACACACGCAGCTTTATTATGGTTGGAAATTGCGGCACGTGCTGTAAATAACTGGTAACACCTGCTTCATTCAATTTTTTTTCAAGATCATCTCCCGCTTGGTCTGCACCACAAAAACCTAGTAAATCCACGCTCGCACCTAAAGCAGCAACATTTAAGGCAACATTCCCTGCTCCACCAGGACGTTCTTCAACTGCTGTCACATGGACAACTGGCACGGGCGCCTCAGGAGAAATTCTAGAGGTCTCGCCCGACCAATAACGGTCCAACATGACATCACCAACCACTAAAGCACGAATAGAATTAAATACGGGGACTTGAATTTTCATTGAAATGCCATCTAGAGACGACGGTCTAGTCTATGCCATAATGCAGACTGAAGTCTATTTCCCGTGCAATTTTTTGAAGGTGGCATCCATGGCGACTGACGCAAGAAATAAATCCCTCCATATCGCATTGAGTCAAATTAGAAAACAGCACGGGGAAGGTGCTATCATGCGTTTAGGGGATACAAGTCAAATTCCCGTAAAAACCATATCGACTGGTTCTTTAAGTCTGGATCTTGCTTTGGGTGTTGGCGGGTTGCCGTGCGGAGGTGTTACCGAAGTATTTGGGCACGAATCCTGCGGCAAGACCACGCTAAGCCTACATACTATTGCTGAAAGTCAAAAAAATGGCGGTATTGCCGCTTTTATCGATGCTGAGCATGCTCTTGATCCAATTTACGCCGGTAAGCTTGGCGTTAACTTCGATGATCTCTTGCTTTCACAACCTAATACGGGTGAACAGGCGTTAGAAATTGTCGATACCTTAGTTCGATCGAATGCAGTGGATGTTATTGTTATTGATTCCGTCGCTGCACTTGTCCCACGTGCAGAAATTGAAGGAGAAATGGGCGACTTACATATGGGACTACAAGCACGTTTAATGTCACAGGCTTTGCGTAAATTGGCTGGAAATATTAAGCGTTCGAATACTTTAGTTATTTTTATTAATCAAATTCGTATGAAAATTGGGGTTGTGTTTGGAAATCCAGAAACTACGACTGGTGGCAATGCTCTGAAATTTTACGCTTCCGTACGTATAGAGATACGCCGAACCGGACCGATCAAACAAGGTGACCAAATTGTAGGCAATGAAACTCGTGTCAAAGTTGTTAAAAATAAGGTTGCTCCGCCATTTAGGCAAGCACAGTTTGATATTCTCTACAACCTTGGTATTTGCCGGCACGGTGAAATCATTGAATTGGGTGTAAACAATGGACTAATCGACAAAGCGGGAGCGTGGTATAGCTATCAGGGCAATCGCATTGGTCAAGGCAAAGAAAACACAAAGCAATTTCTAAAGGAACATCCAGAACTTTGCCTGGAGCTAGAAGTCAAGATCCGTGAATCCTTGCTCAATAAACCCGTACAAAAAGCTTCTGAAAATCTTGAGACACTAGAGCTTGAAACAGAAGCAGTTGATTAGCGATGCCTGATCATCTAAAAAGCTAGCAGGATTCCTCTATGACCAGCACTGCATCTACGTTACCGCAATTTTCGAAAATAAATCCGTTGACCATGGTTGCTGAATTAGAAAAAATCCTCGCAAAAAATAGGGAAGCACTCTCGCATTTATTGGCAGGCGTAACCCCGCTTGACTGGAGTTTAATCGATAACCTTGATGATTTAAGTGATAACATTCAGCGATTTTGGTCCCCGATTAATCACTTGCATGCAGTGAAACAAACCCCTGAACTACGAGCAGCTTATGATAAATGTTTACCCATGCTCAGCGAATATAGTGCGGAGTTCGATCAAAATACCTTACTTTATCAAGCTATTAAAGTCCTAGCGAACAGTGATTATCACTTTGATTATGCTCAGGAAAAGTGTCTACACAATGCATTACATGATTTTCACTTAGGTGGTGTCGATCTACCTGAACAGGGGAAAAAAAGGTATCGCGATATCCTAGCGGAACTTGCTAAATTATCGAATCAATTTGAAACCAATCTATTGGATGCCACGACGAGTTGGTCTACGCTAATTCCAGACAAAACTCAATTGCTTGGTCTACCGGATCGTATCATTGCTAAAGCAGAAAAAGCAGCCGTTGACTGTGAGCTATCGGGTTATTTACTAACACTCGACTATCCGTCGTATTACTCGATATTGATCCATGCAGATAACCGCTCGTTACGAAAAACGCTATATGAAGCCTATATCACTCGCGCCTCCGATCTTGCTAATCCTGCATTTGATAATAGTTCTATTATCTTCCAGATACTCAGTTTACGCCATGAATTAAGCCAATTACTGGGATTTTCTAATTATGCGCAACAAAGCCTAGCATCCAATAAAATAGCAAAAAGCTCCGAGGAAGTGATAGCTTTTTTAAACGAATTACTTTTTACTGTGCAATCCAAAGCAAAAACTGAATGGGAAACTTTATCCGAATTTGCGCGTTTTCGTGACAACATTGATCATCTAGAGCCATGGGACGTTTTGTATTATGAAGAAAAATTACGAGAACAGACCTTTGGTATCAAAAAAGATGCTTTACGGTGCTATTTTCCAGTTAAAAAAGTATTAGCGGGCCTTTTCTCGCTCATTCATCGATTATTCAGTATGCATGTGCAAGAAATTAAAAATATCGACGTTTGGGACTCTGAGGTTCGTTGTTTTGCTATCATCGATGAACAGCAACGATTACGTGGCCAATTTTATCTAGATATTTATGCAAGACCTGAAAAACGTGAAGGGGCTTGGATGGACGACTACCAATCCCGTCGGCGTTTGCATGATGGTAGCATTCAAATACCGATTGTCTTTTTAAATTGTAATTTCCCCTGCCCTGTAGAATCCACGGAGACTGCTTTATTAACCCACGAAGAGGTTGTGTCTTTATTTCATGAATTCGGCCACGGATTGCAACACATGCTTACGCTCATTGACTACGAGAATGTTTCTGGCACCAATGGTGTTGCCTGGGATGTCATAGAATTTCCTAGTCAGTTCTTGGAGTGTTTTGCCTGGGAAAAATCCATCTTACATTTGATTAGCTGCCACCATCACACCGGCGAACCGCTGCCTGATACACTGATAGAACAGTTGCATGCCACTAGAAAATTTCAAGCGGGATTACAGTTGCTTAAGCAGCTAGAGATTTCTTTGTTTGACTTTCGTTTACACACTGAATTTGATCCCACTAAAGGGTACCAACAAGTTCAAACGTTACTCGATCAAATACGAACACAGGTTAATATTATGCCAGTTGCTGTTTTTAATCGATTTCAGCATGGATTCTCGCACATCTTTGCTGGTGGTTATGCAGCAGGATATTACAGTTATCTTTGGGCAGAGGTCCTATCCTGCGACGCGTTTTATAAATTTTTAGAAGATGGAATCTTTAATAAAACCACAGGCCAAGCATTCTTAAATACCATTCTAGAACAAGGGGGCGCCGTTGATGCTATAGAGTTATTCAAAAAATTTCGTGGCCGTGCACCGAAAATTCAAGCATTTTTAGAACATTCAGGAATTAACCATTGCTAAGCGTTTCGCTAGACTTGAGTTAAACTTATTTTCTGGATCCCAAGATCGCTTGACCGCTAACCACTCATTATAGCGTGGATACATATTACGAAATACTTCTGGTCTTAAACGTGCATCCTTCGCCAGATAAACACGACCACCTGCCGCAACAACTAGCGTATCTATACGATCTAAGCAGTTAAGCAGATCTTGAGAATAGAAAGGCAGATCTAATGCTAAGGTGAACCCAGGTAAAGCAAAAGATAGGGGCGCTAGACTTTCCTTACCCAAACGCTTCAATACAGCGAGATAAACCGGACATTTTCTGGTAGCTAAAGTCGTTAATATTTGCTCAGTTACTCGATAAGCTGATTCTGCTGGCACCACACATTGGTATTGTAAAAATCCACGCTTACCATATAAACGCGGCCAGTACATGAGACGATCTAAGGGATAAAAATAGTCTCTGTAAGATAATAAAAAGGGAGATTTTTTTTTGTGTAATCTCCAGTGATAATACTTGTTAAAGACTTTGACCAAGGTTGGATGAAGCAAGCCATTGGGCAAATAAAAAGGAAGTGTATAGGATTTATATGGATGTAAGGTAAAGGGTTCACAACGCTGCTGCGCCGATAGATCAATTGCATTTGCATGGCGCGCACATATCACAATACCTTGACCCACAGGGCTATTTAAGCCATCTAACCAAGCGACGCAATATTCACCTAATTCATTTATTGAATTTTTTTGCAAAAGTAAATCAAAAATTTCTTGTAAATTATCACTTGCTTGATGTTGCACCAGCATGTAAGCATTTTCGATGGGTTTCAGCTTTAGCATTACTGTGCCGATGATTCCCGTTAAACCCATACCACCTATCGTTGCCCAAAATAGCTCTGGAAGGACCTTTGGTGAACAAAGTATTCGCTTACCATGCGCTGTGATCAGCTCCAATGCTAATACATATTGACTAAGCGAACCTGCATGATGATGGTTCTTTCCGTGTACATCTGCGGCGACACAACCACCTAAAGTTACGTGACTTGTTCCTGGCGTTACTGGTAAAAACCAGCCTCTGGAAACGATAACATCAAGAATTTTTTTTAAGCTGATACCAGCCTCGACAGAAATAATACCTTCTTGTTCATCAAAATTTAAAAAGCGATTTAGACGCTCTGTTAAAATAAGCTGCCCGTCTTGATTTAACGCTGCATCGCCATAGTGGCTACCTGCACCACGCGCGATACAATCTGGGTTCGTGACCCCTAGTCCTGCGTAGCTTTCGGGACGTAATAGAAGTCTTGGGCGTCGCACAGGATATCCACTGAAACTTGTCTGATATTTTTGATAATGGTCCATTAAAAATTAAATTTTTAGTAAAAGTCGGTATTTTTTCCATCCTTTATCTGCCCTTATGAGAATCATTGTGATATCTTGATGTATTCATTTTGTAATTTATATAATGTATAAAATGTATAATATGCAATGTTTGGCGTACAGCATGTGTACGGCAGTTTACAAGGATTATGGAATCCATGAAAGTAAAAACGACGTTTCAAATTAAAAAAATTCCCATTTTTTTGGTGAAAGTTTCGTTGCAGCTTGCTGCCTCTAATCAGTTGTCTAGTTATTGTTTATGAGTGTCCCGCTAAAGCGGCGTGCTCAAATAATTTACCACCGGCCAATACCAACGTTGTCTGTATCGGAACGGACATCACTGGCGTGCAGGCACCCTCACTGGTGTAGGTATAGTAACAGGTCAGGTTACTAATGGTGGTACGTTATCGCCAGGAACGCAAGTAGTTAATCCAACTGCAGCAAATGTAGGCAACTTAACGATCCAGGGCAATTATATAGGGATGGGAGGAAACCTAGATATACGGACGTAGCTCAATGGTGATAATTCGCCAACTGACAAATTAATTGTTAATGGTGGCGTGAGTGGCGCTACATCAGTTTATATTACAAATT
>Ga0207061_1078_pt1 | contig 26461 bp, 22 predicted proteins | sample Alteio_BWMinCont_31_FD_153275 | JGI IMG/M metagenome (GOLD analysis project Ga0207061, IMG submission 153275) | Enriched cells from forest soil in Barre Woods Harvard Forest LTER site, Petersham, Massachusetts, United States -... | ecosystem: Environmental > Terrestrial > Soil > Temperate forest >... | reverse complement strand
CGCCAGCGCAACGGACAGTACCGCGATCGAACCACAGAATCGTTTGAGCATCATTTCGAGTCTTCGAGCTGGGCGCCAGCGCATTCCTGAATTGGATTCGCCTGGCCACCTTATTGTTGTACACCTCCCTTGTGCGGAATGGCGTGGGGGGGCGCTAAAGCATAAAGGTGAACCGCCGGACCTGTCGAATGGCGACCTACCGTCACAGATGTTCGGCGGGATCAGGCGGGTGTACCTCTGCCCGGAACTCGGCGTAATGGCCAGCCTTCAGGGTGGTCCGGGGCTACCTCAGAACCCTTGCTAGGCTAAGCCACCGGGTACAACGGTTCGCATAACTATCGTAAATTATAGAAAACAAAAATAGATACGGCACATTTTGAACCTCCCTCAAGGCTTAGCCAAGCAAGCAAATTGGCTCAACCCGGCCAGTTTTCCCAACAGAAAGAGGTACAATGGATATGGCCACCGCATGACCGTCCTGCGGGCCGAACCGGGCCGGGCGAAGGCTACCTTCAAGAACACCTGTAAGCAAAGTGCTCTCCCGCACGTCTATCTTTAAGGAACGATTGGCCGGTGTTCTTCGTCTTAGTTAATGAAGGATGGAGGTCTGTTTGGGCGTAACCCCCATGGAAGGCTTGAGCGCGCTACCCCGGGTATCCGGGGGGCCGGTGGGAACTGCTTCGAGGCTGGGCCGGTTCCGGAGCGCCGCCGTCACCATGGGCGAGACTTTCCGGTTGTCCATTGATTCGCTCCGCGCCCACAAACTGCGGAGCTTCCTTACGCTGCTGGGTGTAATCCTGGCCGTTACCACCCTGGTCGCGGTCATGAGCGTGATAAACGGCCTGAACATGTACGTGGCCGACCGCGTTGCCAATCTCGGCGCCAATGTGTTCATCGTCGACCGCTTCGGAATTATCACCAGCATGGACGACTTCCAGAAGGCCCAGAAACGCCCCCTGATCACCTTCGACGATTACCAGCGGCTGCGTGAATCCATGCAAACCGCCAGCGCCGTGGCCGCCATCGATGACCGCAACGTTCAGACGCGCAGCGGCGACATCAAGATGGAAAACACCGACGTGATGGGCGCCAGCCCTAATTTCGCCGATGTACGCAACATCAATCTGGCCGCCGGACGCTTCCTCACCCCGGCGGACGATGACCATCGCTCGGAAGTCGTTTTCATTGGCTCGGATCTGGCCACGAAGTTCTTCCCCAATGTCGATCCCATCGGCAAAACGATTCGCGCCGAAACGCACAGCTATGAGGTCATCGGAGTCGCCGAGCCCTTCGGGAGCGCCTTCGGACAGTCGCAAGACAATTACATGATCATCCCGCTCAATACCTACATGAAGGAATGGCACCGGCAGAGCGACTGGCTGACCATTTTCGTGCAGTCGCCGAACGCGGAGATGATGCAAGCCTGCCAGGACGAGGCGCGCATGCTGTTCCGCGCGTGGCGTAAGGTGCCCTACGACGCCAAGGACAATTTTGCCATCCTGGGTTCCGATTCGATTATGGCTCTTTGGCATGACTTGACGGGAAATCTGGCGTTTGTGGCTATGGCCCTGGTCAGCGTCTTTTTGGTGGTCGGCGGTATCGTGATCATGAATATCATGCTGGCCAGCGTAACGGAGCGCACCCGCGAGATCGGCTTGCGCCGGTCGCTCGGCGCACGTAAAGCCCACATCCTTCTGCAATTTATGACCGAATCCGCGGTGTTGGCGGCCACCGGTGGTTTGATCGGCATTCTGGTCGCCTACGGCATCGTGCTCCTTGTGAAAACACTTTTCTCTTTCCCGATGGAGACTCCTCTCAGCGCGGTGTTTTTGTCCCTGGGAGTTTCCACGGCGGTGGGTTTGTTCTTCGGAATTTTTCCGGCGATGCGCGCGGCGAAGCTGGATCCCATCGAAGCCCTCCGCGCGGATGGATGACGCAAACATGGCTCAGGCATACAGCGAGAATCTCAGGCAGGCGATGGATACCCTGCGCACGCATAAACTGCGCAGCGCTCTGACCGTCTTCGGCGTGGTCCTCGGCGTGAGCGTCATCATGCTGGTCGCCGCCCTGATTACCGGCTTCGACATGCAGATTCAGGAAAATATCAAGCAGTTCGGCGCGGACACCGCGTTTATCACCAAGTGGGACCAGGGCCGCCACGGCGGGCCTCCGCCTTTAGAAGAGCGGCAGCGCAAGCCATTGACCGTCGAGGACGCCAAGGCCCTCGAGGAAAGGTGTCCGGCGGTCAAGAATGTCACGGCTTTTCTGATGGCCCGCTGGGACCAGACTCATTCGGTACGCACCAAAGCTGGCGAAGTGACGGGGATTGATTTTCGCGGCGTGCAGCCTAATTTTGGCCAGGTCTATGCCAACGCCGCTACGCTGCAAGGCCGCTTCATCAGCGAGGGAGACGACCTCCACAAGGAAAAGGTCGTGATGCTTGGGGAGAACGTGGCCCCCGTGCTCTTTCCCGACGGCCAAGCCGTTGGAAAAGACGTGATGATCGATGGCTCGGATTTCCTCGTGATCGGCGTCGTGGAGAAACCCAAGGGCGGTATTGGCATGGGCGATGAGGATCGCCGCGTGCTCATTCCTTTCAGCACCTTCCGCAAAATCTATCCGATGGCTGACGAGCTCAATATTCGTATGCAGGCGTATCCGAAAGTGCTGGACCAGGCGGTGGACCAGGCGCGGGAAGTGCTGGAGCGGCGTCGCAAGGTGCCGTATGGCGGCAAGGACAATTTTTCGATCGAAACGGCGGAGCAGCAGGTGCAGGAATTTCACAACATCGTGGGCATGGTGGCGCTGGCAATGGTGGTGCTGAGCTCCATCGGGCTGTTGGTGGGCGGAATTGGCGTGATGAATATCATGCTCGTCAGCGTCACGGAGCGCACGCGCGAAATCGGCGTTCGCAAAGCCATCGGCGCGCGCCGCGGCGATATCACCTGGCAGTTCTTGCTGGAAGCGATGACCCTGACGGGGACAGGAGGCGTCATCGCACTGATTCTCGTAAACCTTCTGGTGCTTCTCATTCAGGTAGCGTTAAAGTGGCCCGGCCGCGTCCCCCTGTGGGCTGCCGCGACCGGCATTATCGTCAGCGTGAGTGTGGGGCTCGTCTTCGGCGTGTGGCCAGCTATGAAGGCGGCCAAACTCGATCCCGTCGAAGCTCTGCGCTACGAATAGCTCCGTTCAGCCTCTTCATTCGAATCAATTGAAAGAATTACGGGAAGCTACTGCGTCAAGGCGGGAGTCATGAGCGCCGCGCAGTGCTGATCAGCCGGAGAAGTTTGCGCACCGGGCCAGGCCACATTCAGTACGAACTCATTGCGGAACAGCAACCTGGAGCCGCGGCTCATTCGAACGGTCAGCTTGTTTTCAACGCTTGCGAAAATATCCCCCAGGCCTTCTTTCTCGCAGAGCAAGCTCCGGTCCGGCTTGTAATAGGCCACTCGCAGCCGGTGAGGCCCAGCGGATAGAGCGCGTTCGAGATGAATCAGGGAGCCCGGCTTGTACGCGGACAAATTCGCGATGCCAACCAAATCCTGATCCGCGAAGATGGCCAGAGTGCCTTCCGTCACGCTCGAATTAATTTCAATCTGAAGACTGGCAGCCGGTACAGACTGCGGTGTCTTTTCGGTGGCTGGGGCGGCAAGTTGCGGGCGCGAACGCGCGAACGGGTAGAGCGCTCTCGCGAATTCTTCGCATGATTCGAAACGGTCCAGGGGGTTCTTTGCCAGGCAGCGCGCGACGATGTCGTCCAGCGCGGGCGGCACGGCGGGGTTGAGCCGCGAGGGCCGCGCGGGTTCGAAATTCACGATCTGCGAGCAGACCGTGCCGAGCGAACTCCCGTCGAACGGCGGAACGCCTGTCAGCATCTGATAAAAAACGATGCCCAGGGAAAACTGATCCGAGCGCTGGTCCTGAGTTTCGTTCTGAATCTGTTCCGGCGCCAGGTACGCGGGAGTCCCCAGCACGCGTCCCGCGCGCGAAGCTTGCGTCGCCAGCCTGGCGATGCCAAAGTCACCGAGTTTCACTTTCTTTTCCGGCGTGATGAGGATGTTTCCGGGTTTGACGTCGCCGTGAATCATCCCCGCGCGATGCGCCGCCGCGAGCGCCCCGGCAAGATCCACCATCCATGCGCAAGCGCGCTGAACCGTGAGAGAAGAAGATGCAAAGTAGTGTTCAAGCGTCCTGCCGGCGACGTATTCCATCACTAGGAAAGGAGTGCCATCCTCGTCGATGCCCACGTCGAATAGCTGCACGACGGCGGGATGAGAAATTTGTCCGACGAGACGGGCTTCCTGGAGGAACTGCTGTTCCTGATCATGAGCAAAACAATCAATGAAGGTTTTTAGGGCTACCGTGCGGCCGATGACATTATCACGCGCCTTTTCGACGCGGCTCGTAGTACCGGAGCCGATCAATTCAAGGGCTTCGTAGCGGCCTCGTTGCAGTGTAATCATCAGGCAGAGCGCAGGAGACGTGCCGCGCGGTCGCGCAGGCCGTGTCCATTTCCATTCGAAGGAGCCACAGGTGCTACGACGGGCGTGCGCCGCGCAAGAGGATAAAGATCCTCAGCCAGAGCTTCGGCTGTGACATGACGCTTCTCCGGATCCTTCGCCAAGCAACGCGCGACCACCTGGTCGAATCCGGCCGGCACCGAAGGATTCGCATGCGATGGTGGAAGAGGCGTCGAAGAAAGAACGCGGCCACAAATGCCTTGCAGGGATTCCGCGTCGAAAGGCCGCTGGCCGGTCACCATTTCGTAGAGCACAACACCCAGCGAAAAAAGATCAGAACGCGAATCCTGGGGCTTGCCCATGATTTGCTCGGGGCACCAGTAAGCGGGAGTGCCGGAGAGCGGCGTGGCGGCGGAATCGCGGCGAGCGAGGCGCGCCATCCCAAAGTCCATTAGTTTTACGCGGCCATCATTGGTGATCAGCATGTTGGCCGGTTTCACGTCGCCGTGAATCACGCCTTTGCGGTGCGCAGCGCCGAGCGCGCAAGCGACTTCCGAGGCCCACGCGCACGCCTTGGGGAAAGGAAGGCTGCCCCCCTTCTCCAAAATTCGATCGAGCGGCTGGCCTTCGATATATTCCATCACCAGATAGGGCGTTTGCGTGGGTTCATCAATACCCATGTCGTGCAGCGTGATAATCGCCGGATGGGAAAGCTGGCCAACGACGCGCGCTTCCTGAATGAAGCGCTGGCGCGCTTCGCCGGCCGCCAATTCTTTCGGAAACAGTTTAATGGCGACGAGGCGATTGATGAGCGGATCGTGGGCGCGAGCTACGCGGCCATGAGCTCCGGTGCCGATGATTTCGAGAATCTCGTAGCGTCCAACTTGCACGTCGACCTCTCCCTCGGAAGGGGTGTTTCCAAGGTGAGTACAGAGTAGAGAAGTGGGGAGTGAGCGGGAATGAAGCAAACGTAACGTTTTTGAGGGTACAGAAGTACTAGTGGCGGGCTAGGACGACGTAGGTGTAAGTCTCATTAAATGAGCAGGTTAACTGCAATATGGCAGTTGGGAAAAATTTTACCAACTGTCCCACCGGACGGGAGATTTCTTTTGGCCAGTACAGGTTGTCCTCGCGCGAACTATGCAGCGCGAGAGGGGCTTTTGAGGCGAACATCACGGTTGCGGTTTGGCGGTGGAGAGCGAGGCGAACGCCGGAGCATTCGTCAAATGCGACGGAAAATCATGGACGAAAACTTTCATCGAAGGGTGCCAGAAACCGTTGAAACCGAAGAAATACATTTCTTTCGTAGCTTGTTCGGAACTCCATTTTTCCATGGCCATGCGATAGGCGGCGATGAACACGCTGGTACGGTCGTCACCGAAACGGCAGTGCACAAAGATTTTTTCCCCAGGATTGTCGCGGAGAAGAAACAGGAATTGGGCGACCTGTTCGTCGCTTGGCGGAGACCAGCCATCGACGGGGATGTGGACAAAGCGCATGCCGAGCGATTCAACGTGCTTGCGTTCCCAAGCGATCGTTTCGCGGTCCTCCTGGCGCAGATCGACGATGGTGGTGACGCCCAGGATTTTCAGCTCAGAGAAGCCCACTTCCCGGGGCTGCGCGCCACGGTAGAGGACCTCCGTGATTTTTCCGGCGTTCGGAATTCCGTTGATGTGCAGTTTCTGTCCATGCGTGGACTGCGGGAAAGACGGCGCGGGTGCAGTGGTGTTGGATTGTGCCGAAAGCAGGACGGGCACGAGAAGAAAAGCGAATAAGGTCGGCGGCAAACGTTTCATAAAGGATTGGATGCCAGTAGTGTAGCGCGAGAGGTTTTGCGCCCGAAAGCGTTGAAGCGCAAGCTGTTGAGCAGAAAGAGCACCACTACAAATAGACGCAGTACGAAAACGTCAACCACATTTTGCGTTTTTCTCTTGACAGAAAATTTTCTTCCGTTGATACTGCGATTCCAGATTCGGGGGACGTGGAAGCGCCAGACGGACCGAGTCGGGGATGTTCGAAGGTCCGTGTGAGTCCACGAAGCAGCCCGGGCTCTAAGCGAAAAAAAACCGAGCGCGAAGTACCTGCTCCGCGCCCGTACTTGAGGCGGAGCACCTGCTGTTAGGCTGAGTGCGAAGCACCGGCCAGCGGCAGAGCATTGGCGTTTTGCGCTGGAACTTAAGTGCGACCGCTCAGTGGTCGGCTTTTTTTTCGTTGCCCGCTTTCACGATCTTATCGAATCGAGTTGTGTCCGCTTCCCCCCAGACCTGGAAGCGAAGTGCAGCGCCTCTGCCCGGCGCAGAGGAGTAAACTGGAAGGGATCCCCGCGCTTGGGAGGGGACCCAAAGCAGGGAGGAACGGATGGCGACAGTGAAGCATGCACTGAGCGGAAAAGCGCCTGCGGCGAATGCAGCCGCAGTGAACACAGCGGGCGGAACAGAAAAAGGTCTGGTCTTCTCCCGATACTTTACGGACGGGATGAAATCCCCGTTCGACGCGGTGGAATGGGAAAAGCGCACCGCGCTGATTGGAAACGAGAAGGGCGTGACGATCTTCCGCCAGGAAGACGTGGAAGTGCCCAAGGGCTGGTCGCAGACGGCGACCAATATCGTCACCAGCAAATATTTCCACGGCAAGCCCGGGACAGCGGACCGCGAGGGATCGGTGCGGCAACTCATCAGCCGCGTGGCGAACACCATCGTGCGCTGGGGCGAAGCGGACGGCTATTTCGCCGACGCGGCTTCGCGGGAGGCGTTTCGCGACGAACTGACACACCTGCTGGTCGAACAAAAGATGGCTTTTAACTCGCCGGTGTGGTTCAACGTCGGTGTGCAGGCCAAGCCGCAGTGCTCGGCGTGCTTTATCAACTCGGTGCGCGACGACATGGGCTCGATCATGGATTTGGCGAAGACCGAGGGGATGCTCTTCAAGTGGGGTTCGGGCACCGGCACGAATTTTTCTTCCCTGCGCGGCAGCAAGGAAACGCTTTCGGGCGGCGGGATTGCGTCGGGGCCGGTGAGCTTCATGAAAGGCTTCGATGCCTTCGCCGGGGTAATCAAGAGCGGCGGAAAAACGCGGCGCGCCGCCAAGATGGTGATTCTGAACATCGATCACCCGGACATCGTCGAGTTCATCGAATGCAAGATGAAGGAAGAACGCAAGGCGCACGTGCTGATCGAACAGGGCTATAACAGCGCCATCGACGGAGACGCCTACAGCTCGATCTTCTTCCAGAATGCCAACCACTCGGTGCGCGTGACGGACGATTTCATGCGCGCGGTGGTTGAGGACAAGGATTGGTGGACCAAGAACGTCGCCGACGGCCAGCCGGTGGACAAGCTGCGCGCGCGCGACCTGATGATGAAGATTTCAGATTCCGCGTGGCACTGCGGCGATCCCGGGATGCAATATGACACCACGGTGAACCGCTGGCACACCTGCAAGAACACCGCGCGAATTAATGCAAGCAACCCGTGCTCGGAATACATGTTCCTGGACGACACCGCGTGCAACCTGGCTTCGCTGAATCTGATGAAATTCGTGAACACCAGCGGACAGTTTGACGTGCCGGCGTTCAAGCACGCCGTGGACGTGACCATCACGGCGCAGGAAATTCTCGTTGATAACGCGAGCTATCCGACGCCGAGGATTGCGGAGAATTCACACAAGTTCCGGCCGCTGGGGCTGGGGTATGCCAATCTCGGCGCGCTGCTGATGTCCATGGCGCTGCCGTACGATTCCGACGAAGGTCGCGATATGGCCGGCGCTGTCACCGCGCTGATGTGCGGCGAAGCTTACGCGCAATCGGCGCGCATTGCGGAGCGCATGGGACCGTTCCCAGGCTACGAAGTGAACCGCGAGCCGATGGTCGAAGTCATCCGCATGCACCGCGAAGCGATGCGCGGGATCAAGCCAGAGCACGTGCAGACCGAACTATTCATGGCGGCGCAGGAATCGTGGGACACGGCGCTGGCGCACGGCGAAAAACACGGCTACAAGAATTCACAGGTGACAGTGCTGGCGCCCACGGGCACCATCGGCTTCATGATGGATTGCGACACCACGGGCATCGAGCCGGACCTGGCGCTCGTGAAGTACAAGAAGCTGGTGGGCGGTGGGTTGATCAAGATCGTGAACAACACCGTGCCGCAAGCGTTGATGAAGCTGGGCTACACGCCGGAACAAACCAGCGAGATCGTTTCGCACATCGACAAGAACGGGAAGATCGAAGGCGCGCCGTACCTGAAGGATGAACACCTGCCGGTATTCGATTGCTCGCTGGCGCCAATGGGCGGCGGGCGTTCCATCACCTGGACCGGCCACGTAAAGATGATGGCGGCGGCGCAGCCGTTCCTTTCGGGCGCGATTTCGAAAACCATCAACATGCCCGAGGAATCCACCGAAGAAGACATCATGAACGCGTACATCGAGTCGTGGAAGGTAGGGCTGAAGGCCGTGGCCATTTACCGCGACAATTCCAAGCGTTCGCAGCCGCTTTCCGCGGCTGGCAAGAAAGAAGAAAACCAGGCCGATACGTCGCAGGTTCAGGGCAATCAGGCCCTCCCCGAGCAACGCGAACTCTTCGCGCGAGCCGTTCGCGAGAAGATGCCGGTGGAGCGCGCTTCGGTGACGCACAAATTCAGCGTGGGCGGCCACGAAGGCTACATCACCGTGGGCATGTACGAAGACGGGCGTCCCGGCGAAGTGTTCATCAAGATGGCCAAGGAAGGCTCGACGCTCTCCGGCGTGATGGACGGGCTGGCGCTGACCGTATCGCTTGGTTTGCAGTATGGCGTGCCGTTGAAAGTGTTCGTGGACAAGCTGGTGAACACGCGATTCGAGCCCTCGGGCATTACGCCGAATCCGAACATCCGTTTTGTTTCGTCGGTGCTGGATTACATCGCGCGGTGGATGGGTGGACGGTTTATTTCATCTGACTATCTGAAACTCAATGGCATGGCTCCGGTGGAGAATTCCGGCGCGGCCGTTCCGGCTCCGGCAATCCTGGCGGCGCTGACTACTCTTCCCATGGCGCCGTTAGCGGGAAAACCAACGAACGCGCACGAAGGCGCGCCCACCTGTAGCGAGTGCGGAATGCTGATGGTGCCGAACGGGGCTTGCTACAAGTGCGAAAACTGCGGCAGCACGAGCGGATGCAGTTAAGGAGCGATGGACAGTTGAGAGCACAAACCCGATGAGCGCACTCCCCTCCAGTTCGGGAGTAGCAGCACGGCTCGCTCCGGCCAAACCCAGTACCCGCGGGTTCCTGCACATCGTGCGGCACGGCGCGGGGCCCAATGCCATCTACGTCGTGACGTATCACCGGGTGGACCGCGAAGGAGCGGCTCCGAGACCGGCGCTGGCGGAAGGCGCGCAGGCACTTATCGAGTTGCTCGAACGGATCGGCGTCGATTTTCACCTCAGCGAAGTACGCGGCGCCCTGGAAGATATTCTTCGGCTCGGCTCAGCCAACATCCCCGACCTGTGGCTCAGCGACGAGGAGATGCTCGAAAAAGGCCTCGTCGAGGAGTAGGGTCAAACGCAATTAGTTCAGGAAAGCCGGAGGCAGTCGCCTCCGGCTTTCTTGTTTGGAAGAGGCAGGAAGGAACTTTCCTTTCACTGGTTCAGCTTAAAGATCACGTCGATGGTGGTACTGACTTCGACCGGCATGCCGTTGAGCGTTGTCGTGGCATACCGCCATTGCCGCACGGCCTTGATGGCTGCGTCAATAAGCAGCGGGTCCCCGGAAACCATTTCAATGTCATGAACTGAGCCGTCCTTGCCGATGATCGCATGCAGGCGGACCACGCCTTCGACATGCTTCTTGCGAGCCTCTTTCGGATACTTTGGGGCCACTTTATGAATGAGACGGGCGCTCTGAACCGTGCCTCCGAAGCGAACGCGGGTTGGTTGAAGCATTCTCTGAAGTTCCTCGGCCCAGAACGAATATGTGCCACCGACGATACGGAAACGGTCATCCACGTAAACAAAAGAACTAACCCACGACGGGGGCATGGTTCCGGAATCCGCAACCGGCGTCAGGCGAAAGTTTTGAACGGCAACCGGATGCACCGGTAGCGGAAGGCTGGAGTCCGTTGCCGTGTCCGAAGGAGGAGCAGGCGTCCGGGACGGTTCGACCTTTATGGAAAATCCGGGAGTATCGACGTTATGACCCAGCACGGACGAAAGGTGCGCCAGATGGCCGTCCCGCACCTTTGGGTAATCCTCGGTGAGTTTCGCGACGTTTGCCGACGCAAAATTTGCTTCAATCCACGCCGCGGGATTTGGAAGGGAAAACGCATTCAGGGCCGCGCTCCAGGAAGCATCGTCATGCAGCTTCGCGATACGCACTAATTCATCGATCTGCGCCTGAAAACCTTCCGTCGAATACGGAACTTGTGCAGGAACAAACGCGCCCGGCGCGGCCTGAAAATCCTGCGCCATGGCACGAGGCGCGAAAAGTGGAAATACGAAGAGCACGAATAAAAAACGCGCGGGGTTCCGTTGCACGATGAACTCCTCACAACGTGGGGAAGCCGGGCAAGCTTATCACACCGTCAGCCACGGCTAAGGTACAGGCTAGGCTCGCTATCGTTTGGTGCGAAAACTAGCGTGGGCGTGGACGAAGAGGCGGGCGGGAGCCGAGGCCGCGGGGGCGCATGCGGAAGCGCGGGCCGAGCGGGGGAGGAACGTTGCGGAGGAAATCGCCGCAGCAGGGGCAGCGGCCGTCGTTGCAGAGCGTAGCAGTTTGATCGGCACGCATCCATTGACCGCGGGCTTCGCAAAGCGGATTGATGCACTGCACGGTGAAGCCGGGCAAGTATTGCATCGAGTCTCCCTTTAAGGCCGCAATGCCTAGATCGATTCCAGTGCGACCGCTTAGCGATCCCACTGGAAAAAATACCAAGCCCCCTGGCGGCCAATTCCTTCGCCGCGCTCCAACTGTTTGAATGCAACTTGCGGATTGCCCCTTCGACTTCGCGCAGGGCAAGCGACCACGGTTACAGCACAAGTTGGGGCGCGCGGGAACGCGTATGTGATGGCGGGGATTCTGCCGCGATATGGCAGTGGTGTCAAGGGAAAAGACTACAAGATATTGTGGTGGGGTTGCAGACAGTGAAGAAAACGCGAATTTGAGGGAGTACGAAGAATTTCGTTGACAATACGAAGAGCTTCGTATTACGCTCCGCGCATGGCCACCGAACCGCTGCAAAAGCCAACAGCTTCCGAACTGGAAATTCTGCACGTGTTATGGGTGCGCGGGCCTTCCACGGTGCGGGAAGTCCACGAGGCATTGAGTGAGAAGAAAGCCCTCGGGTATACCAGTGTCCTCAAACTTCTGCAAATAATGACCGCAAAAGGCACGGTGCGAAGGAACGAAGACCAGCGTGCTCACGTATACGAAGCATGCCAGCCCGCGACGGAGACGAAGCGGCAGCTCGTCGGAGACGTCTTGCAGAGGGTCTTCGAGGGCTCGGCCAGCGAATTAATGATCCATGCCTTAGAGGGTCGGCGGACGTCCAAGAAAGAGCTGGAGGAGTTGCGCCGTCTTCTGGATGAGTACGAGAGGAGCCACCAATGACAAGCCTCGCACACGGGATTCCGCCGGAGTTGCTGCAGACACTCGGCTGGACGTTGCTGCACTTCGTGTGGCAAGGAGCGGCGCTGGCGGCGCTGCTGGCCGTGGCGATGGCGGTTTGCCGCAGCGCCTCGGCGCGCTACGCGCTGGCAGTAGGCGCGCTGATTTTGATGATTGCCTGTCCAGTGGTCACATTTAGCTGGATGCAGCGCCAAACGAGTCCGGCCGTGCGGTCCGAGTCGCAAGGAGCATCGTCGTGGGTGGGAGCGCATGCCGTCAACGCCGTTACCTCTACGCCATCCGGCGCCCCGGCAGCTGAATCTCGCGCGGAACAGCCAACGGGAATGCTGTGGCTGGTGGAAGCGTGGTTTTTGGGAGTTCTTTTGCTGAGTTTGAGGACCGCGGGAGGGTTGCTAGTGATCGCGCGGATGCGGCGCAAGGAAATCAAGCCGGTGGCGCGGGCGCTGTATGAGAAGTGCGTGGCGCTCCAGCGAAGAATGGGGCTTGGACGAGTGATTCAGTATTGCGAATGCTTCCGGCTGGAAGCTCCGGCGGTGCTGGGATGGTTTCGCCCGGTGGTGCTGCTGCCGGCGAGAGCTCTGACAGGCCTGAGCGAGGACCAGATCGAAGCGGTGATCGCGCATGAGCTGGCGCACATCCGGCGGCTGGATTGTTTCGTGAATCTTTTCCAGATTGCCGCGGAAACGCTGCTGTTCTACCACCCGGCGGTTTGGTGGGCGAGCCAGCGAATTCGCGCCGAACGCGAGAATTGCTGCGACGACGAGGCGCTCGCGATTTGCGGCGACGCGCTGAATTACGCAAGGGCGCTGGCGCTGATGGAAGAGTGGCGCGCGGCTCCTTCTTTGATGATGGCGGCAAATCGCAGCCCGCTTTCGCAACGCGTGGTGCGGCTGCTGGGATTGGAAGGAGCTGCCGGGAGGATTCGAATGGCGGGGCTCGCAGTGGGGTTTGCGTGCCTGGCCGGCGCGGTGCTGGCGGGCAACGCTTTCCTGGGAGTCGCACACGCCGCGCTGGGAGCTGGCGCGTCGGCAAAACAAGACCAGGGCAGCAGCGTGATTGTTATCAGGCCGGAACCCGTTTCGGCCAAGGAACGCAGCCGGAAAGACGCGAAGCGCGCTGAGGAGGCGGAACAGACGGCTGCGAAGGTGCAGACAGACAAAGACAGCAAACAGCAAACGGCGGGCGACAGTCAGAGCAAGAAAGAATCGTATCTGGACGCGATGCAGGCGGCGGGCTTCAAGAACCTGACCGTGGACGAAATCATCTCGATGAAGATTCAAGGGGTCACGCCAGCGTATGTGAAAGAGATTCACGAACTGGGAATGCAGCCGACGGCGGATGAACTCATCGGCATGCGTGTGCAAGGAATCACGCCGGAATACATTCGCGAAATGCGAACCATCGACGCAAAGCTGAATGTGGATGAATTGATCGGAATGAAAGTCCAGGGAATCACACCGCAGTACGCGAAGGAATTGGGCGAGCTGGGAGTGAAGGTTGCTCCCGATGAACTGATTGGAATGAAAGTGCAGGGCATTACGCCTGAGTATGTACGCGAAATGAAAGCGCTGGGACTGAAACCCGAGGCCGACGAGCTCATTGGAATGAAGGTACAGGGAATCACGCCGGAATACATCAAAGACATGCGGGCGACGGGGCTGAAGCCGAGCGGCGAAGACTTCATCGGGCTGAAAGTGCAAGGAGTCACGCCAGAATACGTGAAAGCGCTGCAGGCGGCGGGATTCAAGGATCTCGGCAGCGATGACGTGATCGGGGCGAAAGTACAGGGGATCACGCCGGAGTTTATTGAAAGAGCCCGCAAACACGGGTTCCAGAACCTGACGCTAAACAAGCTGATTTCGCTGAAGAACGCGGACATTTTGTAAGGGTCAGAGGAAAGAGTAAGAGGAGCGACGCGCCATGAACCTGAATTTGAACCGAATGATCGGACTTATCCTTATCGTTGCCGGAACTGTTTTCGGAGTTGCGAATACGCTGGGCAGCGACACGCAGAGCGGCGATTGGACTATCAGGAAATCCGATGAACCCGGGAAAGTGGAGTTTTCGCTGATGGATTCGCGCGGCGGACGCCATTTTCACTCCAGCTCGGACTGGCCGGCGAGCGATTTTAGCGGGCTGGATCTATCCAAGAGCGGGCGACAGGAAGTGCATTTCACCATCACGCGCGACGCGGGAAGATTCGAATGCGAAGGATATTTGAAGGATGGCGAGGGCGCGGGACTCTTTCACTTCATTGCCGATGCGAAGTACACACAGGAGATGAAGTCGCTGGGATTCGATAACATCGACAGTGACAAGCAATGGGCGATGGCTCTGCACGACGTCAGCTTGAAATTCGCCAGGGAGATGAAGGCGGAAAAACTCGATGGGCTGGATACGGACAAGCTCATCGCGTTCAAAATTCATGGAGTGACGCGCGAGTTCATCGAAGCGATTCGCGCGGCGGGTTTGAAGGTTTCCGATAGCGACAAGCTCATTGCCTTCCGCATTCACGGCGTATCGCCGGAGTTTATTTCGGGAATCAAGGCGGAGGGACTGAACGTCCTGGACAGCGACAAATTGATCGCTTTCCGCATTCATGGCGTGACCCCGGAACTGGTGCGGAGCGTGCGCCAGGCCGGCTACGAGCCCGACGCGGACAAGCTCATCGCCATGAGAATTCATGGCGCTTCACCGGAGTGGATGGAGCAGTTGAAGAAGTGCGGCTACGACCACGTGGAACTCGACAAACTGATCGCGTTCCGGATTCACGGTGTTTCGCCGGACTTTATCGGGCAGCTCCAGAAGCTCGGGTATCAGCATCCGGAGCCGGACCAATTGATCGCCATGCGCATCCATGGGGTGACGCCGGACTTTATCAACGGCCTGCAATCGCGCGGAATGAAGAATCTGACGGTCGATCAGCTGGTCAGCATGAAGATTCATGGAATTGATTAGAAAGAGTTGAGCCCGCAAAACTACGGCTGGGGCGGCGCAGCTGCGGGAGGTTCCTGCGACTCCGGCAACGAGGCAAGCTGAGCCTTCAGTTTCTCGAGTTCTTGTTGTTTATCGCTGATTTGCTGCTTCTCAGCGTCTAGCTTGTCCTTCCCCGCGGTGTCCTTGTCATAGTCGACTTTCGAGTAGTACGAATCCTGATCGAGCTGATATTCGCGTTGAATAAGATCAAGATCACTCTGCGCATCCTTGATTTTTTCCTTTAACGCGACACGCTCCTTCAGGGTCGCGCGCGCCCTTTCGTCGCCAGAAGCATTCCTTGGGCCTTGCGCGGGAGCGTTTGCGGAGCCTTCAGCTGAGGGCTGCGCCGAAGGTTCCGGGGAACCCGGTATTCTGGGTTCCTCAGCGACGGCGCTCTGCACGTCCCCTTTTTTTACATCCAGAGTATCGTCCGTGATGACTTTGGCCGGCTTTTCAGAGTTCTTCTTTTTCGCGCGTGCTTTCCGCGCGGCTTCTGCCACGGACTGAGAATCCTGGGATTGCGCAATTGCCGTAACCGCAAGGAGCGCGGACGCCAGAAAGACCGGAAGAGCCAAACGCAACGCGAAGAAACGCAACATAGTGCTACTCCTCTTAGGAAACGGGGCGGGGCCAATCCTCAAGATACCGCGGCGGGAGAAGAATGACAATCCCCGGCGGGATTTGGGTGTCAATCCGACAACCTCCGGAGCAGCAAAATTTATTCGCGCCCGATATACTTATTTGTGAAAAGACACGGCGACATGACGGCCGCGCGCGGAGGGAAAAAAGAGTGGTGAAGCAACGGAAGATGGCGTCGTTCGCTCTGATGGCTCTACTGGGCGCGAGCGGGATTCGCGCACAGGAGCCGTCCACGCCGAAAACGAAGTCGCCCGGCGCCGTCGGTCCCGCAATCTCCGGTGAGCAAGTGGCGGCTTTGCCGAAGCAGATGCACCGCTTCTGGGATAAGGAAAACGCCTGGCTTTTCGCGGGAATCGGCGCGGCGCGCACGCTGGATTATTTTTCAACATTGAACTTGAGGCGGCGCGGCCTGCAGGAAATTCTGATCACGAACGATGCGGTAGACAATCACGCTGCCTTTGCGGTCATCGAAGCCGCAGGGACCGGTGCTTCGATCGGCGTTTCGTATCTATTCCATCGCTATGGCCATCACAAGCTGGAGCATTGGACTTCCATCGCGCACATCGGCGTGGCCACGACCGGCGGCGTTCGTAACTATTGCTTGAAGACCAGGCACGCGCCGACCGCGCCCTAGCTATGTACGAAGAAACGCTAACGCAATGGGAGTTCTGTCCGTCTCATTCCTAGGATGAAATATTGCAGTTCAGAGAGGAGTGCTGCATACTCGCGGCGCGTGAAGGCCCCGGCACGCGACGCTCGAAAAACTGCGTCAATTGAAACACGAGGTGGTCCTATGAGACGGTGTCGCTCCCATCACCGTTTCACTCTGGCCGTTCTTGTTCTGATTCCTTTTGCGGCGGTTGCGAGTGCTTCCGCGAATTCCCGGTCGGCCTTTGGGGCGAACTCTCCAGCCGCGTTATCGTTTGCACAGCAGACGAGTTCGCCCAACGGAGCGGACTCTAACCTTCAGACAACTCAGCCGCAAACGAATTTGCCCGGCAAACCCGGTGCTGCCTCACAAGCTTCCGAGCAAACCAAAACGGAGCAGTACACCCTTTCCCATGAACGCTATGAAAAAGCAGTAGCGTATTCGAGGGCCGGTTACACACTTTATTTCCTCTCCTATTTTCTGGGCGGACTCTGCCTGTTCCTGATTTTGCGGCTGGGAATTGCCGCGCGATTTCGCGACATTGCGGAAAATGCGAGTGACAAGAGGTGGGTCCAGGGACTCATCTTTGTTCCGCTTCTCTTCTTGTTGGTGGATGTGCTCGATTTGCCCGTACTGATGTATTGGCACCGGCTTTCGCTGCACTATGAACAGTCCGTGCAAGGCTGGGGTTCGTGGTTTTGGGATTGGACGAAGGCGGAACTCCTGGATGCCGGATTCGGTATTGCAATTGTCATGATCCTGTTTGCCGTGATGCGGCGCAGCCCGAGGCGCTGGTGGTTTTATTTCTGGTTTCCAGCCGTGGCTATCCTTTTCGGGCTGATGGTGATCACGCCGGTGGTGATCGATCCGCTGTTTAACAAGTTTGAGCCGCTCAGCCGGCAGCATCCCGAGCTTGTCGCATCCATCGCCAAGCTCACAAAGCGGGCAGGTGTGCCGATTCCACCTGAGCGCATGTTCCTGATGATGGCGAGCCAAAAAACAAACGGCGTCAACGCCTACGTGACGGGCTTGGGTACATCGAAACGCGTAGTGATCTGGGACACCACGATTCAAAAGACCACCGCCGATGAAGCGCTTTTCATTGTGGGGCATGAACTCGGACATTACGTGCTCGGGCACATCCGGCGTGGCTTTTTTCTGGGCGCTGCGGGGCTATTGGTGGCGTTTTATTTTATGTTTCGCGGATTGCACTGGTCGCTGGACCGCTGGGCGAAGGACTGGAAGATTTACGGCCCGGAGGATTGGGCTTCGCTCGCGGTGCTGCTGCTACTATTGCAAATCCTGCTGTTTGTCTCTTCGCCCGCCATCAATTGGGTCAGCCGGATGGAGGAACATGACGCGGACGTTTACGGACTGGAAGTGATTCACGGGCTCATACCGAATTCGGAGGAGGTTGCCGCGCACGCGTTCCAGCAACTCGGAGAATTGGACTTGTCGGACCCGAATCCGCCGTCTTTCATCACCTTCTGGCTCTACTCCCATCCTCCGCTCGCGGAACGGCTGGTGTTTGCGCACAGCTACGATCCCTGGTCGAAAGGCGAGACGCCAAAGTACGTGAAATAAATTCGCGCGGAACACCTCTTAACTACTTGGGCGGCGCGAAGAGGTGCGCTTGCGAGCGAAGGCGGCCACTTTGCTGCGGTTGCCGCAAACGGACATGGAACACCAGCGTCGCCGGTGCGTGCGGGACTTGTCGCAGAAGAAAAGGCCGCAGTGCGGATTGGCGCACAGCCGCAGGCGGGCTCCGTGGCCGTCGGCGATGATCTCCGCGCCTGAACGCGCCACGGCAGCGAGCAACCAGTCTAGGCCGCCTTCCCGGGCGATGAACGCGATCTGGAAGTTGCCATCCTCGAAGACTAGTTCATCGTGCCCTTCGGTGATGCGGAGGATTTCATTGAGGGGCTCGATCCATTCCCGGTCGATTCGGTGCTTTCGGAGCATGGCAGTAAACGCCTTGCGCAACGCGAAGCCGAGTCGCTGGGCCTTCGAGAGCAAGCTTTCAACTGCTTGCGGGTCGGAATGAGGCAACGCGAGCAGTTGCGCGCCGCGCTCCGGGGAAACGATGCGCGTTTCCTGCAGGAAATGTATGAGCTTCTCCCAAGACAACTCGACGTTCGTGGGTGTGGCGTTGACGAAATCGACGGAGAGCCGGCCTCCCAGCAGCTTTATGGGAGCGGCAGAAGAACGCATGAGACGAGCCTCCCCTGACGGCTGGACGGAGAAAAACTCCCCAGCCGCAGAACAACAGAAGCTAGCATGCTGCTTACGCAGAGCAAAGCGATCTTCTGCAGCAACAAGTGGTAACCTTTTGGGGTGGTGCGGATCAGATGAGAGGCGCGCGGAGGGCCTCTATGAAAAACGCCGTGAAACCATTTGTTCTTTTTTGCACTTTTTCGACAGCGACAATGTTCGTGCTGCTGCAGCCACACGCACAGGTCTTTGGTAATACTCCCGGGCCGGGCCGCTCGCCTGTGGTCGTTGAATTGTTCACTTCGGAGGGATGCTCGAGCTGTCCGCCGGCGGACGCTTTGCTGGCACAGCTAGCCGTGCAACCTCCCGCCGAGAATGTTCAGGTGATCGCGTTGGAGGAGCACGTCGATTATTGGGACCAGCTGGGATGGGTTGACCCGTTCTCTTCGCGGGAGTGGACCAGCCGGCAGTACGCTTACGCGGGAACACTGGGAAACCGCAACCCTTACACGCCGCAAATGGTGGTGCAGGGGCAGGCGGAGTTTGTTGGCAACCATGCACAACTGGCGCGGCAGAAAATTCTGGATGCTGCGAGCAATGCTTCCGCTCCCGTTACGGTGGAGCAAGCACGAGCGGAAGGCAAAGGCGGGATAAACCTTAAGGTCACCGTTGGAAAATGGACGGGAACCACCAAGGGCGGCGCGGCGGAAGTGTGGCTGGCCATTACGGAAACGGGGCTGCATTCCGCGGTGACGGGCGGTGAAAACGCCGGCCACGAGTTGCGCCACGCGGCCATCGTTCGAACGATGCATAGGATTGGCGAAGCAAAAGCCGATGCCGAACCGTCCTTCTCCGCCGATTCAAACGCCCCTCTGCACTCGGATTGGAAGCGGGAGAATCTGCGGGCCGTGGTTTTCGTGCAGGAAAAAAAAGGCCGGCGGATACTAGGCGCGGCGGAAATTCGCATCGTGCCATAAAGTTGGAGATGAGTCCGAGTCTGGCGCACGTACAGCCATCATTCCTTGAGGTGCGTGTTGGAACTTGATACGGAAAGCGGCTCTCCTTCGACTCCGCCAGTTGTCGTCCCGCCAACTCAAGGCCTCCTCGAGAAATTTTTTCTGAATGACGATGAACTCCGGACGATTTGGAGGATGCTGCTCTACGGCCTCTTGTGGATTACCTTTTCCTTTGGGCTGGGGCTTCTCGCCATCGGATTCTTCGGATATCCCGCGAACTCATTCTCCGTGCAGAGCGTCTTGAGGGAGGATCTCCTGGGCTTCTTGGCAGCCTTCGGAGCCGCGCTGGCGATGGCACGACTCGAGCGGCGCCACGTGGACGTTTATGGCTTGCCCCGGGAACGGGCCTTTGGAAAACTGTTCTGGCAAGGTTTGTTCCTGGGGCTGGTTGAAGTGACTGGGCTCATCGGCTTGATTGCGGCGTTTGGCGGATATTCGTTCGGTTCCGTTTCCATGCATGGACTGGACGTGGCCCGCTGGGGCGGGCTATGGTTCGTGGCCTTCGTCGCTGTCGGTCTTTCGGAAGAATATTTGTTCCGGGGCTACACGCAATACACGCTGGCACGGGGTATCGGATTCTGGCCGGCGGCTATAGTTCTTTCCGTGCTGTTCGGCGCGGTGCATCTCTGGAATCCCGGCGAAGATTATGTCGGAGCCGCGGGCGTGGTTGCTACCGGGCTCCTCTTCGCGTTCACGCTGCGAAGGACCGGCAACCTCTGGCTCGCCGTGGGTTGGCATGCGAGCTTTGATTTCGGAGAGACGTTCCTCTATTCCGTGCCGGATAGCGGCTCCCTTTTCGAGCATCACCTTTCGAACGCGGCGCTGCACGGCCCGGCATGGCTGACAGGCGGAACCGTGGGGCCGGAAGGCAGCGTCTTCAGCTTCTTGACGATGGGGATTCTGGCCATCGCCGTTCATTTTCTTTTCCCCGCAACGAAAACAAAGCCCGACCAGAAGTAGAACAGCCGAGCAAATTAGTGGACGAGTTCGGAGACAAAAACCAGGCGCACGCCTTGCGCCTGCGCTCGCGGTAGAACTTCGCTGAGCGCCTGAAGCGTGGCGGAATGCGGGTGACCGATGGCAATAGCCTCACCTTTCTCGCGAGCTCCCCGCAAAGCCAATTCCAGTTGCTTTCGAACTGCGGCAACTTCCGCGACATCGTCGAGAAACGGAACATTGCGAAACGCGGAGGGGATCCCGAACTCTTGCGCTGTCTGATACGCCACCGTGGCGGCGGTGGTGCGGCTATCCACATAGAAGAGATGATGTTCGCCAAGCACGGGCATCAACTCTTCCATGACCCCGCGATTTGCGGTGGCTTGCGATCCCTGGTGATTGTTGACCCCCACGACTCCGGGAACATTTTTCAAAAACTGGTCGACGAGAGAGGAGACCTCCGCGGCAGGCATGCCGGGATGCAATTCCTGGGCCTCCGGCTTTTCATTCGCGACGGATTGCATGGGAAGGTGCAACAAAACCTGGTAGCCGCGGCGCTGTGCCTCCTGGGCGATCTCAGCGGAGTGCTCGTGGTTGGGGAGAACGGAAATCGTCAGGGAATAGGGCAGACTGAAAACGGCCTCGGCGGCCGCGCGCTCGCTTCCGAGATCATCGAGAATAATGGCCAGCTTCGGCACTTTGGCTGAAGAAGAAGCGATCCCGGATTGATCCTGGGCCCTCGAGGCGAGATGAATGTGAACCGCGTGCGTTCGAACCCCACCTTTTAAATAGAAAAAAAGAATCCCCTCGCGGCTTTCGGATGGCTGCTCTGTGAGAGCGTTGCGGGTAGCCACAGCGCCCAGAGATTGCTGGATTTGTGCGACTTCGGCTGCCTGCGAAGGCGAGCCGGCTGTAAAAAGTGTGATGTCCAGATGATCGGTGGTTTCCGGGTTCTTGTCCGACGCCTGCAATCCGATATGGATCGCGGATCCCGCCGGGGCTGCTTTACGTACCGCCTCTGCCAGCTCTCGCGTAATGGCGTGCGCCCGCGCCGGCGAGAGGCCGGGCTTTCCTTCTTTCTTACACCCGGCAAAAAGCAAGGCAAGCCCAATCAAGCTGCAACAAAAGAAAAGTGGCAAGACTCTGAAAGTCTTGCCACGCTGGAAGCAGGAAATCGAATTTGTATCAGAATGCGGAAAAGGCACGGACGATTAGGCGGCCTTTTTCGCGGGCGACTTCAGCAGGTCGAGAGCGCGATGAAAGATCGGATCTTCCGGAGAAAGCGGGCGCGGCCCCAGACCGGGTTCCTTCGGGTTTTCCGGCGCCGCTGTGACGTCGTCGTCGCCGGAATCGGAATCGTCTTCAGCAACGGCGCGCACCACCTCCGTGGGCGTGACGCCCTCTTCCAGGATGGATTTTCCTCCCGGATTGTAATAATTCGCGACCGTGAGGATCAGCGCCGCGCCATCATCCAGCGTAATCAGTTTTTGTTCGGAAGCCAGGCCAAAGGTGCGCTCGCCCACGACGTCGCCGCGATGATTCGCCGCAATCGCGGAAGCAAGAACTTCCGCAGCACCCGAAGTCGTGGCATCAATCAACACGGAGACTGGATTCTTCCAGATGACCTGCTTCGGCTCCGCCGAGAATACCTGTGCCGAGACCGTTTGTCCGCGAAGCGTGGTCAGCGTACCTGAAGGAATAAAGAGGCGCGCGATCGCAATCGCCTCGGAAACCGGTCCGCGGCCGCACTCACGCACGTCCAAAATAACTTTATGCACGCCTTGCTTCTCCGCGTCGAGCAATCGATTGCGAACTTCTTCTGCACGGCCCGTGTCCAGTGACGGGAAGCGCAGGACGAGAATGTCCGGGTCCGCTTTTTGCACCACGGTTTTGGACGGAGGCAGTTTCTCGCGGACGACATCGACTTCTTCAGGCGTCGCTTTGCCGCGGCGAATGACTGAAACCTTGATGCCCGTGCCCGGCTGGCCATTCATAAGATTCAGCGCCTGGCCCACGGACATGTCGCGAGTCGTGAATCCTGCAATGGACTCGAAAATGTCGCCGCTGCGAATTCCTGCCTTCGTACCAGGGCTATCGGGCAACACCGAAAGAACGATGATGTAGCCGTAGCGCTTGCTGAGCGTCAAGCCGGTGTCTCCCGTGCCCGTATTGGAGATCTTCTTTTTGTACTCGTCGTATTCGCGGGGAGTCAGATAACTAGACTGCGGATCCAGAGATTCGAGCAGGCCGTGAAGGGAGCCGGCCGTTACGGTGCGCATGTTGGGGTCATCGACGTAATCCTGCTGGATCTTCTGCAGAACTTCCCCATAGACTGTGAGGGACTTGTAGGCCTTGTCGTCGGGAGTGCGGCCAAGGACGTGGCCTATCCCCGCGTAGCAGAAGATGACCACGGAAACGGAAAAAATAACGATGCGAGCCGCTCGATTCATGCCCCCACCCTTCCACAAGAAACTACAAACCACGATTATAGCACCAACAAGGAGTGAGACGCGCTGGCTATCAAGAAGGAAGCCTAATCAGTCAGGTGGGGGCTCAGAAAGCAGAACCCTTCCTGAAATGGGACACGCTGAACTTGCCAAACGTTGCGGAAATACCACACCAGTTGTTAATTGGACACTTCTCATGCTTCCAAGTTGTTGATAATAAAGCACAAAGTTGGGAACCGTTGGTAGACAACATGCTAGTATAGCCGTACGGGCATGTTCCAGACTACCATTGCGCGCGAAACTTCTGCTGAGGGTGTGGGCCTCCACACCGGCATGTACGGTCACGTGCGCTTGGTTCCCGCTCCCGCGGAAACCGGCATCGTCTTTCGCCGCGTGGACCTCGAAAACTTCCCCATCGAAGCTCAAGGGCACAACGTCGCCCGGGTAAGTTACGCCACCAGCCTCATGAAGCAAGGCGTTTTGCTCTCCACGACCGAGCACCTGCTGGCTGCCATCTATTCCTGCGGCATCGACAACATTTTCATCGACATTGATTCCATCGAAGTGCCGATTTTGGACGGCTCCGCCGAGCCCTTTATGCAGATGCTGGAGCACTCCGGAGTGCGAAAGCTGCGCAGAAAGCGGCGTTTTCTGAAGGTTCTGAAGCCGCTGGAGGTCATCGAAGGGGATCGCCGCATCGGCATCTATCCTGCCGACGAGTTCCGCGTGCGCTGCTATGTGGATTTTCCGCACCCGCTGGTTGGCCAACAGGAAGTGGAGATGCTGGTCGGGCCGGACACCTTCCGCCACCTTCTTGCGAGGGCGCGGACATTCTGTTTCGAGCGCGACATCGAGCCGCTCAAAGCCATGGGCCTGATTCGCGGCGGTTCGCTCGACAATGCCATTGTGCTCACCAACGACGGCGTGATGAATGGGCCGCTGCGCTTTCCCGACGAGTTTGGCAGGCATAAAGCCCTGGATTTGATTGGTGACCTGGCGCTGGCGGGCCTGCCGCTTCTGGCACGCGTGGAGGCCCACAAGGCGGGCCACGCCCTGCATACCCAGCTTGTGAGCCGACTCCTTGCCGACCCCTCCCTCTGGACAATCACTACCGGCGAAGCCGCCGTCCCCGAAAGCGGCTCCTACCTCAACGCTCTCTCCCCCGCCCCCGCCACTGATTAGCGATTCGCTGCGTTCAGTACATCACCTCATTGCGGAATAGACGCTGCTCCCGCAGAATGGGCTTCGAACCATGTCCAACAACGATCTAGCCATCGTCATTCTGGCCGCAGGCAAAGGCACGCGGCTGAAGTCCAGCCTGGCGAAGGTGCTGCACCGCGCCGGTGGACGCACGCTCGTCGAACAAATGGTGCGCGCTTGTGACCCGCTGAAGGCGCGCGAGACGGTGGTCGTCGTAGGCCACCAGGCCGAGCAAGTCGCCGCGGTAGTCGAGCCGCTCGGGGCGACAACGATTCTACAGCAGCCGCAGGACGGGACAGGCCACGCCGTGCTAGTAGCGAAGCGCGCTTTAGGCCGGGCGAAATACGCCGTTGTGCTTCCAGGCGACGCCCCGCTCGTACGCACGGAAACTTTAAAGGCGCTGATCACTGCGCATCGCAACGGGAATGCGGCCGCAACAATTCTGTCCGCGGTGCTGGCTGATCCCGCGGGGTATGGCCGTGTCGTTCGAAAGTCCGAGACGCTGGTCTCGGCGATTGTCGAGGAATCGCAGCTCACCGACGAGCAGCGCGAGATCAACGAAATCAATTCGGCGATTTATTGCTTCACTCTGGAGAAGCTCTGGCCGGCCCTGGGGCAGGTCAAGCCCAACAACAAGCACCGCGAGCTCTATCTGACCGACGCTATCGCCGTGCTGAACGCCAAAGGCGAGACCGTGCTGGCCCAAGTGGCTGAAGATGCGCGTGAAGTACTGGGTTGCAATACCCGCGCCGATCTTGCCGAAGTCGACCGCATCTTCCGCGAGCGGAAACGCGCCGCGTTGATGGATGACGGCGTCACGATTCAGTTGCCGGAGACCGTGCTGATTGATCCCGAAGTAACCGCGGGCGAAGATACCGTTATCGAAGCCGTCGTTCAATTGCTGGGGAAAACGAAAATCGGCGCGCGCTGCACGATTCGAACGGGCAGTGTCTTGACTGACGCCGTTCTTGGCGATGACGTCACCGTCGAGCCGCATTGCGTCGTCGCGCAGAGCCGCCTCGACGAAGGCGTCATCATCGGCCCGTTTGCGCGGTTGCGGCCGGACAACCATCTGAAAGCCGGCGCGCGCATCGGCAATTTCGTCGAACTCAAAAAGAGCACGATCGGCGAAGGCACCAAGGCCATGCACCTCTCCTACCTGGGCGACGCGAAAATCGGAACGAAGAGCAACATCGGTGCGGGCACCATTACCTGCAACTACGACGGCTTTCACAAATACCCCGACTTCGATCGGGAACAAAGTTTTTATCGGCAGCGATACGGCGCTGGTCGCGCCCGTGCGCGTCGGTGATGGCGCATACGTCGCCGCGGGTTCGACCATAACCGAAAATGTTCCCGCCGATGGCCTGGGAATTGCTCGCGGCCGTCAGGTTAACAAACCGGGTTGGGCGTCAAAGAAACGCCGTGAATTAGCTGCCGAAGAGAAACCCAAGAAGCCGGCGAAGAAATCGAAGCGACGCAAAGCAACCAAGAAACGAAAGTAGAGTATTTCTCTTCTCTGCGGTTTCTCCGTGCTCTCTGCGCCTCTGCGTTATCTTTATTCTTGTTTTGTCCTCTCCAGCCCGAACCCGAGCGTGTGTGCTAAAATAGAAGTTCCCGCAACGCACCAGGGGGCTGCCACTACATGAAATTTGGAGTCGTAGTTTTTCCCGGGTCCAATTGCGACCACGACGCGTTTTACGCCATCGGCAACGTCCTCGAAAAGCCTGTCGAATTTATCTGGCACCAATCGGAAAATCTGGCGAATTGCGACGCCATCATCCTGCCCGGCGGTTTTTCCTACGGCGATTACCTGCGCACCGGCGCCATCGCGCGCTTCTCTCCGGTGATGAAGTCCGTCGCAAAATTTGCAAACAGCGGCGGAATGGTTCTCGGCGTCTGCAATGGCTTCCAGATTCTTTGCGAAGCGGGCCTGCTTCCGGGCGCGATGATGCGCAATAGCGGCCTGCGTTTCATCTGCCGCCATGTTTACATTCGCGTCGAGCAAACAGATACGCCCTTCACCAACGCCGCGCAGAAAGGCCAGATCCTCAAAATTCCCATCGCTCATTCCGATGGCAACTGGACGGTAGATGACAGCACGCTCGCTGATCTCGAAAAAAATCGCCAGGTGATTTTCCGCTATACCACTCACGACGGCTCGGATGACAACGCCGGCAATCCCAACGGCGCAGTGCGCAACATCGCCGGCATCTGCAACCGCGAGCGCAACGTCGCCGGTCTCATGCCGCATCCCGAACGCGCCGTGGAATCCGCTCTCGGCTCCTCCGACGGCCTGGTCATTTTCCGCTCCATGGTCGAAGCACTCG
>Ga0207061_1076_pt1 | contig 26605 bp, 21 predicted proteins | sample Alteio_BWMinCont_31_FD_153275 | JGI IMG/M metagenome (GOLD analysis project Ga0207061, IMG submission 153275) | Enriched cells from forest soil in Barre Woods Harvard Forest LTER site, Petersham, Massachusetts, United States -... | ecosystem: Environmental > Terrestrial > Soil > Temperate forest >... | reverse complement strand
CGATGACGGCGCGTGCAAGGATTTCGTCGGCATTGAACAATGCCGAGATAGCAGATTCTACCTGCTCGTCAACAAGGCTTGCCATGCGGATGAGCCGCGTGCGGAGATGATCTAATTCTTCTTCAAAGTGCCTGTGCATATTTTATATAAAAATCTATAAATTTAGTAAGAAGTGTGAGAGAATTATCCGAACCGTCCGGTTATATATTCCTCCGTTTGTTTGTTTTTCGGATTGGAGAATACGTCTTTTGTTTTTCCGAATTCGATCAATTTTCCGATGTACATAAACGCGGTTTCGTTGCTGACGCGTGCCGCCTGCTGCATGTTGTGTGTAACGATGACGATTGTATAATTCGGCTGTAATTCAAAAATGAGTTCTTCTATTTTCGCCGTTGAGATGGGATCGAGGGCGGATGCCGGCTCGTCCATCAGTAGTACGTCGGGGCTGACGGCAAGCGCACGCGCAATGCAAAGCCGCTGCTGCTGACCGCCGGACAGCTTGAGCGCAGGTTCTTTCAGCCGATCTTTGACTTCATGCCATAAGCCCGCTTTGATGAGACATTTTTCGGCAGTTTCTTTGAGGATAGATCTGCTGCGGATGCCGTTGAATCGCAATCCGGCTACAACGTTTTCCATGATGGTCATGGATGGAAAAGGGTTTGGTTTTTGAAAAACCATGCCAACGCGTTTGCGGAGTTCCGTCGCGTCAACGGAGGTGATTTCGTTGCCTTCAAAAACGACGGAGCCGGTCATTGTCACACCGCCGGAAATTTCGTGCATGCGGTTGAGCGTGCGGAGGAGCGTTGACTTGCCGCATCCGGAAGGACCGATGATAGACGTAACGCTGTTCTGTTTGATCGACATGGTTACGTTTTTCAATGCGTGCGTCGCGCCAAAATATATGTTCAGGTCTTTGATTTCTATTACCGTTTTACTCATTTTGTCGTATGATTTAAAGGAATAAGTGTCCTGTCCGTTTGCCGGGCGCAACTGAGATTCGCGGGATGCAACAGCATGCTGTCCCTCTGTCGTGTGGGACGTTCTCGAATTGTTCTCTTCTTTATGTGTACCGTTGTTTTGTTCTGCCATTGGTAAATCCTTTTTTAAGCCGCTGATTTTACGCCGCTGATTTGATTTCGCCTTTTGCAACGATGCGGATGATAATCTTAAATACTAATATAAGCATAATAACGACGAATGACGCCGCCCACGCCTGTGCGTGCCAGTCTTCGTACGGGGCTTTTGCGTATTCAAATATTTGCAGCGAAACAGCGGATATCGGCTGATCCAAGCGAGGCTGCCAAAAGCGGTTCCCAAGCGCCGTGAAGAGGAGGGGAGCCGTTTCACCGGCAGCACGGGCAACGCTGAGCATGATTGCAGTTATGATTCCCGGGAGCGCAGACCGGAGAATGATGCGCAGGGTTACTTTCCAGCGGGGAATGCCGATTGCGACGCCGCCTTCGCGGATATGGCTCGGCACAAGTTTTATCAGCTCTTCAGTCGCGCGGATAATGATGGGCAACATGAGTATCGCCAGCGCGACAGCCCCTGCGATTGCGCTGAACCGTTTCATCGGCACGACAATGAGCGTGTATGCGAATACGCCGATAATAATTGACGGTAAACCGTTCATGACGTCGGTCAGGAAGCGAATAGTGGAGCCAAATTTATTGTTTCCGAACTCCGAAAGATAAATTCCGGAGAGAATGCCGATGGGAATGGCAATTACGCTACTCAACAGAAGCATGATTAGCGTTCCGACGAGCGCGTTTGCGATACCGCCGCCTGTCTCACCCACAGGTTTCGGAAGATTGGTGAAAAAATCCCAATTCAACGCGGAGAGTCCGTGAACAACTGTGTATGTTAAAATATACGCCAACGGGACAAGCGCAAGCAGTGCGCTAATGACGCAGAGCGCAATCATCATCCAATTTTTTGCGTACCGAAATTGCTTGTACATGTTCGGTTAACGTGATTGTGTTACAAGGTTTTTCGAGGCTTGCCACACGAGCAAGCGCGCGGCGACATTAACGACGATTGTAATGATGAAAAGAATCAATCCGACTTCGATCAACGAACTGATGTATAAATCGCTTGTCGCTTCCGTGAATTCGTTAGCTAGTACGCTTGCCATTGTTGTTGCGGGTTGCATGATTGACGTTGATATTTGCGGCGTATTGCCGATGACGAGCGTTACTGCCATTGTTTCGCCAAGCGCTCTGCCCATGCCAAGAATAACTGCGCCAAGCACGCCCGACCGCGCCGTTCCGAGCACCATCATGATGGCTTCCCAACGTGTAGCGCCGAGCGCAAGCGCGCCTTCTTTCAGCGTGTAAGGTACCATGTTAATGACGTCGCGGGAAATGCTTGTGATGATGGGGATCATCATGATTGAAAGAATGATGGCTGCGGGCATCATGCCTATTCCGTATGGCAAACCCTTGAAGAGAAAGATAGCACCGAAATGTGCGATTAGCCAGGGCTGTATGGTGGTTTGCAGCCAGGGCGCGAGAACAAACATTCCCCATAACCCATAAACAATGCTTGGTATGGCGGCAAGCAATTCAACCAAAAATGAAAAGGTGGTGATCATCCAACTTTTCATGAACAACGGCGCCAATTCCGCAAGAAATATGGCGACTCCCAAACTCAGGGGCAGGGCGATGACCAAGCCGAGCATTGAGGAGATGACCGTTCCCCAAATCATCGGCAACGCGCCGAATGTTTCCGCTACGGGGTCCCACGTTGAGGATGTGATAAACCCTAAACCGAATTTTGCAATCGAAAGGCTTGAACTCGTTACGAGTTGATAGACGACCAATACGATGATGACCAGCACGAGAGAGGCGATGCCCATCGTGAAGTATTTGAAGAAGTCGTCGCCGAAGCGTTTACGCTCCTGCTTCAACGGTGAACGGAAAGAGGCGGTTTTTGACGCCGCCTCCATCGTTTCCCTTGCTTCTGTTCTTATATTACCCGTTTCCACTTTTATTCAAAAAATAACATTTACGGATACGTCACAATTACAAAATTACGTCAATTATCTCATCTTCATAACTGATTTTCCGTTCGACGTAATCATCGCAATTTTCTCTTTGCAGAGTTTGACGACTGCTGCAGGAAGGGGTGCATAGTTCAATCCGGCGGCGTATTGCTCGCCATCTGAATATACCCATTCCAAGAATCCAACGAGTTGTTTTGCTTTCGTTGCATCTTTGATTTCCTTGGGTACTAGCAGCCATGTCATGCTGCAGATCGGATAATCATTCGCGCCGGGTCCGTCGGTGATGGATGCACGAAGATCATTGGGGATATCCTTTGCCATATCGGCTGCGTCGGCAGTTACGCTTTCCAGAGAAGCTTTTACATAGTTGCCGCTTTTATTTTTTACATCGGCATAGTAAAGATTGTTCTGTATCGCATACGCCAACTCGACATACCCGATTGAACCGGAGAGCTGCTTCACCTGTCCGGCAACGCCCTCGTTACCTTTTGCGCCGATGCCAGTGGGCCAGTTCACGCTGTTCCCTTTGCCGACTTTATCTTTCCAGAAACCGGAGACCTTGCAGAAATAATCGGTAAAAATATATGTCGTGCCTGAGCCATCGGAGCGATGAACGACAATGATCGGCATGTCAGGGAGGTTGACTCCCGGATTTATTGCCGCCAGTCGAGGATCGTTCCATTTCGTGATGACGCCGAGATAAATATCGGGGATAATGTCTGGCGCAAGTTTGATGCTTTGATTTACGCCTGGAACATTATATGTCAATACTACAGCGCCCATGACAGTCGGAATATGTACAATCTCCGTTCCTTGCTTGTCATGGAACACCTTCATCATCGTGTCGTTCATCGGACCATCGGATGCGCCGAAATCAACGGTGCCTTCGGTTACCTGCTTGATCCCGCCGCCGGAACCGATAGACTGGTAATTGATTGCAACGCCGGTTTTCTGCTTGTACTGGTCGAACCATTTCGAGTAGATAACGTATGGGAACGTCGCGCCCGCAGCGTTCAGCTGCTGAGCCATCGCACCCGTGCAGGAAAGGGCTATCAATGCCAATATCGCTAATTTTTTCATTGGTTGGTTTGTTATTTATAAATATACTTTTTTAGAAAATCAATACGCCGCTCACGAATAAACGTGCATCAGTCGCTGTGGCTCCATTTAAGTTAACGACGCCAGCTGTAGTTGAAGGAGCTGTATAATTCGGATACGTCGGGAGAACTGCTGATGCAAATGTCGTTCCGTGATAATTAAGCGAAAGATACATTCCTGCGGACATTTTGTAAGATAATCCGACAAGAAGGAAATTTGCTTTTGTGTTGGTGGTTGACGGGTTGCTTGTCGCAGTAGGGTACGCAACACTTCCGACTGTTGAGTTTGTCGGGTTCCACATATCATACCGTCCGAACAGCGCCCAATCGCTCAAATCGCCTGGTCCTCTGACTTCCGCAAAGATTGAAATGATTGATGCTGTGTTTGTTGAATCGCGGAAGGTATTGCTTGGAGCAGTGGTATGTGTATCCCATTCTACACCGATATTATAAATATCGTAATTCCACCATGCCAATACGCCGGTTGTGTTACTGGGTTTTCCAATGGCATTTGGTGCATCAGTAGGGGACGCATCCACTGTACCAAGGTAGTAGTACCCAGATATCTTAAAGTTTTTAAATATATCGCTGTTAGGCATGGGGAATACCTGTAAACGGAACGCAACATCTTTGAAGCGGTCGAATTCCGGTTTTTGATATCCTTGCCCGTTGAATACATACGCTCCCAAATCGCCGTATTTTTCCGGTAACGCCCACGTGAGGGATGCCCCTAAATCTGAGGAAGAGGTAAAACCGTGCATATCGGACGCAGTCAATTCTACGCCGCGGTATTTCCAACAATCTTCAACCATCGATATCCAGGGCGTTTGTTGCATTCCAAAACGAAAAGTAAGGCTTGATAACGGCTTCCAATCAAAATATGCGTATTTCAGGCGAATGTCCAAACCATTGTAATATGGTGCGGCAGCAGCTGGAACGGTGATTGTCTGAGATTTACCTGCCAAACCAGCCGCACCTGTATCGGGGACAGTATATGTTTTTGCAGGGGTTATTGTTGCAGGATCAACGGCGCCACGAAAAACGTCCGTTGTGATGCGCCACGCAGTCGTTGGTGATTGCTGAGAAAACGCGGTTAAATACACGCGACCAAGTTCAAATTCATTGGAATTTTCACCTAACGGCTCAAATGGCTCCATATTATCTGTAAATGAAGCTGGTGCTGTACTATTCATGTTATACGCATAGAAACCATAAATAACGCCTTTGAACTTAACATCACCATAATGCTGTCCGTTTGTAAAAACTGGTCCATAAGGTGTCGTTTCTGAAACAGACCATTGGGCAGTGCTATCTTTTGCCCATGCCGGAGAAACCGGAGTGTAATCGCCTTGGGCGTACACAGTTACAACACCTGCAAAAAGAATGATGAAAAGGGAAAAGAACGAACGCATGAAGGCTCCAGAAAAAAGTGAGAGAAGAGGATTGCTTTGGGTAATTTGTTTGTTATGCATTGATCCAATAATAAATGTTGAACATAATTATTTTGATAAACTCGGAAAATGAACAGGGGAGATTTGAGGAATGAGTGACAATCAGGCGATTGTCGGACAAGCAATTCATTCCGCAAGGGCATGAAATTTTCCAAATATTTCACTGCAAAAATAGTTTCGCAATGTTACCACAGTGTTACCACAGTGTTACCGTAGTGTTACCATTTGGAATTGAACCGGCAATTTTTAAATCCTCAAAAAATGCGTAAGTATTTACTATGGAATGATTTAACCTATTGTTATGGAAGTCAAATGAGAGCCTTAAAGGGATTCTTTCAGTGGAGTTTTATGAAAAAGACCCTTTGGAAGTGCGGTGGAATACTCGATGAACGAGTCTTGGTGGTAACTTATTTGATGATTGCGATCATTTTTGGAATGAATTGCTTACCTGGCTTGATTTCATCCGTACCGCGCGCGAGAAGTGTATCACCCGCTTGAAGATTGCCGAAAATTTCTATTTTTTTACCCAAATCAATGCCATTATGAACGTCAATCCATTCGGTTGTTCCATTTTTCAACTGGAGCACGACTTGTTTTTCCTGATTTGTCATCACTGCTTCAGATGGCACTACGAATGAAGAATCCTGCCTGTGCAACGATATTGTTGCATTGGCAAACATGCCTGATTTTAGTTCTTGCTTATCATTGTTATAGAGGAATTCCCATGTTTCCGTGCGATTGACAAGGCTCAACGCATTCTCTTTTCGCGATAAAGTCGCTTTGTAAGTTATATTGGGTTGGGCAGCGACAGTGAAATTTGCAGTAGCCGTATCAAGCAGGAGCGATGTGTAAGCTTCAGGCACAGGTACGCGTAAGCGCAACGTGCTTATATCTTCGACAACAAGCATAGGTTTCGATTCATTTGCACCTACCAATGTACCTGGGTCAACGTTTCGTTGCGTGATTACGCCATTGAAGGGCGAACGGATGGTCAGATAATCTTTCAATTGCGCGTACGCGCTCTTTTTCGACCGCGCTGCTTCTAGCGAAGCGCTGTCGGCAAGCATTTGGCTTTTGACGGTTTCGATTTCCCCTTCGGCAATCGTTCCGGGTACTTTCGCAGCATTTATAACGCGATTGTAGGTATCCAAACTGCCTATAAATTTTGAATGAGCCGTTTGCACGTCGGCGTTAGCCTGCGCGAGATTTGCAACCAATTCAGGTGCGTCCAGCGTTGCAAGCAGTTCGCCTTTTTTCACTTTGTCGCCGATATCGACATTCAACTCTTTCACATAGCCGCTGACTTTTGCATACATCAGTGCTTTGTCCCATGGAAGTAATTCTGCCGGGAAAGAAATTTCTTTTGAAACTGATTCCTTCTGCAGTGTAAAAACGGCAATTGAATCAATTCGCTGCGATTGGTTTGCCACGTTAGAGTCGTTTTTACCGCAGCCTGTGAATATGGTAATCACAAAGAATGACGTGCCAATAATGGCTAAAATTTGTTTTACTGTGCTTTGCATTTCTGGATTGAGAAATTAATTGTACTTATACTGCCGGTTCAAAATGTTCGCTTTGTTCGTCATCGGGATCAAGCGACGCGCTTTTAAATTGTTTTGCGCCCATGAACCGGGAATAAAGGCTCGGTAAAAATACAAGCGTGCTTATTGTTGAAAACACCAAGCCGCCAATAACGGCAATTCCCAGCGGTGAAGTTTGGTCGCCACCTTCACCCAAGCCCAACGCCATCGGAATCATTCCTGCAATCATGGCAAGGCTTGTCATTAAAATAGGGCGGATGCGGTTATGCGCGCCAAGGAGAGCATACACAATTGAATGCTCTGCTGTGTGCGCATTGCGCCGGTGATATTCCGCGTTGACGATGAAGAGTACTGCATTTGCAACCGCAACGCCGATTGCCATGATCGTCCCCATGTAGCTTTGGATGTTGAGGGTTTTTCCTGCAATCAGCAGGAATATGACGGAGCCGGAAATTACTGCCGGAATAATCGCAAGTATAGATGCTGCTAATTTAAACGATTGAAAACTAATTGTCAGCATCAGGAAAATAACGATGATTGCAATAATTAGCCCCCCCTGTAATTCGCTCATCGTATCCCGCAATAATTGCGACTGCCCGCGGAACATGACTCTCACGCCGCGTGGTAATGTGCCCAATGAGGCAATTGCTTTGTCAACGTCAGATACTGCGCTGCCGAGATCTTTATCATGAATGTTTGCTGTAACGCTGATATAGCGTTGCTGGTTGATACGGTCATATTCTCCGGGCGCAGTTACATTTTGGATCGTCGCGGCGTCGCGCAAATACACGGGATTACCCGCGCTGTCTGCAATCGGAATCAACCCGATTTGGTCGGTCGAGTTCATGCGGTTTTCCGGGTATTCAACTTGAATCTGGTATGTTATGCCGGATGCTTTATCCAACCAAAAATTGGGATTTGTAAATCGACTGGAGGATGTTGCGGCAACCATGGACTTGCTGATTTGTTGGGTTGTCAAGCCAAGCTGCCCGGCTTTCATGCGGTCAATATTTATATTGAGACCGGGATAATCCAAGCAGGTAGCAATTTGTTGGTCGCGCAAATAGGGAATTGTTCTCAATTTTTGATTCAAAGAATCTGCAACAACTCGCGTTTGTAATAAATCCAATCCCACAACGTCAACTTCAATTGGATTGTTCGACCCCATGTTCAACACTTCCTCGACTAAATCTCCCGGTTCAAAGGAAATCGTCGCATCGGGAATGTCGCGTGCCATAGCCTGTCGCATTTGTTCTTTGAAATCCTCAATCCGGACGCCGGATTCTTTCTTCAATTTGATGGTAATCACCGATTCTTGCGGTCCGCTTGTCCATACGTACACGTTCACGATGGCATAGCTGGAAGGCTGTGTCCCGACAAAGGCAGAGGTAATGTCAAGATTACCGTGAGTGATGCTGTCTGCAATCGCCAATAATTTTTGCGTCGCGGCTTCGGTGCGTTCGATGCGTGTTCCGGGAGGGAGGCGCAGGCGTATCTGCGCTTGTCCGGCGTCTACTTTGGGAAAGATGTCCGTACCGATGAAAAAGAAAAGTACGACGAGCAAGCCGATTGACGCGATGATGTATATATATGGCATATACGTTGTGCGTTTTAAAATCGCTTCAAGTTTTTGAATGTACCGGTGCCGGAATTTTTCAAAACGCTTCGTTTTTTTTTCTACGTCGTAATGCTCTTCTTGATTTTTTAAAATCCTGTTTGCAAGTACCGGAACGAACGTGAGAGAAAGGAAAAATGATGCAATCATTGAAAAGCCGACCGAAAGCGACAACGGCATAAACATACCTTTGGGTATCCCCGACATGAATATTGCCGGGGTGAATACAGCGAGGATGCTCAATAAAATCAGCAGCAACGGACCGGCGACCTCCTTACAGCCGTCCTTGATTGCCCGCGATTTCGACTTTCCTCGCTCAAAATGTTGATGGATATTCTCAATGGTTACTGTTGCCGTATCTACAAGGATGCCAACGGACAATGCCAAACCTCCAAGTGTCATGATATTTATCGTTTGTCCGACGATATATAAACACGTGATGCCTGCCATCAATGCGAGAGGGATGGTAAGAACTACAATCAAGGCGCTTCTTCGATCTCCTAAAAACAAAAGCACCATTAATCCAGTCAAAATTGCACCCATGCCACCTTCAAAAGCTAGACTTTTGACGGAATTAATTACGTACCCCGATTGATCGAACTCATACGTGACTTTGATGTCCGCAGGAATCGATGCTTGCATGATTGGAAGGTTTTCCTTTACTCTTTGGACGACATCCCACGTTGAGGCGTCCGCGCGTTTCGTAACGAGCATATAAATGGAACGCTTGCCATTGACGAGTGCATAACTTGTTGTAACGTCCGATCCGAGTTGCACAGTGGCAATGTCTTTGACGTACACTGAGGGACCTGCTCCAATTTGCAAAGGAATATTGCCAAGTTCTTGAATGTTATCTACCACAGCGTTATCGCCAGTAATTAAAATTTTATCGCCAACGCGTACATTGCCTGCCGGGGATATGTCGTTTGATTTTGCCAACGACTGCACTATTGCATCGGGGGATAAATTATACTCCCTGACTTTATCGGGGTTAACTCGGATAATGACAGTTTTTTGGTTGCCACCCATTGGAGGCGGCGCTGAGACGCCGGGAAGGGTGGCAAATATTGGTCGCACACGGAACAACGCTAAATCTTGTATTTCTCCGAGAGTCCGGGTTGTAGATGTGAATACCAATTGCCCGACCGGAACGCTTCCGGCATCAAACCGGATTATAAAGGGGGGAACGGTGCCTGGCGGCATGTAGGCGCGAGAACGATCAACCTCACCGACGACTTCTGCCATCGCTTGGCTCATGTCCGTTCCTTCTTGGAATTGAATCTTTAAAAGGCACGCCCCCTGAATGGATTTTGATTCAACAAATTTGACGCCGGAGACATACAAGAAGTGATATTCATAATATGTTGCGACGAAACCTTCCATTTGCTGTGGTGACAGTCCCCCGTAAGGTTGGGCAACATAGATGGTGGGCATGCTGAGTTCGGGGAAAATGTCTATCTTCATTTGCCGGATTGCCATGACGGAGAAGAAGACAATACCAATCACGGCAACGATAATCGTAACCGGCTTTCGTAACGCACCTCGCAACAGATTCATGTTCTATTAATTCGCTTGATTGAGGAATACATTTACGTCGCCGTTTACGGCGGCTTTATTGAGCAACGCTTTCCATGCGCTCATGTATGCCAGTTTATTGTCCGTCTCCGCCTTCACCAGTGAATATTGCGCCTGCTGGAGATCGGCAAAATTTGCAAGTCCGGATTGATACCGTGAGAGCATTGCCCGGTAGGAATACGCCGCAGATGCATAGAACAACGGGCTTTGTTTCGTTATCGAAAGCGCATTATTGAATGCGGTGTCGGCTATTTCATTCTGCTTCCGCAGCCGTAGGGAAACTTCGTTCATTTCCTCTTGCTGAGAGAGGATCGTATAATCTTCTTCTTCCAATTGAGGATCTATCCGTGCGAATCCTAACACCGGAACGCTTAATTGCAGCCCGACCCCATAGTTATACCGTTGAAAATTTAAACCGTTCGTGGCGTCTATTTGTCCCGTCGGGGATATTCCAGAACCACGCGCATAGGTAACGCCCCAGATATCAAGCGAGGGCATCAGCGTTTTGGCGAAAATATTTTTTCGCGCTTTTTGGAGATCGATTGAGGAAGAGTAAAGAGATAAAATTGGATTCTGAATCGAATCAGAACGTGAGGGGAGAACAGGAGTATTCACAAAATAGCTTGAGTCAGCAACTTGGACGGTTGTATCAGATGCTACCAGTTGCGCCAAGGCAATCAAAGTCTGTTTACTGTAATTATTCGCGTTTAATAAGTCGACTTTTGCTTGCGCCACTTCGGCGTCAAATAATGCCGTATCAACTGAAGGTCGAATGCCGCTTTGGACGAGCGCCATTGTGGTTGTGAGATTCGTTTGCGTGCGCTGCAGATTATTAGAGTACACTTGAATCAATTCTTGCGCGGTAAGAGCGTTGAGATATGCGTCAATAACTTTGATTTCTTGCTGGAAAATCTCGTTTTGATTGTCAGCGTTTGCATATTGCAATCCAGCTGTCGCATAATTTACCTGCGCTTCCCGCTGTCCGAACGTATATGGCTCCCAATTCATCAACAGACTTGCAGTGCTTCCATAGACGGCATTCCAGCTATTTGATGTGGAGGTCGGTCCGCTTATAGGCGCAATGTATTGTGCGAATGACATACCCGCCAAATTATTGTAAGTGGCATAATTTACTTGATATGCTGCTTCGAGGGAAGGGATGAATGTACTTTGGCTGACGTCTATTCCTTTTTGCGCGGCATTGACATTGAGTGCTTTTGCCTTGAGCAATGGGTAATTCTTTTCAGCAAGTTGGAGTAATTTACGGAGATTCGCTGTGGTCGCAGGCTGTTGGGCAAACGCTCTGCTTCCAATAATGAGGAAATATGCCAACGTATTTACGGAACGGCGAACCATCCGCCATGTTTTACGGCTATAATTGTTCGATTGTAGCGAAGCAATGCGTGTTTGCATTATTTTATTGTTTTCGCCGTGTATGGGTTAGGCATTCAAAATTAATCATATTCAATGTTTGAACGAGAAAAAAGTTTCATTGCTTCATTTTGAATGTTCATTGGTAAAGAATTCATAAAGGGGGATAAACTATTCTTAAATTTATCACTTAACCCTCTAGAGTGAAAGTAAATTGGCTGCCTTTGCCTATTTCGCTTTCAACGGAAATTGTCGTGTCGTGCTTCTCGAGTATATGTTTTACGATTGCAAGTCCTAATCCTGTACCGCCGGCTTCACGGGAGCGATCTTTATCTATTCTATAAAAACGTTCAAAAATTCTGTTGAGTTGTTCAAAAGGAATACCCATTCCCGTATCTCGAACGGAAATAATGATTTTGTTCTCGTCATTGTGAACGGAAAGCGTAATAGCTCCTTGGTCAGTGTATTTTATTGCGTTGTCAACTAAATTTATTAACACTTGCTTTATTCGTTCTTTGTCACCGAAGACTTCAATATCGTCAGACGGTGTATCAGTAATGGAAATACTGGATGTGTCCACAATGATTTTCAAGCCTTTTTGTGCGGCATTTGATTCCAATTCATCGGCAACCTGCTGAACAACGGGAATAATATTAAAATACCTGAAACTCATTCGCATTTCACCGGATTCTATTTGTGAAATTTCCATCAAATCATTGACGAGCGCGTTGAGACGGAGAACATTCGAGTGGGCACGGTCAAGGAATTTAACCGACAAAACGGGATCGTTTGCAGCACCTCGCTGTAACGACTCGATGTATCCCTGAATTGAAAATATCGGCGTGCGAAGTTCGTGTGATACGTTGCCGAGGAATTCGCGCCGGTATTGTTCTAATTTTTTCAGTTCGCGGATATCAGATTGAAGTGTCGCTACCATTTCGTTGATTGCGTTCGCAAGCGTTTCAAGTTCGTCACCCGTGCGGATGGCAATGCGCTTGTCAAGATCGCCTTTCTGAATTTGATGCGCCGCTTCCGCAATTGTCAGCAGCGGTTTCGTGATGCGGCGCGACACAAGAACACTTGCCAGTCCGATTATAGCGGCAATAATAAAACCGGCAATGATGATACGGATAAGCAAAGTGCTCAAAATATCCTGCCCACCGCCAACGCCGACGCTTATCCGAAGAAATCGTATCTCGCGCGGACACACTGGTGACAAGACGTGTACCATTCGCGCAACGTACAATCGATCCGATTCTTGTTCATTTCCAGCGCGGCTTTTCCTTTGGCTAAAGCCGAGTGAATCGTGCAAAGATTTTTGAATCTCTGGGCTTTTAATCACACTTTCGGTTGATGGTAATACCGAATCGGGGATTTCATTGTCGAACATGACAAAGCCAACTGAATCAATCAGAGTCACATGAATGTTTTGTTTGCCGGCAATTGTGCGAATTGTTTCCCTTTCCGCATTACCATCTTCGACGGGTTCATGTTGAAGAATGTATTCGAGCAGTCGGGATCGTTGCGCAAGGTCTTCGACGTGCCGTTGGATGAAATAATCGCCGAGTTGATAATCAACAGCAAAACTTAATGCAGCAATTCCCCCGATGGCGAGAAAGAGGTATGTTGCGAAGAGTTTCGATTGTATGCGCCGGAACATGCCGTTGATTATGGCTTATTGAAACGATACCCGACGCCTTTGATTGTTTCGATGAAATCTGCATACTTGCCGAGTTTTTTCCTCAGATTGCGAATCCGGACGTCTATCGTTCTTTCGACAACGTATACATCTTCACCCCACACGAATTGCAGAAATTGCTGGCGTGAAACGACTTTGTTCGCGTTTTCCAATAAATATACAAGTGTCTCAAATTCTCGCTTCGGAACTTTCTTCACTTTGCCGTCAATAATGACGGCATAATTTTCCACGTCGATAATAAAATCTTTATTCAGTGCAATCCGTTTCGGAGGGGGTACGCCTGTTGCGCGGCTGATCGATTTTGCGATGCGAGCAAGTAATTTGGGGATACTGATTGGTTTTGTGATATAATCTTCCGCGCCGATGTTAAGCCCAGCGATTTCTTCCTTTTCGCTGTTGCGCGCCGTCAAAAATATGATGGGAATGCCTTTTGTCTCCGGATTTCTTTTCAGCCTCCTTGCCGTTTCCCAACCGTCCAATTCGGGCATCATAACGTCCAAGAGTATAAGCGATGGAACTTGCTCGGCTTGCTTGAGCGCTTCAATGCCGTCATGCGCAATGAGAACGCCATACCCTTCGGTTTCCAAATTGTATTTTAAGAATTCGAGAATGTCTTTCTCGTCGTCAACAATCAAAATTGTATTAGGCATAGGGAGCGCCGCGCATTCAAAAAAATCGATTCAAGTATAGTACGTTCTTATTTTCCACCGCGAACATAGGAAAAATAAGACAGATGAGAAAAGTGCATCTTACATGGAGGCAAGAAAAAGAGAATAATGGCTGCGCATTTATTGCATTATGCGCGTATGAGGTTCAGTTTATTTGTGAATGAATTAAGAAATGACGGGGTGGGGTCACTCGGAAAAAACAAAACCCTTGCACGCATTGTGAAGGGGTTTTACAACGTTTTAAGATTTTGAAATTCTGAACTGTTACTTATTACTTAACCGTGAAAGAAACCAAATCACGCTCAAATCCCATTATAGTGGCTCCAAAAAGAGCTTGGGGAACAGGTGCAATAATACCTTTTGCAAGAATTGCAGGATTGTATGAAAGATAGTCGTTACCTGATAAAGGATGTGAAACAGTGGTACCCTGCGCGGTTAATTGCAATGTTCCTGTTCCTGCAACATGGTCTGTTTGCAGAGAATTTGCACCTACGGTTGCATTCACGTTGCCGGCATCGCTTCCATTCAATTGCATTTTTAAAGGTAGTAACCCATTGGGGGTGAACGCAGTTGTATCTACCAGCCAACCAGCGGTATTTCCTCTGTCTGCGATCTTATCCCATTTTGGTGGCGGAGCCAAACTTGCATCTAAAAGAATGGTGAAAACTTGTGTGATAAACCCATATTGATATACTGTTCCACCAGAGACAGAATAATAGAGAGTGTCTGAAGACTGAAACACCGTTCCAGTGGAATCAAATGTTGTGTCAAATACTGTATACGTAACACCCATTCCTTGAAACGTAAGCATAGAGTCTGCAACAGTTTCATGTACGATTTCTTTTGTGCTATCAATAATTCCTACGGAATCCGTTCTCCATTGCACGAATTGAAATGTGCTTCCGACTGAAAAGGTAAACGATAGATTGCCCGTTGTCGATGAAGTAGGGTTGCTAGAAGTAGAACTGCTGCAGGCGTAGAAAACCCCTGCAATGGCAACAAGGGGAATGAAAAGAATATGAAATGGTTTCATGTATTTTATGCGGTAAAATATTGCAAAAAATCAATTTGAAAAAGATATGCAATCGCGTTCGAGTCCGTTGTATTTAATTACACCGACAGGAGAAATTATTCGAACTGGAGCATAATGCAGTCGCATCGAGCCTGCAGGTGAAAATCCGATATAGAAATCGATGTGTGTGTAGGCGGTATCGCCTGCTGCGGCGATATATCCATTCAAAATTGAATGGGTGGATAATTCCGGATTAGCATTGATAACGAAGGTAGTATCGCCATCATTGATCCCGTTTGTCAGTTCAAAAGCAGGTATTGATTTTACTGTGAAAGCAGATGTAGAATCAGTTATCCATGTACCGGGACTGTTAGAAGTCGCAACGATGTCCCAATGGGCGGGAGGGTTTACCAAGCCTTGTGAAAGAGATGAATCAAGCCGGTGAATAAACCCATATTGGTAGACAATTGTACCGCTCGTGGCTATGTACAACGTATCTACAGCAACGACTTTATTTGTAGCGGAGTCAATGCTTGTATCCGCGATGAAATACACGCCCGACATGCCTGCAACAGTGTGTCCTGAATCAATCACGGCATGGTGGACATACCGAAGCGTTGATTCCAGTGATGTGCCGCTTGAATCAACCGACCATTGTTTATATTGAAATTTTGACCCGACGGTGAAAGTAAACGTCGATAATGCGCTTACCGTCGGATTATTATTGCCGCCGCCGCAGGCATTAAAGATTGCTGCAACTATTGTACAAAGAAATATCCATATAAATATGTGTCGTTTCATCATAAATAATATTGAAATGAAATAATTACAAAAAACGAACTTTTCAAATTTAGATATGGCAGGTATCGCTACCGCACAAAACACTCATATTAAAAAGCAACTAACGTTCGTTCATACCCATTTAGCTGTATCGTTGGGAAGGGAGGAAAGGATATTTTCTGTGCAGCCCATGCGGTCTTTATCGGTATAGCGGGGTTGGAAGACATATATTCGTCTATATATACCGTATCTAATACAGCGCCATTATTGCTTAAATAACTAGTGAGACGTGAATGGTCTGTTGTTATTGGATTTCCGAGCACCGCGATTTGCGCAGAACCTATATCTTTGCCTGTGGCCATTTCTGATATTTTACCTTGGAGAGGAACGCCCGGCAAATTTTGCACTGTGGTTGTATCAGCCGCCCACCCCGTGCTTCCTTGATCAACAACAACATTCCATTTCGGCGTGATATTTGAGGAACCTGCGACACCAGATAAACTGCCAATGACATTTGCAAAAAAGCCATAAATTGAAACTGTATCGCCCGATGTAAAATAAAAAACTGAGTCAACAGGAGGTTGGAATGTATTGAGGGTGTCATAAATAGAATCAATTGCGACGTACACCTTCGATTGTCCGCCGATGGTAAAATTGGAATCCACGAACGTTTCATGAATAAACCGAAATGATCCTGTAATTTCTTTGTTGTTTGTATCCAGCGACATTTGCGTGAATTGTAATTTCGTTCCCACGACGAACGTAAACGCAGCCACGGTATTCGTATTATTGACGGGATTGTTTGAAGTGCTTTTACTACAGGCGTAAAACATCGAGACGGACGTTGTAACAAGCACGAACAGTAAAATCTTGTATTTGATTGAATTCATTGTATTTGCAATGTTGGGGAAAAGGATGCAACAACACAAGTCTACCGACTGTGAAAGCCGCATATGACTAATAAATGTAATAAGTTGCAAAATACGAACTTTTTTCAATAACTGCAAAGTGAACGGCTTCCGTATTTTGATGGGAATAATTACTTGTTCGATTGCAGTATTATTGTATATTCGTACGGGAGAAGCAGTTCCACTTATACACATAAGCTTCGATGCGAGTTCGTTCCATTGTTATTTGCTCCTTGATTTTTTCGGTACGGGGATTTTGCCAAATTACGATTACACAGGCTGATATTCAGAATGCTTATCACGCGGGTGCGTCGTTTCATTTGGACAGCGCATTTATAACCGGACCAATTAATATCGGTTTGCCAAGCTCGTCGCCTCAGATTTTCGATTTTTCAGGCATGAATTTCAAACCGGATAGTATTGTTACTGTAATTCTCAATTCCAGCACGACTCCTTTCGTTGATTCATTCCCAGCGTCGCAATTAGCACTTAGCATTCCTTCGCAGTTTGGAACAATTTACGCTTATTTCGGGTTCGACGACAGCGGATTCATTTCTTTTGGAGCATCCACGCCATTCGGGCTCATTCGCCCAAATCCGCCTGAGCTTCAAGCTCTGACACCTATGATGTATGGCGCATCATGGACATATCAATCAGACACAAGTGAATATATTTTAGGTGATGGTCAGTTCATCACCATGAAAAACAAGGCAGACGCCTTTGGAACGATTAAAATTGGGAATGATTCATTTGCGTGTATTCGGGTACGAACGTACGATTCTACGGGTACGTTCTCACCGGGATCAGCGCCGATATATGGAGTAAGCATTCAATACGCGTATTATATGGAAAACGGCAGTGTGGTCAGAATTGGTGTTGACAGTGCACAAGGAGAGCATTCAGTCGTTACTCCGACGTCCTTCATTTACGCCCATCCGGGAGATACGGTTGTCAATTCGAATGATAGCGTACCTTTTATTCAAAGCCAGTCGGCACTTGCGTTTAGTATAAAGCAGGCGAATGCAATTGCGAGAACGCGCTATGTGCGATTGAAAAACATCGGAAAAGAGAGAGCGGTCGTTACTCATTGTAGGATTTCAGGGATTGATAGCGGGTCATTTTCTTTCAATTTTTCGAACGATACAATCTTTATTGCAGGGGGGCAGGATTATTCATTGCAGGTTTCGTTTATTCCCGATAAAATCGGCACAAAGTATGCAAACCTGACTTTTAGGGCGAATGATTCAATTGCGAATCACTCTGTGTCACTTTCCGGCGAGGCTGTAGATTCTCCTTATCTATATCCAGCGAACATTTGTTTCCCATCGGGCAGCGGCGGCGACACGACATTTGATTTTTGCAATGCTATAGAGGATACGGTAGTCGTCTCATCTCCCATGCTCAAACAAATCAACGGCTCTGTATTCGTGCTCACAGCACCATCGGCATTTCCTCTCAATGTTCTTCCTGGCGATTGCTTGCCGTTTGAAGTTCGCGCGATGAAAAGCACTGCCAAGGATAGTACGACGTTAAATATACCGTTGAAGTCGAGTTCCATCAATATCTTGATGACAACTAACTGTGATGAACCCAATGACGTGCGTGAACAGGTATATGTGAATACTGATCGGATGATTGTACAGCATTACCCCGAGCCATTCGACGTGCGAGCGACATTTATCGTCGTGTCATCTGCGCCCCTTGACCCAAAGGTTTCGCTCAGCGTGTACGATTTGTTCGGGAGGTGCGTTGCAAAGTTTAATTCGCGGCAATTTATAGGGGGAGAAGTAACTTTAGACGGGAGCAATTTTCCTGCTGGGGAGTATAGCTGGAGGCTACAGAGCGGAACGAAGACGGAATTTGGCTCTATGGTGCATATCAAGTAAACAAAAAGTATCCTCTTTGGTATCCTCATATAGAGTAGTGCTTCCCAATTGGAAAAATTTGTTTTTACTTTTTAAGGGAAATTGTAATAAGATCGCGTTCTAAACCTTTGAGAGATGGTAGCAATGGATTACCAAATGAGGTCGGCGCAGAGATAAATTTCACCATAACGGTTGGGGTGAATGACATATACATGTCAATGCTTAATGGGGCAGACGCAAAAGTACTGTTCGCCGTTATTTTTCCGCTATGATGGGCATGCACAGTATTTAAAGTATCGCCGGCGGCAATAATCATTGTATCGCCCGCGTTTGCACCGTTTAATGAATCACGAATCGTAATTGGGATTGATGAAATTGTTGTTTTGACAGTCGTTGTATCAGTCAGCCACGTACTTGAAGTGGCTGCATCAATAAGGATATTCCATTTCAAGGGAACAGCAATCACTCCCGGATCATAAGAGTTCACAATAGATGCGATGAGCCCGTATTCGTTTATTATTACCCCGTCTGTTGTGTAAAACGCCGAATCTGCTAAAATAAAATGCGTATTTGTGGAGTCAAAGACGGAATCAAGCGCGACAAACACATTTGCCGCTTGTCCTCCGATCGTAAAACCGGAATCGACGAAAGTTTCGTGGACGATTTTCAGACTGTCTTCAATTTTTTTACCGGTAGAATCCACAGTCCATTGTTTGAACTGAAAACTGTTGCCGACAGTAAAAGAAAACGTTGGGACGTTAGTATTGACGACTGGATTGCTTGAGTTACTACTGCATGCAACGAATAACGCGGCACTTGCTACAATGACGCTCAGAAAAATGTAGATGTATTTCTTATTCATTCTGAAATTCTCCACTTTCTAATAGTAGAAACAAAATATTTACAGCTTAAGTTTGGCAATGTTTACCTGCACTTCAGCGGCGGATTTTGCAAGCGCAGCCTGTTCTTCATCCGTCAGGGAAATCTGCATGATCTCTTCGCAGCCACCGGCGCCTAATTTTACGGGCACGCCGACGATGACGTTGTTCAATTTATACTCGCCTTGCAGCCACACACTGCACGGCAAAATACGCTTTTTATCCTGCACTATTGCCTGCACCATTTGTGTTACGGATGATGATGGCGCATAATACGCACTGCCGGATTTCAAATAGTTGACAATCTCAATGCCGCCGTTGCGCGTTCGAGTTACGATTTCGTCAATTGTCTTTTTTGGGAGTAATTCAGTGACTGGGATTCCTCCGACACTTGTGAAACGTACAAGCGGCACCATTGAGTCACCGTGCCCTCCGAGGACGAACGCCTGCACGTCTTCAACCGATACATGCAGCGCTTCGGCGATAAAGGAGCGAAATCGTGCAGTATCCAACACACCTGCCATGCCGATTACTCTGCGACGGTCATGACCACTGACCTTCATTGCAACGTATGTCATTACGTCCAACGGGTTTGAGACAATAATTAAAATCGCATCCGGCGAATACTTCACCACCTGTTCGGTTACCGATTTGACGATGCCCGCGTTGGTATTCTGCAAATCATCGCGGCTCATGCCCGGCTTTCGCGCGATGCCCGCTGTAATGACGACAATATCCGACTTCGCCGAAGGTTCGTAATCGTTGCTTCCAGTGATTTTCACGTCCGCGCCTTCCACTGGAGACGATTCATACATGTCGAGCGCCTTGCCCTGCGGTATGCCTTCAACGACGTCTATCAGAACAACTTCACGCGCAAGAGATTTATCCGCAATGCGCTGCGCTACGCCTGCGCCCACGTTCCCGGCGCCAACAACTGTAATTTTCATCGGATGAATAAAGCGAATGGATAAATAGGTGATAAAAATAAAAATCCCTTCTTGAACATTCAAAAAGGGATTGATGGAAAAACAAATTTATGCTTTTGGAGGGACGACGATGTTGATATATGTCCGTTCGCGACCCCGGCGTTGAAATTGGACGACGCCGCTTTCATACGCGTACAGGGTGTCGTCGCTGCCAATGCCGACGTTGATGCCGGGATAGAATTTTGTGCCCCGCTGGCGAACGAGAATGCTGCCTGCCGTTACGACCTGTCCGCCGTAGCGTTTCACGCCGAGACGTTGCGAATTGGAATCGCGCCCGTTGCGGGATGATCCCCCGCCTTTTTTATGTGCCATTGTCTGATTTACAAAGTAATAGTTTTAATCTGAATTTCAGTGAATTGCTGGCGATGCCCGTGTTTCCTGCGATAACGTTTCCTCTTCTTCTTTTTGAAGACGACGACGGTATCGCTTTTCCCATGCCCAAGCACCGAAGCGGTTACTTTCGCATTGGAGATGTACGGAACGCCGAGGCGCGCCGCACCGTCGAAATGCATTAACACTTTATCGAACGTTACCGTGCTTCCCGTTTCCTGGGGGAGATGCGGCACGTATATTTTTTCGTCAGGCTGCACCCGATATTGCTTGCCCGCGATTTCCACAATTGCGTACATAAATACTGCTTTCTTCTACAAATTTGAACTGCAAATATACGAATAACCTGCATTTTGACAAAATGCCTTTTAAATCCGTAAATTTTTACCAGATATCGAAAATGCTGGGGAAAGTAGGGCTTAAATTAAACATAAACTTAGCATAGAGATTTAACATATTTCACTTGAATAAGCGCCAATGGTTGGTTATTTTTAAAGTTCTTAACAAAATTACAAATCAACAATAATTTTATATTGTTATAGCAATGAAACAATTTCGTCTGTTTTTACTCGTGTTGTTTGTCGCACCCGCTATTGTGTTCGCACAGGACAATTTGGAAATGCGTAAGACGTTGCCGATTGACTCTGCCGTGCAAACCGGAACGCTCGATAACGGGCTGCGATACTATATCCGTGTCAATCATAAACCGGAACATCGCGCGGAATTGCGTCTCGTCGTGAATGCCGGGTCGGTCTTGGAAGACGACGACCAGCAGGGGCTTGCACATTTCGACGAGCACATGGCGTTCGATGGAACGAAGAATTTTCCGAAACTTGGGATCATCAATTACTTGGAATCCATCGGCATGAAATTCGGCGCGGATTTGAACGCTTCCACGAGTTTCGACGAAACGATTTATAAAATGCAAATTCCAACGGATTCATCCGCTATCGTTGAAAAATCGTTCCAAGTGCTTGAGGATTGGGCGCATAATGTGAGTTATGAAGACAGCGCAATAGATAAAGAGCGGGGCGTCGTCATCGAAGAATGGCGGCTCGGGCGCGGCGCGGAAGCCCGCATGCGCGACAAGCAATTTCCGATTCTATTCAAGGATTCCAGATACGCCGTCCGTCTGCCGATTGGCAAGCATGACATAATTCAAGATGCACCCTACGACGCATTGCGCCGTTTTTACAAAACATGGTACCGTCCGGACTTGATGGCGGTCGTTGCGGTCGGTGATTTCGATAAGGCGCAGATTGAAAAATTGATAAAATCGCATTTCTCTGGCATTACGAATCCAACTCATGAAAAGCCGCGCGAGGAATTACCTGTGCCGGATACAAAAGATCCGCTGTTTGCGGTTGCAACCGACAAAGAAGCCACCAATTCACGCGTTACCGTTGCCTTCAAATTGGACATTGAGCCGGAACATACTGTTTCCGATTATCGGCGAAATATTATTGAGGAATTATATACGACGATGCTGAATGACCGCTTGGACGAACTCGCGCAGAAAGCGAATGCGCCGTTTCTGAGCGCCGCTTCATTCAAGGAGCGATTTGTGCGCACGAAAGCGATTTATGGCATGGAAGCGACGGTGAAAGATAACGGTATTGTCCATGGATTGGAAGCGATCCTCACGGAAGCCCAGCGCGTAAAGAAATTCGGATTCACGCAGACGGAATTAGACCGCGAAAAGAAATCATTAATGAGCGTGATTGACCAACGGTACAATGAGCGGGATAAAACGCAATCGGGGCTTTACGTCTCGGAGTATATCCGAAATTTTTTAGACAAAGAAGCGATTCCCGGCATTGCATTCGAACGTGAGATTTATCAAAAATACCTCGACGGCATAACGCTTGCGGAAGTGAACGCGCTGACGGAAAAATGGATGCCGGATAAAAACTGCGTCGTGCTTGCCAATGCGCCGGAGAAAACCGGCTTAACTGTGCCTACGGAAGGTGAATTATCTGATGCGTTCGCAAAAGCGGCGAATGCACCAGTTACTGCATACGTAGATCAAGTATTGGACCAGCCGCTGGTGGCGAATATACCCACATCAGGAAAAGTGGTGAGTGAGAAGCAAATTCCTGAAGTAGGCATAACCGAGTGGATGCTTTCAAACGGAGCGCGCGTCATATTAAAGCCGACGGATTTTAAGAACGACGAAATATTGTTTTCGTCATTCAGCCCGGGGGGAACGTCCAGCGTTCCGGATGCCGATTTTATCCCGACGAACACCGCTGCTTCGTTGGTAGACGAGAGCGGGCTCGGAAATTTCAATCTGACTGAGTTGCAAAAAACGCTGGCGGGAAAAATCGTGCAGGTTTCGCCGAGCATTTCCGATTTGTATGAGGAATTAAGCGGAAGCGCCGCGCCGAAAGATATGAAAACGCTTTTTGAATTGATCTATTCGTATTATACACAGCCCCGGATAGACAGCGACGCGGTTGCGGCGTATGTGGAAAATATGAAGACGACCGTGCAGAACAGAAGTGCAAATCCGCAGGCGGTGTGGCAGGATACGTTGCAAGTGACGCTTTCTCAAAATCACATGCGTGAACGACCGTGGACGATGGACATGTTGAAAAAAATAGATCCGCAACGCTCCCTTGCAATTTATAAGCAACTATACGCTGACGCGAGCGCAACGACGTTTATGTTCGTCGGGAATTTTACGCCGGATGGAATTAAGCCGTTTGTGGAGACATATCTTGGCGGTCTGCCCGCCGCGAAGCAGGCGCATGCGTGGAAAGACCTCGGCATCGTGCCGCCCAAAGGTGTCGTTGAGAAAGGCGTGCATAAAGGAATAGAGCAGAAGGGAATAACGGCGGTTATTTTTAGCGGTTCATTCGATTGGACGCTGAAGAACAACCACGACATTTCGGCGATGTGCAGCGCGCTTGAAATAAAACTTCGCGAGCGCCTTCGCAGTCAGGAAAGCGGCGTGTATTTTGTACAGTTTGCGGCGCAGCCGAAACATCAACCGCGTGATGAATATTCTATCGTTTTGGCGTTTCCCTCCGATCCGAAGCGCTCCGACGAACTTGTGAAAAAAGCCTTCGAGGCGCTCGATAGCATTAAAGAGTTCGGCATAGATTCAATCTACGTCGAAAAAGTGCGGACGGAAGAATTACTCGGTCGCGAAAAGAATCTGAAGGAAAATAAATTTTGGCTGGGGTTGCTGCAGACGTATTATAAAAACGGAATGGATCCTGTGCATATATTGGATTATCCGGTGTACGCCAAGGCACTCACGCCTCAATTGATTCAAGAGGATGCGAAGAAATTCATCCGCGACGACAACTATGTGAAAGTGACGCTGTACCCGGAAGGCAATTGAAATAGGTTTATCCGCAAAGCCGTTCGGCGGTTGACGTGATGTTCTGCCGCCGATTACTTTGCCGCCATATCGTGCGGCAGTCCGCTCATTAGAAACGAAGCAAATTCATCTACGTTACGGGTCAGACCTTGTGAAAACACCGCGACAGTTTTGTCGTCAGCGCTCATAATGGCGTAGAGCGGCAGAGCAATTGTCCCGAAGCGCGTTTCTTCCATCGTTTGGTTTTGCTGATATGCTTCGCCTTCGCCGTCGGTGTAGAGACGGACGAGCACAAATTGCCGCAGCAAGGAATCAACCACCGGCTTCGGGAACACGTTGCTTTCCATCCACCGGCAATTGGTGCATGTGTAGCCGGTGAAATCAATGAAGATGTTTTTCTTTTGTTCCCGAGCGAGCGCGAGGGCTTTCTGGTAATTATCCAACCACACGTATTCCGATTTTAGCCGCAGTTCCTGCCTTTTCTCGGATTTTTCTTGTTGCAATGCATTCGTTTCCGCGGAAATAGGCGTCACGCTCATTCGTTCTTCTGTGCCGTATTCCCGGGGAGGCAGGTACGCGTCAATCGTTCCAAGCGGTATGCCGTTGATGCCGGTGTAGAAAAACAGTGTGACGATAAGAAAAAATACCGAGAGAAGGAGCCTTCCGGGACCAATGTGCGATTCCTCGGTCTCACCTTTCATGCGGAAAATGCCCAATAAGTACGCTACCAAAATCAGTGAAATTGCCATCCACGAAGAGAGAAACACGTCGCGTGTCAATATTTTCCACTGCCATATCAGATCGGTATTGGAAAGGAACTTGATGACTGCGGCGAGTTCGAGAAATCCCATGACTACTTTGACGCGGTGCATCCACTCGCCGCTGCGGGGCATTCTGTGCAAGGCGTGCGGAAAGAGCGCCAGCAAGATAAACGGCAGTGCAAACGCCGTGCTGTATGAAAGCATTCCGAGGAAGGGCCATAAAAACTGACCGTGCGCGGCTGCAACCATCACCGTGCCGACGAAGGGGACGGTGCAGGTAAAACTCGTGAATGTGAACGTCAGCCCCATCAGCATCAGCGCACCGACGCTTGTTCCATTACTTGAGAGCGCGTTGATGCTGTTCAGCATTCGCGCCGGAATTGCGATTTCATACACGCCGAAAAGGTTCAGCGCGAGCAAGAGGAAGATTGAACCGAAGACAAGATTGACGACAGGATTCGTCGCTAAATTCGCAAGACTCGACGCGCCGAAAATAATTGCGAAAAGAAATCCCGCAGCGGTATAGGTGCCGATAATGCCCGCGCCATAGAGCGAAGCTTCGCGAATTGCTTCGCCGCGGTGTATAGTGCCGCGCTTTGTGAAGAACGACACGGTCAGGGGAATCATCGGGAACACGCACGGGGTGAGGAGCGAAAGCAGCCCCATCGAAAAGGCAAACCCGATGAACCACAATAATCCCTTCGATTGTAAATTGTCAACCGAACCGCTTTGCTGAACTGAAGAGGTTTGGGTTGAATTTCCCTCGGCGGTATGTCCAGACGCGGATGTAACGGAAGGCGATTGCGCTGAATTTGAAGGCGAAGGAACAGGTGTTACACTTTCGTTTTTACCGGCAGGGGCAGCGTTTCCAAGTGCGGCTTCAATTGTAACAGGAATGTCAAATTCGTTCGATTTCGGCGGCATGCACATGCGGTCATTGCACGCCATGGCGGTAATTTTTAACTTAATAGTCTGTTTGCCAACGGGAGTTGCAGCACTTATGCGAACCGGAACGGTGAACGTTGCGTTATGCTCAAAATATTCGGATGTAATATCAAAGGCTTCGTCCTTTTTTGTAAGCGGCTTCGGATATGTAACCGCGCCACTGATTGTGAAATATTTTCCCTCTTCGACGGTGAATTGTGTTGGAAGAGGACCGTCGTCACCATAGGATTTAGTGGAATAAATATGCCATAAATCTTTAATCGTCGCGGTTGCGATAATATGGATGAGGTCGCCGGCATGAATATCTTTTTCCTTTGGCGCAACACTCCATGAATACGGTTGTTCTGTCTGGGCAAAAGTGCTTGCAGCGAAGAGCCACACTAACGAAAACAACAGAAAGCGCGAAAATTTCATTGTTGCAATTTACATGATTTGAGAATATGAAAACAGACAACAAATGAGTTCCGACTACCGGAAAGATTGAGAAATAAATAGGGCTAAAACATGCTCCCCCTTTGCTATTTGAATTGCGCAGTCGCAAAATTCGTGGCTATTTTATTCCGATGAAATTGGCGGCGCTGTTAGTTCTAGTCTGTGCAATCCCCCTGTGCGCCCAGCAATCTGTACCCAACGGCGTGCGCGACTCGCTCTCCGTTGCATTGACCCCGAAAGACACCGCGATTGATTTGCATCATCAATTCATCCTTCAGGGAAGCCAGTTGATTTATGCAGATACGATCCTCCTGCCGGACAGCGTTTTGTATCTCGATTTTCGCAACGGCATCCTTCAT
>Ga0207061_1075_pt2 | contig 26633 bp, 22 predicted proteins | sample Alteio_BWMinCont_31_FD_153275 | JGI IMG/M metagenome (GOLD analysis project Ga0207061, IMG submission 153275) | Enriched cells from forest soil in Barre Woods Harvard Forest LTER site, Petersham, Massachusetts, United States -... | ecosystem: Environmental > Terrestrial > Soil > Temperate forest >... | reverse complement strand
TCGGCCCTATTTTACCAGAGCTTTTAGGTGGTTCTGCTGATTTAACGGAATCTAATTTAACATTTTGGAAGGGAGCTACGATATTGAATCAGACGAATCCAGCGGGCAACTATCTGCACTATGGTGTACGGGAATTTGGAATGTCGGCGATGATGAATGGAATTGCACTGCACGGTGGATTTATCCCTTATGGTGGAACTTTTTTGGTCTTTAGTGATTATGCACGAAATGCCATTCGTCTATCTGCTTTAATGCAACAACGTGTCATTTTTGTTTATACACATGATTCTATTGGTTTAGGTGAAGATGGACCTACACATCAACCTGTAGAACACATCAACAGCCTGCGCATGATTCCGGGACTTTCAGTTTGGCGACCTTGTGATGCCGTTGAAACTATTGTAGCTTGGCAACAAGCTTTGGAGCAGCAGGGACCCAGTTGTTTGTTGTTATCTCGTCAAGCATTACCACCACAAGAACATTTACCATCTCATGTAGCTTCTATTCGACGTGGAGCTTACATCATTTTTGATTGTAAATCATCACCTGAAGCGATTATAATGGCAACAGGGTCTGAAGTCAGTCTGGCAATTGATGCAGCACGATCGTTGACGCAACAGGGAAAACAAGTTCGTGTTATATCGATGCCATCCACCGACCGTTTTGCTTTGCAAAGTGCAGCATATCAAGATGCAATCTTGCCTACTACGGTGACAAAGCGAGTTGCAGTAGAAGCGGGTAGCACCGATTTTTGGTATCGCTACGTTGGCTGTCGAGGAAAGGTGATTGGTATTGATCAATTTGGTAAATCTGCACCAGGACAAGCAGTATTTTCCACCTTGAAGCTTACCAGTCAGGTTATTATTGACACGGTAAACGAACTATTGTAATTCACGATAAGAGGCAAGCACAATGAAAACGCGGATAGCCATCAACGGTTACGGACGCATCGGACGCAATATAGTGAGGGCGCTGTTTGAAGCACCCGAGAAATATGATGTAGAGATCATAGCAGTGAATGATCTAGGCGATATCAATATCAATGCTCATCTAACACGTTACGACACCACTCATGGAAAATTTCCGGGTACTGTAACCATTGAAGATGATCATTTAGTCATTAACGGTCATCGTATCAAAATGCTGTGTGAGCGTGATCCAGAAAAATTGCCTTGGAAGGCTTTGCAGGTGGATGTCGTACATGAATGTACCGGCCTGTTCACTACACGTGATAAAGCCTCAAAGCATATCGTTGCCGGTGCAAAAAAGGTGATTATTTCAGCTCCTGCCGGCAAAGAGGTCGATGCAACCATCGTCTATGGAGTGAATCATCATATCCTCAAAGCCGATCACAGGATTATTTCAAACGCATCCTGCACGACGAATTGCTTAGCACCTTTAGTGAAACCGTTGCACGAAAAACTCGGCATTATCCAAGGCTTGATGACTACTATTCACGCCTTTACTAACGATCAAGTGTTGCTGGATATCCATCATAGTGATATGCATCGAGCAAGATCCGCTACGCAATCGATGATTCCCACCAAAACAGGTGCCGCTAATGCTGTCGGTTTAGTTTTACCAGCGTTAGCAGGAAAATTAGATGGTTTGTCGATCCGAGTTCCTACTATCAATGTTTCTCTTGTAGATTTAAGTTTTCAATCAAAACGACTGACAACTGCTGGCGAGGTAAATCAAATTTTGCAACAAGCTTCTAAAGAAACAACACTCGCTGGTATCTTAAATTATTGTGAAGAACCGCTAGTCTCCATTGACTACAACCATAATCCGGCTTCCTCCACCGTAGATGCTACCCAAACTCGTGTGATTGGTGACTTTGTCAAAGTGTTGGCTTGGTACGATAATGAATGGGGTTTTTCTAACAGAATGCTGGACGTAACGACCGCCTTCATGCAGGCCAGATAGAGATGGGACATAAACCATGGAGCACCTCTAGAAATTAGAAATTTTGCTTCAAGACTAGGTGTGATAGCAGCGAGTAGCGGAGTTTACACGGGGATAAATGGACCGATGAGCCGCGCAGGCTACATCATAACGATATATTGAAGTAAAATAGCAAGGTTAGAGGTGCCTTAGAGTGATCTGTATATCATTCTACAGCGCTGGATTGCGTACAGGAGATTTTATTAATTTCAGTCAAAATAGAGAGAAAAAATATGGCTCGCATTACTATTGAAGATTGCTTAAAAGGAAAGATCAGCAACCACTTTGAACTAGTCCTGAAGGCGTCAAAGCGCGCCAATCAAATTGCCCAGGGTGGTATGGCTTTGGTGGAGCCGGAAAATGACAAACCCACTGTCATTGCATTGAGAGAGATCGCTAGTGGACGTCTCTATGCAGCAGAAGGAAAACCCGTCAGTGTAGAGGGTAAACAGAGCACGGATCAATAAACACTAGATACCGGGGCTGGCATGCAACTGTTTAGTGAGCTCAAACAAGAATTGCAAGAATACTTGCCCATTGAGCAGATCCAACGGATCTATACTGCTTATCAATTTGCTGATAAAGCCCATGCTGGCCAGCGGCGACATAACGGTGATCCGTACATAACTCACCCCATTGCCGTCGCCAAAATTCTCGCACAGATGCGCATGGATTCGCAGACGCTTATCGTCGCTATTCTGCACGATATCATCGAGGATACTTCTATTGAAAAAAACGTGCTAACGACTACTTTCAGTTCCGAAATTGCCGAATTGGTTGATGGGTTAAGCAAGTTGAAACAAATTCAATTTCAGAGCCGTGCGGAAGCACAAGCAGAAAATTTTCGAAAAATGTTACTCGCGATGGCAAAAGACATCCGCATCATCTTGATAAAACTAGCAGATAGATTACATAACATGCGTACGATCTCGGCAGTGTCCACTGAAAAACGACGACGTATTGCCAAAGAAACCCTGGATATCTATGCACCGATTGCACAACGCCTAGGCATGCATGCCATGCGTATTGAACTGGAAGATCTTTGTTTATTTAGCCTCTATCCCTGGCGCTACCGCATCTTGCAATCGGTATTACAGAGGGCCCGGCGTAAACGCAAAGCATTAGTTAGTAAAATTGAGGCAGATTTCAGAGCTTGTCTACAGCAACATCACTTAAAACCCAGTGAAATTTGGCATAAAAAAAAGCACCTATATCCCATTTACAAAAAGATGCGTGATAACCATTTAGCATTTCATGAAATTATAGATATACCTATTTTTTGCATCATTGTTGACAGTACAGATAGCTGTTATCGCGTTCTAGGTGCTGTACATAATCTGTATAAGCCGCTACCAGATCATTTTCATGATTACATTGCCTTACCAAAAGCGAACGGTTATCAAGCTTTACATAGCACAGTATTTGGACCTAGCACTCCAATACATATCCAAATTCGCACTATCAACATGGATAATTGTGCTGAACACGGCATCGTCAGTTATTGGCTAGAACAGAACAAAGAAAATGAATTAAGACCTCATTTACGTGCACGTGAATGGCTAAAACGACTACTAGACATTCAAAAAATCACTCCCAGCTCTTTGGAATTTATAGAAACAGTTAAAATAGATCTTTTTCCCAGTGACATCTATATTTTTACACCGAAAGGAGACATCATCGAGCTTCCACAGAAAGCCACACCAATCGATTTTGCCTATGCCGTTCATTCTGATATAGGTGATCATTGTGTTGCGGCCAGAATCGACAAGCAGTTGGTGCTTTTAAGCAACCCACTACAAAGTGGACAAACCGTGGAAATTATTACCGATCCACAAGCCTTGCCAGATTCACGTTGGTTAGATTTTGTTGCCACCGGCCGAGCACGCAGCCACATTCGTCAATTTTTTAAAACAAAACAGCACAACGAAGCCGTTCAACTCGGCCAACGCCTACTCGACAACGCATTACTACCCCTGGGTCAGGACTCCATCCACTTACAAGAGAAACATCTTAATAAAATCTTAATAAAATTCCACTTTGCTTCCTTTGAGGATTTGCTTGAATCGATAGGCTTAGGCTATACCCATCCACTGTTGATTTCCACTATCCTATATAATCAAAAAAAAATTTCTAAGCAAAAAAAAGCAAGCCCTCTGCCTTTATTTATCAAAGGCGCCGACCACAGTTTAATTACGTTTTCTGCATGCTGTCGTCCTATTCCTGATGATGAAATCGTCGGATTACTCAATGCCGGGCATGGCCTTACTGCGCACTTACAACGCTGCAAGTATGCAATACGATTGTTAGAAAAAAACCGTCAGCGCAGTGTTCCCTTGCAATGGGAAAAAACGACCGACGGTTTCTTTAAAACGGATACTTACATTGAAACCTTAAATGAACGCGGCGTCCTCGCGCACTTAACACATCAAATCGCCAAAGCAGATACCAATATTGACAACATTAGCATCGATAATCGAGATCGAAAGCATTGCACTGTACATTTCACTTTGTCGGTCAAAAATCGAAAACACCTTGCCAAAGTAATACGCTTGATCCGAACTGTTAAAACAGTCGTGAAAATTACACGTCACCGCTCCCTGTAAAGATAAACAGCCCCCACTACATCAAAACGGATACTTACATTGAAACCTTAAAGTAATCAACCTGTACGCAGATCTACACGTATGACTTAGAAGTAAAATATTCTGTAGCAAAACTGACATCTTTAGTAATTTGCTCTTTCAGTGCCTCTAAGGAAGCAAATTTTCTTTCGTCACGAATCCTTTCTAAAAATTCTATTTCCAACTTACATCCGTAGATATTTTTGTAAAAATCCAACAAATGCACCTCTAATAACTTCTTTAAGCCGTCGACTGTCGGCCTTATACCGCAGTTTGCGACTCCATGCAAAGGTTTTTTTCCAACACCATGCACACGAACGACAAAAACACCAGTTAATGGCAAAATCAAACGATGCAAGGAAATATTTGCGGTAGGAAAACCCAACAAACGACCGCGTTGTTCGCCACGAATAATACGACCGCTGAGTGTAAAAGGCCGCATTAATAATTGCGATGCCAAAACAAAATTTCCCCGCTCTACCGCATCACGTACCCGAGAGCTGCCTATGCGTTGTCCAGATAACAACTCAGTCTTAGTTCTATAAACTTCAAACTGATACTGTTGCCCGCATTTTTTTAAGCGATCAAAATCACCCTGACGCGTTCTACCAAATTTAAAATCATCTCCTATTACTACCAAGTGTACTCCTAATCGCTGAACTAAAATTTCCTTGATGAAGGCTTCTGCTTCCATATCTGCCAAGCACTGGTTAAAACGCAAACAACAAACTCTATCCACAGATAATTCTCGAAAAATTTTTACCTTTTCACACAAACTCATCAAGCGTGCTGGCGCTTTCTCTCCTAAAAAAAACTCCTGGGGATGAGGCTCAAAAAGCATTACACAGCTGGGTAATTTTAAACGTTCTGCTTGCTGTCGTAAGACTCGAATGAGAGCCTGGTGTCCACGATGCAAACCGTCAAAGTTACCAATAGTCAACACACAGCCCTTGTTTCTGTCACCTAAATTGTATAACCCACGAATCAATTCGGTCATGGCGTTGCTTTTAGATCTTGGAAACGCAAACCACTTATCCATAAACAGCCGACATAAACGAGGATAGATACAAAACCCAACGATACAATGTGCAGGAAACGTTGTCGCCAATCCCACTGTAACCAAACGGACAAAGAAGCTGCCGTCCAGTAAAGAAATAAACCGAGTGCGCCGTTGGCAAATAATAAACGCCACATAAAAAGTATCCAGCCTGATTGCCACCGCAAAATGCCACGTGCCCTTAGCCCTTGTAGTAGCAAAACTGCATTCAACCAAGCAGATAAGGAACTTGCTAAAGCTAAACCAGCATGTTTAAACGGAAAAATCAACAACGCGTTAAGAAATACATTTACTAGTAATGCAATAATTCCTAGACGAACCGGCGTGCGAATATTTTGTTGTGCATAAAAAGTAGCTGCCAATATTTTAATCAACATGAAAGCCTGCAAACCTACAGCATAGGCCACTACACTACGTTGAGTCATCAACACATCATGTAAAGTAAATTTACCATAATGAAATAAACTGATAATTAAAGGTCCTGATAGAATTAACAAAGTCAGCGAAGCAGGGATACCTATCAACAAATTGCAACGCAAACCCCAGTTTACTGTACTGGAAAATGCTTCAGGAGTTTTCGCAGCATATTGGCGAGATAGGTGCGGTAATAGCACTGTCATGAGAGCAACGCCAAAAATACCTAAAGGAAAATAAGCCAGCCTATCAGAGTAATATAACCAAGTAACACTACCTGCTACTAAAAAGGATGCAAAAACGGTATTGAGCAATAAACTGATTTGCCCCACAGAAGCTCCAAACAAAGCGGGGAGCATGAGTTTTAAAACCTGCTGTACGCCCGGATCACGCCTCTTAAAGCGCGGTCTGCGTAAAAGGTTGAGCTGTTTCAGAAAGGGTAATTGAAATCCAAGTTGCAGTAATCCCGCCAATAATACACCAAATGCTTGCGCTTTTACGGGTACATCAAAGTAGCGTGTCATGCCAAATGATGTTGCAATTAAACAGAGATTTAATAAGGCGGGTGTAAACGCAGGAACCCAAAATAGTCCATAACAATTTAAAATAGCCCCTATCAGCGCGGTTAAAGAAATTAACATCAAATAAGGAAAAGTTATCCTTAACATTTCGCTGGCTAACTGAAACCGATAGGGATCGAGTCCAGGCGCAAAAAGCGCGATCAAGCCCTTGCTTCCTAAAACACCCACTACACTCACTATCAACAGGATCAGGCCAAGCACACCTGTCATATGTGCAATAAACTGTTGTATTTCTCTTTCGCTCTGTGTTTGCTTATAGTGTGCTAACGTAGGGACAAACGCGGTTGAAAAAGAGCCTTCGGCAAATAAACCACGCATGAAGTTAGGAATTTTGAAAGCGATATAAAACGCATCCACAGCTGCTGTCGCACCAAAAATTCTCGCCGCTATGATATCTCTCGCAAAACCTAAAATCCGCGATACAAAAGTCATCGTAGCAACAATGGATGTCGATTTAAATAATGCCCTACTCATGATAAAAATCTAGTCACAAACAGGAATCTAGCCAAGTTTCTAGAATCAGCTGCGCTGAAACGCTATCAATGGCCTTCTTCTGTAACGCTTTGTATCCCCCTGATGCAAATAAACGCGAACGAGCTTCAACCGTAGTCAATCGTTCATCGACGAAAAAAACAGGCAAATGAAAACGTTGTTCTAAATTTTTTGAAAAATCACGAGAAAAATGCGTTATCGCTTGATCCGTACCATCCATATTTAATGGTATACCAACGACTAAGGCATCAGGAGACCACAGTTTTAGTAGAGCAGCAATCTCTCTCCACAGCGGCTCTTCCTTTGATGCATTTAAACTAGTTAACGGCTGTGCCATCGCCGGTGAAGTATGCGCGACTGCTACACCGATATGTTGCAAGCCAAAATCAAAGCCCAACACTGTCTTAATCTCAGACATGATCGCCGTCACAATCAATTTATTCAAAGCATGAGCACTAAAAACATGGTACCGAGAGTGGGACTTGAACCCACACGATGTCACCATCACCGAATTTTGAGTCCGGCGCGTCTACCGATTCCGCCATCCCGGCAACAGAGGCGACGCAGTATAGCAAACTATCCCCTAGATTCACATTACAGCAGGTAAATCAAGATACTCAATCTATCGAGGTCCCATTGCGGCTTGCAATCAAAATCTCAATCCCTTATTGTTTCATGAAATATGTGACCTAGATGATCTAATGATGTATGACAACGAAGCCGTTCTAGTGCATAGCATTCCCTACGCACTAAAAAAGCAATTCTTTCTTGCTTCGGTCATTTGTACCCTTGCTGCGATGTTTTACATGTACGAATTCATCCTGCAAGTCTCCCCTGCTGTCATGACCAATGAACTGATGCGTGACCTCAACTTAAATGCGGCAAGCCTGGGAACGATGGCTGCATTTTACTACTATTCCTATACGCCGATGCAACTGCCTGCTGGCCTGCTGTTTGATCGTTTTGGACCGCGCCGCCTCCTTACACTGGCCACCCTACTCTGTGCAGTAGGCGCGCTGCTGTTCGGCACAACACCAAACGTTTCAATGGCATCCATGGGTCGGCTCCTCATGGGTATCGGTTCTGCTTTTTCCTTCATCGGTGCCCTGTTACTCGTTTCCCGTTGGTTCCATCCGCGATATTTTGCCCTGCTAACAGGTCTTGTACAACTCATGAGTTCTGTAGGCGCCATTGCTGGCCAGGCCCCCTTGGTCGCCACGATGAATCATTTAGGATGGCGATCGACCCTCATTGGCCTCTCCATCATAGGAATTTTCTTAACAATGCTCGTGTGGGTAATTGTTCGCGACAGCCCAGAAACTGTCTTGCAAGGTAAAAAATTTCAATGTTCTTCTAAAAAAAGTGAATTACAACGCCTATTACAAGTTTGCAGTAATAGGCAAACTTGGTTAATTGCCCTCTACTCATTCGCCATATGGGCCCCCATTACCGCGTTTGCTGCTTTATGGGGTATTCCATTTTTAGTCATTCACTACGGAATCAACACAGAATCCGCTTCTGGGGCGTGTATTATGATCTGGCTTGGCATTGGGCTGGGTAGCCCACTGTTAGGTTGGTGGTCGGATAAAATCCGATCCCGTTCCATTCCTTTGAGCCTTTCCGCCTTTCTAGGCATCATCAGCCTGACCACCGTGATTTACGCCCCTCCATTACCACTAATGTGGTTGTATATTGTCCTGTTCGTCTTTGGATTATCAGCCTCAGGACAAGCGTTGTCCTTTGGTGTCGTCCGAGACAATAACCCATCCTCCATCGTGGGCACAGCCATTGGTCTTAATAACATGGCGGTCGTTGCTGGTGGAGCCCTATTTCAACCACTGATAGGCATTTTGCTATACCACAACTGGGCTGGTGTCATGCATAAAGACGCTCCGTTTTATGGAATCGCTGAATACCGTAAAGCCTTTTTTATCCTACCTCTGTGTTACATTCTGGCATTCGTTATAAGCAAATTTTTTGTTCAAGAAACTCATTGTAAGCAACACTTCCAAGATGAAGCTTCTACTATGGTCTGATCGTTGCCGGCCATCGCTGCCATTTCATCAATTACTCGGTCTACATATTATGCTTAGCAAAAATAACGATACAAAAATACATGCATTGGTCACGGAAAAACCTACCTTACTCGCAGCGAGTATTTGTATACTCGCTTCTCTATTTTACCTATACGAATTTATATTACAGGTTTCGCCAGCCGTCATGACTCACGAACTCATTCGCGATTTTGGACTTAATGCAGTGAGCTTAGGAACCATGGCGGCTTTTTATTATTATGCCTATACGCCAATGCAACTTCCCGCAGGATTTTTGTTTGATCGTTTTGGGCCTAGACGCTTAACTACCGCTGCGATCTTGACCTGCGCGATGGGTGCTTTGATTTTTGGAATAAGTAGCAATGTTGCTATGGCCTCTGCGGGCCGCTTTATGATGGGCATGGGTTCGGCTTTTTCATTCATCGGTACCTTACTTCTAATTTCCCGTTGGTTTCCTGCCCGCTATTTCGCGATGTTAACTGGCTTGGTTCAGTTCATGAGTTGTGTCGGTGCTATTGTAGGAGAAACACCGTTAAGGATCGCCGTTGGTCATTGGGGATGGCGACCTACTATTCTCGCTTTGTCCATGCTAGGTATGATATTAGGGCTACTGACTTGGCTTGCTGTTCGCGACAGTCCTGAAGTTGTTTTACAAGGAAATAAATTTCAAGCCACCTCTGAAAAAACCGTTGTACAAAGTGTAAAACAGGTGTGTTACAACAGCCAAACTTGGTTTCTTGCACTCTATTCATTCATGGTTTGGGCACCGATCGCAGCATTTGCCGCGTTGTGGGGAGTTCCATTTTTAGTAGCTGCTTATGGCATTAGCACTGAAGCAGCTGCAACTGCATGTACTATGATTTGGCTCGCTATAGGTATCGGTTGTCCTCTATTTGGCTGGTGGTCAGACAAGGTTAATCTGCGCGGTCTCCCTATAAAATTTGCAGCAAGCCTTGGCGTTATCGGTCTAATTTCCGTCATTTATATTCCGCACCTCCCTTTATTCTTCCTCTATCTTTGTTTATTTTTATTTGGCCTAGCAGCTTCTGGACAGTCGATCGCGTTTGGTGTGGTTAAGGATATTAACCGTCCCAGTGTGGCTGGTACAGCAATCGGAGTCAACAATATGGCCACCGTCGCTGGTGGTGCACTGTTCCAACCCGTTATCGGCTTATTCTTGCAACTTTACTGGAATGGCGCTACACACCAGGGAGTACCGTTTTATCGCGTGACTGATTATCAAAAAGCACTTGTATTATTACCGCTCTGTTATATTTTAGCCTTTTTAATTGGGCATTTTCTAATCAAAGAAACCCATTGTCGAGCGTTATATCACAATGCCAAGGAGTAAAAGTAGCCAACGTTGGCTTCAGCGGCACCAAAATGACCTTTACGTGAAACGCGCTAAACAGGAGGGCCTGCGTTCGCGATCGGCTTATAAATTGCTAGAAATGCAAAAGAAGGATAAATTTATCAAACCTGGTATGGTAGTCGTTGATCTTGGAGCGGCGCCAGGAGGTTGGTCTGAAGTTGCCTCTCGCTTAGTTGGCGTGCGTGGCAGAGTGTACGCATTCGATATTTTGCCAATGGCCCCCCTGTCGAATGTAGACTTTTTTCAAGGTGATTTCTGTGAAGAAATTATTTTTCATCAATTTTTAGCGTACATACAGCACATATTAGTCGATGTCATTATTTCCGATATATCACCAAACTTCAGTGGCGTACGCAGCATTGATCAGCCGAGAGCCATGCACCTCGCTGACTTAGCCGCTGAGTTTGCTCAAAGGATCTTAAAGCCGCAAGGTAGTTTCGTGATAAAGATCTTTCAGGGCGACGGATTCGAAACCTATTTAGGGCGATTACGCCGATTATTTACAAGCATTTCTATCCGTAAACCTATTGCCTCCAGAGACAGTTCTGCGGAGGTTTATTTAGTGGCCATGGGCTATCATGCGAAAATGGAAATTTAAATTTATAGAGACACCCTTAATTCGCCAGTTTGATTCCAATAAGTATATAATGCCCATTCCTAAAGAACTACGAGGTAGTGTAGCTTGAACGACATGCTAAAAAATCTATTTCTTTGGTTGATCATTGCCGTCATCCTGATTTCCGTATTCAATAATCTAGAACCACGTCATAGTACTGGAATTCGGTTGACTTACTCCGAGTTTCTTCACAATGTTCAGCAAGGAAACGTGCAATCTATAACGATCCAAAGTAATCAGGTCATAAAAGGCCAGCTACAAAGTGATAAATCGTTTACGAGCTACATGCCTATTCCTGATCAGTATTTGCTTCCTGAACTCATCAAAAAAGGAGTCAATGTAAAGGGAGAACCCCCGCAGCAAGAAAGCCTTTTGATGCGAATTTTTATCAACTGGTTTCCAATGTTATTGCTAATTGGGGTATGGGTGTTTTTCATGCGTCAAATGGGAGGAGCCGGTGGTAAGGGTGCGCTGTCATTTGGGCGAAGCCGCGCACGGCTACTAGGCGAGGACAAAGTGAAAGTTACCTTCGCAGACGTAGCAGGTGCTGAAGAGGCAAAGGATGAATTAATGGAATTGGTTGAGTTCTTGAAGGATCCCGCCAAATTTCAACGATTGGGTGGAAAAATACCACGGGGGGTCTTACTGATGGGACCACCGGGAACAGGTAAGACCTTGTTCGCAAGGGCCGTAGCAGGTGAAGCAAAGGTACCTTTTTTCACTAGCGCCGGTTCAGACTTTGTTGAAATGTTTGTTGGGATTGGCGCATCTCGTGTACGTGATGTGTTTAAACAAGCCAAAGAGCAAGCGCCTTGTATCATCTTTATCGATGAAATTGATGCAGTGGGTCGTCATAGGGGAGCAGGACTCGGAGGTGGTCATGATGAACGTGAGCAAACCCTTAATCAGCTACTTGTGGAAATGGATGGTTTCGAAGGAAATGAGGGCGTTATTGTTATAGCAGCGACGAATCGGCCTGATGTCCTCGATTCTGCTTTATTGAGGCCAGGCCGTTTTGACCGGCAGGTTATCGTTGGCCTACCCGATATCCGTGGCAGGGAACAAATCCTGAAAGTGCATCTTAAGAAAGTTCCTTATGGTCACGATGTGAACCCCGGTATTATTGCCCGAGGTACGCCTGGTTTTTCAGGTGCTGATTTAGCCAATCTCGTTAATGAAGCAGCATTGTTTGCAGCACGTGAAAATAAAGCTTCGGTAGAGATGAGTGACCTGGAAAAGGCTAAAGATAAAGTCATGATGGGCACGGAAAGACGCTCTATGGTCATGAGTGAAAAGGAAAAAAGGTTAACGGCTTATCACGAAGCAGGTCATGCAATTGTAGGGCGTTTAGTAGAAGCACACGATCCCGTGTATAAAATCACCATTATTCCTCGCGGCAAGGCCTTAGGTGCCACCATGTTTCTTCCCGAAGAGGATAGATATAGTTACACTAAACAGCGGCTAGAGAGCCAAATTGCCAGTTTATTTGGTGGTCGAATTGCTGAAATTTTGATTTTTGGCCCCGAACAAGTTACCACCGGTGCATCAAACGATATCCAGCGAGCCACTGAAATTGCCCATAATATGATTACCAAGTGGGGCATGTCCGATCGACTCGGTCCATTGACTTATAGCCAAGAAAATGAAGAAATTTTCTTTGGACATCAAATCACAAAATCCAATAAATTTTCTAATGATACAGCACAGTTGATTGATGAAGAGAATCGCGCCATCATCGATCGTAATTACAAGCTTGCCGATTCCCTCCTAAAGGATAATATTGCAAAGTTACATTTGATGGCAGAAGCACTTATTCAATACGAGACAATTGATGCCACACAGATCGATGATATCATGGAAGGTAGGCCGATCCGTGCACCTCAGGGATGGGATGATTCTGTAGATACCACCAGCTCAAACAAAACTTTCCCTCAAAAGGATTCAGATACAATATCCAAAACGGACACAACGGCTGATAACGCTGCAAGCTAGTAACGAACTTAATTTTTTCAATGACAAAAATCCTAAAATACTTTGGCACGGATGGTATTCGCGGCAAAGTAGGTACCTATCCAATTACACCTGAATTTGTCTTAAAGCTCGGATGGGCAGTCGGGCGTGTCTTGGCTAACGGAAACAGTAAAGTGCTTATCGGCAAGGACACCCGCATTTCCGGTTATATGTTTGAATCCGCTTTAGAAGCGGGTTTATCTGCTGCTGGAGTAGATATTTATCTCCTGGGGCCTATACCAACTCCTGCTATTGCTTATTTAAGCTGCCAATTAAAAGCCCAGGTGGGGATTGTGATCAGCGCATCTCATAATCCGTATTTCGACAATGGTGTTAAATTTTTTTCAAACGACGGAACCAAATTACCAGATACCGTTGAATATGCCATTGAAGCACAACTTGAACAACCACTAGACACGGTCGATTCAGCTAAGCTAGGTAAAGCACATCGGGTTGAAGACGCAAGATCTCGTTACATTAATTTTTGTCAATCAACCTTTCCCAAGCGTTGTGGACTTACTTCATTTAAGATCGTCCTAGATTGTGCAAACGGAGCTGGCTACCACATAGCACCGCAGATTTTTTCCAAATTAGGTGCCAATTTAATTGTCCTAAATGCAGAACCAGATGGTTTAAATATCAATATGGATTGTGGTTCTACTCACCTAGGTAGTTTACAAAAAACGGTTTTATCAGAAAAAGCAGATCTAGGTATTGCTTTTGACGGAGATGGCGATCGCGTGCTGATGGTAGACCATTGTGGGGAAATAGTTGATGGTGATGAATTAATTTTTTTACTTGCTCAGTACGGCGTTGCACAGGGAAATTTGCGTGGCGGCGTCGTTGGAACCGCGATGAGCAACCTTGGACTAGAATTAGCTTTAGGAAAATTAGGACTTGCCTTTATACGCGCTCCTGTCGGTGATCGCTACGTGAATGAACACTTGCAAGCGACGGGTTGGCAACTTGGTGGAGAAGCATCAGGACACATCATCACTCGCCATATTATTAAAACAGGTGATGGGATCATTGTCGCTTTGCAAGTGCTGGCTGCCATTCTGTCAACCAAACGATCACTGCATGAAGCAAAAAAGGGGATGCAAAAATTTCCACAGAGATTGATCAATATTCCTGTAAAAAACCCTCCAGCAGTTACGGCGCTTCCCACAGTACAAAAAGCAGTGGCAAAAGCGGAAAAAACACTATCAAATTCGGGAGGACGCGTACTCTTACGCCCATCAGGCACAGAAACCGTCGTCCGCGTCATGGTGGAAGGTAATAATGTACAGCAAGTCAACCATATTGCAGAAACGTTAGCCAAAATTGTTAGCACCGCTAGTGTTGCGTAGTGTTACTGTTATGACGATAGACGCGCATCTTTCCCCTATAGGTATAGGGATCACTCCACAGTGACTGCTTTTGCAAGATTTCTGGGTTGGTCTACATCCGTCCCCTTTAAAATTGCAACGTGGTAGGCTAATAGTTGCAAGGGAATTGTAAAAACTACTGGGCTCACTACATCCGTTGTCTTGGGTACTAAAACCGTTTCCACTTCCTCGAATTTTTCTTCTTCTAGTGGATCTTGTGCAAATAGTATAACTCGTCCGCTCCGTGCACGTACTTCTTGAATAGTAGACTTTAGTTTATCCTTTAAAAAATTGGATGGTACCAATGCAATAACAGGCATATTACTATCAACTAATGCAAGAGGCCCGTGCTTTAGCTCACCAGCTGGATAAGCCTCCGCATGAATATAAGAAACTTCTTTAAGTTTAAGTGCCGCCTCCAAAGCCACGGGATAGTGGATACCGCGTGCAATAAACAATGCATGTGATTTATCTACAAATATTCTTGCCAATCGCTTAACAGGACCGTCTAAAGTTAATGCCTCCTCCAAAAGTTTCGGTAGTGCGCGCACCTGTGAAATCCATGCTGACTCTTGCTGCTTATCCCAACCATGATACCGCCCCAAAAGCGCCGTCAACAACAACAGAACCGTCAGCTGCGTGGTAAAAGCCTTTGTCGAAGCCACCCCAATTTCAGGTCCTGCCCGCATTAGTAATACAAAATCAGACTCACGTACAATCGCACTTTCTGGAACATTACAAATCGCTAAAGTTGCCGCGTAATTACCTTTCGCCTTTACTTGCCGCAATGCTTCCAATGTGTCCGCTGTTTCACCAGATTGCGATAAGGTAATAAACAAAGTATCCGGTTCCGCTAAGGGTAGGTGATAACGAAATTCGCTGGCAATCTCTACTTGACAAGGAAGACCTACCCAGCTCTCAAACCAATAACGTGCAATTAAACCTGCATGATAGCTCGTACCACATGCTACTATTTGTATACGACGAATACAGGCAAACTTAGCAGTAGCCTGCAAACCACAAATTCCATCTAAAGTCTGACCGTCTCCAATTCGTCCTTCTAGTGCAGCGTTGATCGCATCAGGCTGTTCAAAGATCTCCTTTTCCATGAAATGACGATACCTTCCTTTATTAACGGCATCATTTTGCACCTCGGAACAACAAAAAGAACGGTGAACAATTTGCCCTTTGCTATTGTAGAATGTCGCTTTTTCCGTAGTAACACAAGCAATATCTCCCTCTTCTAAATAAACAAATCGTTGTGTAACAGGCAGTAGCGCCATATGATCAGACGCAATAAAATTTTCACCAATACCCAAGCCTATCACTACAGGGCTACCTTTTCGCACAGCAATTAGATCATTCGGCGCATGACGATAAAGGAAAACAATGGCAAAGGCACCTTCTAGGTGTCGAACGACGCTTAAGACAGCCGCTAAGAAATCTTTACCTGCCTTTAGCTGTTGATCTAATAAATGAGCAATAATTTCTGTATCTGTTTCTGACTCAAATTGATAGCCCGCTTCCACTAAGGCTTGACGCAGGGGTGAATAGTTTTCAATAATCCCATTGTGCACTAAGGCAATATCAGTCCCTGACATATGTGGATGCGCGTTGGTTGCACTAGGCTTGCCATGGGTAGCCCAACGCGTATGAGCAATGCCAACATTGCCCGACAAGACTTCGAGCTTCATGGCTTGCTGCAAGGACTCTACTTTGCCGACAGTACGTAGTCGCCGCAATTTTGCATGGGAATCCAGCAACGCAATACCGGCTGAATCATAGCCCCGGTATTCAAGCCGTTTCAATCCCTGCATAAGAATAGGCGCGACGTTGCGTTGTGCAATGGCAGCTACAATTCCACACATATTATACTCTAGCAATGGATATACGTTCTTTCATAAAAATAGCAAAAGCAAAAATAATTCACCCATTTTTTCCTTACATTTGCATTTTTTGTAGCGAAAGAACAAAGAGAGAAATTGATTTATGTATCGATTGTGAAAAAAATTTACCTTGGCTGAATCAGGTCTGTATTCACTGCGCGGCGCCTTTACCATCGAACATAAACTCCATCTGTGGTACCTGTTTGAAAACGCCACTCCCCTTTTACAAAATTTGTATACTGTTTTCCTATACACCCGCTATAAAAAAATTGATCACAGGACTTAAATTTCAACAACGCCTACTCTACGGAAACATTTTAGGTACCCTATTAGCGGAAAAAGTAGCATTACTCTATCAGCAAGAGGACCTACCTGAAATCATTATCCCTGTGCCATTGCATAAAAAACGCTTTCGAGAACGCGGCTTCAATCAGGCAATAGAGCTTGCAAGACCCATCAAGAAAAAACTAAAAATACCTATCGACCACACAAGCTGTATCCGACTTCGAAACACGGCAGCACAAAGCACACTACCTGCCCATCAGCGCGCTATCAACGTAAAAAACGCATTTATTATAAGGAAACGCCCAGCCGCTCAGCACGTGACGCTACTCGACGACGTAATGACCACAGGCCACACACTCATCGAGTTAAGTCGTGCTCTATACGATACCGGTGTTAAAAGGATAGATGTGTGGTGTTGTGCACGCACTTACTTGAGCAACCTTTAAACCTCTTTATTTCCCCCCACGGAGTGCAAGGAAATGATGTCCTAGTATTGTTCTTCACGCTCACGGTGACGGTGACCGTTTCCACCACCATTACCAGAACCTCCCATGCCACCTGAGCGACGACGATACCCTCCACCTGTACGGCCACCACCACCGCCACCGCCGCGGTTGCCGCCGTTTCCACCGTTCGAGTCAGGCGGATTGGCCTCAGAAACAGTGATAGTACGCCTTTCATGAATGCTACCATGCAAACGCTCGATAGCTTCTTTTGCCTCTTCAGCGGTAGACATCTCGACAAAACCAAAACCTTTGCTACGACCGGTATGGAAGTCTCGAATGACCTTAACAAACTTTACTTCACCAAAAGGTTCAAAAAGCGCCTTTAAACCATCATCGTCGACGCTATAACTTAAACCACCAACATACAATCTTTTATTCACGAAAAACCTCCAATAAGGCTAAAAATGACCACTTTCCAAGATAGCATCCGCTTACACGTTTCTAGCTAAGCCGTGGCAGAGATAAACTAAACGCCCTCATAGTAACACAGGAGAACCAACTAATGTATACAGGCACATAGCAATAATACGCGAGGGACGAGGCGTCCTTTTACGTAAGTGCCACACAAATCTAACACCTGCTAAAATCCCCGAATAGACTATTCTAAAAAACTGCGTAACATCCATGCATTTTTTTCATGCACCTCCATACGCTCCGAAAGCAAATCGACCGTTACTTGGTCCATAGACTTCTCCACTTTTGGCAACAACTCCCGCGCCAAGCGAGTGATAATCTCTTGATCCTCCACAAGCTGCTTTATCATCGCCTCAGCTTTTATATGAGGAACACCCACCACCTCTTTGATCTTACTTGATTTTGCAAAATCCTCATAGCTAGCCGGTACAAGAAAACCCAATGCACGAATACGCTCAGCAATTTTGTCAGCCGCATACCAGAGATCTATGTACTGTGCTTCAAATAAGCTATGCAAGGGTTGAAACATAGGTCCCGTCACATTCCAATGAAAATTATGTGTTTTCAAATACAGCACATAATTATTAGACAACAATTCAATCAACCCGGCTACCGTTTCCTTTCGTTTTTCCTCTGCTAAACCTACATGCAGTTCTTCTTGCATATCACTTCCTCCACTGTTAACCACATGCTCTCACGCCCACCACACTCCGCTGACCCGTCCTTTATTCTACAACGTCGCTATCACCATCATCACCATCATCACCGTCATCATCATCATCGAAAGAGGCCGATGAACTATCCTGACTATTTTGCTGAATCAGATAATTCCTATGCTGTAAATACGCATTTCGCTGAAAAATGTAGGGATCAAATGAGGCTTGCTTAATCGTTTGATCAAAATCCAACAACTGCGCCCTCGCATTAACGAAGCTTCCCGCTGTTAAACCGTTGCGCCATGCTACATCGCTGATGTAAGGATAGACAGAAAAAACACCGTAATCAATAGGCCAAGAAATAGCATCCCGCACCGTACGTGGCCCCAAGATAGGAACCACTAAATACGCTGAAGAACAATAGCCCCACTTAGCTAGAGTTAAACCAAAATCCTGTGCATGCAAAGGTAAATCGATCTGACTTGCGACATCAATAAATCCACCTATCCCTACCGTTGTATTGATCACTAATCGCCATGCATTACCCGTTGCATCATAAAAATCAGCTTGTAACAGGTTATTAATAATGGTAGGAACTTGTCCTAAATTGCTAAAAAAGTTACTGATACCCTTAGTTACAGGCCAAGGCAAAACAGTTTTATAAACAGTTGCAATAGGTTTAAAAAAAACTTTGTCTAATGTCTGGTTCAGACGAAAAGCATGACGATTAAAGTCTTCATAGGGGTCATTATTCACATCTTTCGCAAAAATTGGCAACGCAACCAGCAGCAACAGACAGCATCCTAATATTTTACCCAACATAAATGTGGCACTCCCAAGACCATAATTTATAATTTTATTCAGAGCACTCTTCTAAATATTTTTTTGCATCCAACGCGGCCATACAACCTGTACCTGCTGAGGTCACTGCTTGACGATAGGTTGGATCCGCCACATCTCCTGCGGCAAAAACTCCTGCCACACTCGTCGCCGTTGCATTTTGATCGTTGCCTTTAACGAGAATGTAAGCATTTTCCATTTTTAATTGTCCTTGGAACAAACGTGTATTTGGCGTATGTCCAATAGCAATAAAAACGCCACGCACCTCTAATCGTTTAACACTTTCTGTTTTGAGATTTTTTATCTTTAAACCATTCACACCACCTTCTACATCACCTAAAATCTCCTCTACAACACTATCCAAAGCCAGTGAAATTTTCCCTGTCTCTACCTTTGCCATCAACCTATCGGTTAAAATTCCTTCGGAACGAAAAGTATCCCTTCGGTGAACTAGCGTTACATGCTCTGCCATGCCAACCAAATAAAGCGCTTCCTCAACAGCCGTATTTCCACCACCGACAACCGCTACCTTTTGTCCACGATAAAAAAAGCCGTCACAGGTTGCACAAGCCGAAACCCCTTTCCCCATAAATTGGGTTTCTGATGCCAAGCCCAAATACTTAGCTGAAGCACCCGTTGCAATAATCAAAGCTTCACAGCAGTAATCCGCTTGATCACCTTTGAGACAAAAAGGCCTTGTGCTAAGATTAACTGCATCAATTTGATCAAAAACAACCTCTGTGTTAAAACGCTCTGCATGTTTTAACATGCGTTCCATTAGTACAGGACCTTGTAATCCTTCTACGTCACCTGGCCAATTATCAACATCCGTCGTAGTCATTAATTGACCACCTTGTTGTAAACCTGTGATAAGTAGCGGTTGGAGATTAGCACGCGCAGCATAAATAGCTGCTGAATAACCCGCTGGCCCAGAACCTAAAATAATTAAGCGACGTTTCTGCATTTTACTCATATACCCATTCACTGTAGGCTAAAATCCAGATAAATAGGATGTTGTTATAATCAAATGGCAGGTGCAGTATAACAACAAATGTCACAAATAGTATTCATTACCCTCTGGCAAGCCTAGCCTATCGTATATCCAAACCTTGATGAATGAGGAGCTGCCTTGAAACAACAAACCAAAATTGAGCAAACCCATCACCTACATCTACAACAACGTCTGCGTGAAGGACTACTGATCACCAGCGTAGGAATGTCAATTTTTTTATTCCTCGCTTTATGGACCCACCATCCAACCTTTCATGAAAGAGCATTAACGAATATCGCCGGCCATTTTGGTGACGCACTGGCTCATTTATTTTTTTCTGAGGTTGGTTTTTTGGCATACTTACTCCCCATTTTACTTTTATATGGCGGATGGCGGGCATTTAAATGGCCCTATTGCCATGCTCGCATCAATTATTCCCTCTTAATTCTACGATTGATCGGATTTACCGTTGTTTTCATCGCTGCTTGTGGTCTCACCACACTCCATAGTCGCTCTATCATCCACGGCTATACGCCAGGAGGAATGTTAGGAACAATCGTTACAAAAAATTTTATTGCCCAATTTAATATCGTCGGTAGCACTGTGTTTTTGCTGGCTTTATTGTTGGCTAGCACCACCTTTGCGACGGGATTTTCCTGGATAAATAGTTTGCATCGCGTGATACACCAACTCAGCTTGATATTCATACGAACCGGTGAAACAATAAAACAGATTTTTCATAACTTGAACAAAGGTTTTGCTAAAAAAGCAAGGGACACTTCTGTTGTCTTGAATCGATCTAGCCCTGTGTTTCTATCGAATAGCCAACCATTACAGCTACATTCAAGTACAACATCGCTAAATTCGCCGTCTCATCCGCCTGAATCTATTACCCATTCTTCCTCAGTGCCCACTAAGTCCTACACGGCCCACGCCACAGTGCATTCCAGCAAAAAAATTGCAACAGGCAGTGGCGTTTCGCTGCCTTCGCTGAGCCTATTAGACCCTGTAGAAACATCCAGCAAGGAAGGTTATTCTCATGAAGAACTGGATCGCCTTTCGCGTGACGTTGAGCTTCGTTTGCAGGATTTTAATGTACAAGTGTGTGTAGTTGCGGTACATCCAGGTCCCGTTATTACACGTTTTGAAATGCAACCTGCTGCAGGCATCAAAGTAAGTCGGATTACAGGACTGGCAAAGGACCTTGCTCGCTCTCTATCTGTTGAGAGTGTAAGGATAGTTGAAGTGATACCTGGTAAATCAGTCGTCGGTTTGGAAGTTCCCAACAAACATAGAGAAATAGTTCGCTTAAGTGGAATACTCACTTCAAATTGCTACCAACAGGCACGTTCCCCACTTTCACTAGCGCTGGGAAAAGATATTGCTGGCCATCCTGTTATTGTTGATCTGGCAAAAATGCCACACCTACTTGTTGCCGGTACAACCGGTTCTGGTAAATCCGTTGGCCTGAATGCCATGTTATTGAGCATCCTCTACAAAGCAACACCCCAGGAAGTCAAACTGATCATGATAGATCCTAAAATGTTGGAACTTGCCGTGTATGAAGGTATCCCACATCTTTTAACTCCGGTTGTTACGGATATGAAGGAAGCAGCTAATGCATTACGATGGTGCGTTGCAGAAATGGAACGCCGTTACAAACTTATGGCAAATTTTGGCGTACGTAACGTAGTAGGTTATAACCAAAAAGTGCAAGAAGCTGAAACAAAAGGACATCCGCTTCAAGATCCATTTTGGACACCTGAGCAAGGAAAGCAAGCCGAGCCATTGATGCAACTGCCTTATATCATTGTTTTGATCGATGAATTCGCTGACATGATCATGGTCGTTGGAAAAAAGGTGGAAGAATTCATCGCGAGAATTGCACAGAAAGCACGTGCAGCGGGTATCCACTTAATTATCGCAACACAAAGACCCTCCGTCGACGTTATTACTGGATTGATCAAGGCCAATATTCGAACTCGTATTGCGTTCCAAGTTTCCTCAAAAATTGATTCGCGCACGATCCTCGATCAGCAAGGCGCTGATCAATTATTAGGATATGGCGATATGTTGTATCTGGCACCAGGAACTGGTTTACCCATCCGCGTTCATGGTGCTTTTGTTGCTGACCAAGAAGTCCACGATGTAGTAAACGCACTAAAACAATCCGGTACTCCTGAGTATAAACTCGATCTTTCTCAAGCATCACTCGATATTGCTGACGCTAGCACAGAATTTATGGAAGATAATTGGGGGGAAAAAGATGCGCTATATGACCAAGCAGTACAAATCGTTTTAGAAACGCGTCGCGCTTCTATTTCTAGCATCCAACGACGGCTTAAAATCGGCTATAATCGTGCTGCTCGTCTGATGGAAGATATGGAAAAAGCAGGCTTAGTCAGTGCTATGGAAAACAACGGTAACCGAGAAATTTTAGTCCCTGACAGACTCAACGAATAAATCTGTTCCTCAGCAAACTGATCCTACCTCCATTGTTTTGACATGATGAGCACCTCTGCGCAGTCTAAATAATTTCACAAACGTGTGTTCACTCAAATTGAGTAGGTTCAGTTTGAACTCTTTATTGTATTTTTTGGACATTGTGCACCTTTGGTTGTGTGGTCAACCCCCCATTTTATGAAAACATTGTCGTTTAGAGAGCCAGATTCTTTGACATTCGATCCTTGTAATGTAAGCCAGACCATTTTGATGTACACTTTCACTTATTTGGCACGCTGATGGATACACACTTCCTTAACCATTTCCATTTCCTGAATCAATTGGTGATATAGCGTTTCTAATGGATCTTTCATGCCTTTACGCCAGCAGCTGCTAAAATTTTTACATGCTTGCTCTAAACGCTTTGCTCCGTAGTAACAGGCTCCCCCCCTGCCATTTGTGTGCAATGGCCTGAATGCTTTCCCAATCGGAGGTTTTGTACCAATTTGCTAGCTTTAGTAGATCTTCGCTTAAACCATCTATCATCAATTCCCGACATTCTTTGATCAGTGCATCATCCTTTAGCAAAGCTTTAATAGCATCCAAATCCAATACTGCTCCTTCAGTAAGACCAGCAGTCGACAAGGATGATACCCGCTCAGTTGACTCAGCTTGCATGAAGGTAGCTAACAATTCTACGGCTGTTTCTTTCTTCAGCGGCTTCAAAATAATCATGTTCATGCCGGCATCTAAACAACGCTGTTTCATTTCTTGGTTAATGCCCGCTGTTAATCCGACGATAGGAATCATCATGTGACTATTTTGCCATTGCTCACGACGTATGCGGTGTATGAGTGCAACACCTTGCATATCAGGTAAGCCAATGTCTAGGAGAATTAATTGATAAATATGCTCTTTGAGTCGATCCACTGCAGCCTTACCACTGGATACAACATCTACTCGATAATGCAACGCCGACATCATTTTTTCGGCGACTTTTGCCGCTACTCCATCATCTTCAACCAACAAAACCTGCTTACTCACCATGCTTAGCTCCTCTGAGGCACCTCTATAAATTGCCATTTTACTTCAATATACCGTTGTGATGTCGACTACGCGGTTTAGTTTGAAGAAATCGCTCTACACGGATGCTGCTAAACCGACCAAACTCTCCAACTGATGCAGATCGTTTGCCATCAATTCCCGCCATTGCCCTCGCTTTAAATCAGCAGGCAAATTGATATCACCAAATCGAATCCGAATAAGCCGACTCACCATAACGCTTTGTGATTCCCATAGACGTCTCACTTCCCGATTACGACCTTCTTTCAGTGTCACGTGATACCAACGGTTAGCACCTTTTCCAGCACATTCTTTAATGTGAGTAAAAGCTGCAATTCCATCGCTGAGTTTTACACCTTTTTTTAACCGATCAAGTATTATTTCATTCACTGCACCCAAAACACGCACAGCATATTCTCTCTCTATTTCATAAGAGGGATGTGATAGTCGGTGTGCTAATGCTCCATCGTTAGTAAACAACAGCAAGCCTAACGTGCTTAAGTCTAAGCGCCCTACCATGATCCAGCGTTGTTCCTTTAAACGTGGCAAATTTAAAAATACAGTAGGCCTATTTTCAGGATCATGTCGTGTACATACTTCACCAGCAGGCTTATGGTAAATTAGCACTCGTCGACATAGGGACGTATTGGAGCATAATTGGATTAGCTTGCCATCTACAAAGATCTTTGCATCGCGTTCAACCCTATCCCCCAGCGTAGCAACCTGCGTAGCAATGCTCACTCGCCCTTGCTGGATCCAACGTTCCATTTCACGCCGCGATCCTAGTCCGTATGCTGCCAACACTTTTTGTAATTTTTCACTCATAGGCAACGGCAACGATAGAGGGCAGCACAGGCAGCTCAGCTAATTCCTTCATGTTGAAGTGATCCAAAAATTGCTTGCTTGTCACATACAGAGTGGGCCGGCCCGGAACTTCTCGTTGCCCAGCGGATTGAATCCATTCTTGATCGAGCAGACTTTTTATAATATTCGGACTGACACTGACTCCGCGAATTGCTTCTATGTCACTTCTCGTAACGGGTTGCTTATAGGCGATGATAGCCAATGTTTCTAAAAACGCTCGGGTATACCGTGGCCGTTTTTGGGACCATAACCCTCGGATCCATGGATGCAACTCAGGTAAAGTACAGAAACAATAACCACTGGCAACTCGTTTCAAACGAATCCCTCTTCCACAGTAACTGGATTCCAACTCAGTCAGAGCTTGCTTTAGCATGGATTCAGATGGTCGCTCAACCTCCTGAAATAATCCAAATAAACGCTCTAAACTCACAGGCTCACCTGCTGCCAAAATAGCTGCTTCCAAAATGATTTTTAGTTGCTCAGGATCCACGAAAATCACTATAGCAGTCATTTAGTACTGTATTACGGGACAAAAATTTGTTCAGCTCCGAAGTATAATGGGGTAAACTACAGCATCTTAAAAAATAAAAAAGAGGATTATGAGCCAATTATTACACGGCTACGCCAAAACGCCAAGGACCAGATCAGCTGCAATTTGCCTTAGCGCGTTGTTATACTTACACAAGCGGTAGATCGGAAGGATATAGTACGTTTTCTAGAAGTGACTGCAATGAAAATAATACTCTGCTTCGATGAATCAACATCTTCCTTCTCACCCATAGGAAGGAGGGTGTAATGGCACCGACCGTTGCATGTGAGATTGTTTTTAAACAATTATTCTACGATGTAGAACGGATTCGGCAAAAAAATCCCATCATACACAACATAAGCAACCTCGTCGTCATGCCTATAACGGCAAATCTGCTGCTATCACTCGGCGCTTCGCCTATCATGGCGCATGCTCAGGAAGAGCTTGCCGAAATCCTTTCGCTTGCCAAAGCATTGGTTATCAATATAGGTACATTAGATGACTATTGGATTAACTCCATCACCATGGCTCAAGAGATCGCCTTACAAACTAAGATTCCCATTGCTTTCGACCCTGTTGGCGTAGGTGCCAGTCACTATAGAACTGAAACAGCAAAAAAAATCCTATCACGGGGCGTACAGGTAATTCGTGGTAATGCCTCTGAAATTATGGCGCTAGTCGATCCACATATCAAAACCAAAGGCGTTGATTCTCTACAAACCAGCGAAAGTGCATTACCCTCTGCTGTGCGCTTAGCAAAAAAATATCATTGCACGGTCGTGGTTAGCGGAAAAATTGATCTCATTGTCGATCAAAGCAACTACGTGACATTACAATGTGGAACACCGCTGTTTACCAAAGTGGTAGGCATGGGCTGCTCGCTGACCGCTATTATCGGTAGCTTCTTAGCGGTAAACCAGGATCCATTTTTGGCCGCCGTACATGCTATGACAATATTTGGACTCACTGGTGAATTAGCCGCTAAAACAGCCCTAGGACCCGGAAGTTTTTATACACAATTACTCGATCATTTCTATAAATTAGAACCATCGAGCTTGGAATCCTTGGTTCTTAATCGACAGTATGCCAGAAAAGGGATCATGGAATAGACATGCTACATAAGACAAGCTTACCCATTGTCCTGAGCATTGCTGGAACCGATCCTTCCGGAGGAGCTGGCATGCAGGCTGACATTAAAGCAATTTCAGCAACCGGTAGCTATGCCGCTTCTGTGGTTACTGTTTTAGTCGCTCAAAATACACAAGGGGTTCAATCTATTCAGGAAATTCCACTACCGTTTATACAGCAACAACTCGATTCTGTATTCAGCGATCTACACCTTGCAGCCATCAAACTTGGCTTGCTCTACAAGCGGGAAATCATCGATTTGGTCACGCAAAACTTAGAGCGGTATCGCCCTCCGTTTATTATTTTGGATCCAGTGATAACAGCTCAAAGCGGTGATGCGCTCTTGCAAGCCAATACGACGGCCGCTTTCACCAATTTATTTCCTCTAGCTACACTGATTACACCAAACATTCCTGAAGCAGAAATTTTACTCAATCAAAAAATCAGTACCATAAAACAAATGCAATCAGCAGCAGCCCTACTAGCCAATGTACACAAAACT
>Ga0207061_1074_pt1 | contig 27408 bp, 25 predicted proteins | sample Alteio_BWMinCont_31_FD_153275 | JGI IMG/M metagenome (GOLD analysis project Ga0207061, IMG submission 153275) | Enriched cells from forest soil in Barre Woods Harvard Forest LTER site, Petersham, Massachusetts, United States -... | ecosystem: Environmental > Terrestrial > Soil > Temperate forest >... | reverse complement strand
TTTTACATCGATTTTATCATGGTCTGGACTCAACATAAAAGTTCCGGTTACCACGGGGCTATCAACAAATAATTCATTACGTTCAGTATAATATTTAATTTTTAGGGCGCTATAATCCGTGCCCTGAAATTTTAAGGTATTAATGTTTAGATCTAAGATGATGGGCAACCAATCTTGCGTTTCTTTGGTTTGAAGCACTGGTTTCCATGTATCCCAGTCTACAGTTTTTAGATTTCCTAGCACATGCAAATTTTCGGTTTCGTTAAATACATCTAATTTCTTATTAATCGCAATATGACCACCATGTAGTTTATTATCTTTCATAAACAATATAGCATCGATCAGATCCGAATATTTAATTTTAACGGTGTCGTTAGAGTTATCTGTCATATTATACAGCAACTTCAAAGGCATTTTAGTCTCGGCACACTTATTAAAAGGTGGCGGCAGGTTCACCTTAACGCCAACCATATCGGTACTAACAGATAAAACCTTGCTTAATTTCCCATCACCCCATGGGATATCTACACTTGCCATAATATTGGCTTTACCACTAATATTATCCATTTTAATAGCGGGAAACATCGATCGTAGTTCTGAGATCTCGATTGGCGCTTTTATAGACATCCTAAGATTAGCAGGCTTATGGTCATCTAAAACAATAAGCGCAGTTGCCGGTTGCCCTAATAAGTTCAAGCGTATATTTTCAGAACGTAGTAAAGAATTTGTTATTATTAAATTTCCAGTTATGTTGTTTAATGTTAATCCCAATTTCTGAACTTGCAGCGTATCATTTTTTAAAGCAATTTTGGCTGCTACTTTAACAGGAACTGTAGTATCAACAACATTCACTTTCAATGAAAGATCTAGCCCCATTGGACCCGCAGGACTAAACGGCTCCAATTCAGCAGCAATAGTTGCTCGCAAGGGCGATTGTTGCAGGAATGCTAAACCAGCTTCTAACGTAGAATCCATGCTACCAGATATGTTTACTACACCATATTTGACATTTTTATACTCATCGTATGTTACACCTAAAGTTCTAATCGAGTTACCCAATATAGAGGCTTTAGTAGCGTTGATACTTAGACTACCATCCACCATAGCCAAGGTCGCATCGATATTGGCTACGCTAGGCCATTCAGAAGCATACTTTAATTCAGTGTCCTTGAAGGATAATGACCAGGATGATTTATTATTTTCGAAGCCAGCATCTATCGCATCAATATAACCATCAACTAAAGATTTTTTTAACCATTCACAAAACGAACCAGACAATTTTTTATCTGGCAATAATATTAATAACTTGCGAAGCGCAGCATCCGATAATGCACTATGAAAACTTAATTGATCCAAGCAATTATCAACAACACGAATGTTGAGCTGTGGCACAGCCTCAATTTCCATAAATTTTATACGCGCATGTTCTGTAGCTACGCTCCAGGATGCATCTGCATTCTCTTGATAATTAATATTAGTACTTATAGAGTCAATGCTAATTGGTTGTGTAAATAATTTATCGTTACCTACGATTACCTGCGTTAGTTGCAGCTTACAGTTATTGCTACCAGGTGAGTATTCAACATGCCCGGTACCACCATTAATAAATGTATCTTTATCGAGTATAATTTTATTAATAGAAAAATCGCTCTGTATTTCGCGTATGGCCCCATTTTGAATCGTGCCTTTAAGGTCGAAATCAGTGAAATCACCCTTAATAAAATTTTGTCTATATTTAGGGATAAAATTGAATAATTCTGCCAGTTTGATATTATTAGTTTTAACTTCAAAATTAATCATTGCAGAATCAAAATCGTCTAATTCACCGTCATAATTAGCTGCAATTACAAACTCTGGCTGTACTGCAGCAGCTACATTACCCCTGGCCATTATATTATATTGATTATTGCCGATATTTTTGAAATCTAAACGCACACCCATAAACGGCAAATCTGCGCCATGTTTGCCCTGCAGATGCAAGTCGCCATTTTCAATCGTGATTCTACGTTGCAGCGCCAGTATTTTTAATACTGCAGCTGGATCAACATTACCACTTATGTCTTCACGCCCAAGCCCCAACACCACAGGATGCTCTATACCATTCCATTGCATCACCATGCGTGGACTACGTATCAATAGATGTTTAAATTTTAGACTAAATGTCCGCAACGAGTCTAACGCATCAACTGTACTTATAATTTCACCAGCCATAAATAATGGCGCTGAATCTTCGGTTTCGCGCACAATAAGATTTTTGATACTCACTTTTAAGTAGATCCAATCCCATTTGGTAGTGATTTTTTCTATTGTTACCGGATGTCCAATTTGTCGGGTAATTTTATCTGCCAACCCCATAACATAGGCATCGACACGATTAGTCAATAATTTTCCAAACAAAAATAACGTCACACACAGGGCTGCAAAGGCTGTGACACAACACAAGATTAATTTATTACGTCTACTCATATTTATATTATATCCGCAAGTATAACGCCGTTACCCTGACAAGCAGGGCATTGTTTACATAAGGTTTGTTGTAAACTCGGGCGGACTCGTTGACGAGTCATTTCTATTAAGCCAAGCGGCGAAAAATCATGTATTTTTGTCCTAATTTTATCGCGCAACATTTTTTTATTTAATTCTTGCAAAACCTGATTCATATGTTCAGGTTTACGCATGTCAATAAAGTCTATAATGATTATACCACCCAAGTTTCTCAAGCGTATTTGTTTACATATAACGTCAACTGCTTCCATATTGGTAGAGTAAACAGTAGTCTCAAGATTTTTATTGCCAACGTAAGATCCTGTATTCACATCAACGGTTGTCATAGCCTCGTGTTGGTCTATGATTAGGTACCCACCATTATTTAGCGGTACTTTACGTTGCAGAGCCTGATCAATCTCTTCTTTAAGGTTATACCCATAAAACATTGGGCGCACATCGGTATATACTTCTATAGAACCGTTAAAATTTGGCATAAACTCTGCAACATAATTCTTAAATTCTGATAACCGCTTAGCATCGTCGATAATTACCTGTGCAGAATCTTGCGTAATTATGTCCCGGAACGTGCGTAACGCTAGATCAGGGTCCTTGTATATAAGATCGCCGCTCTTAGCAGATTTGGCCACAAGCATTATTTCTTGCCATTTTTTTAATAAGTAAGATTTATCATTTTCTAAACTCGGTACGCCTATTGCAGCAGTGCGTATAATAAAGTTATTTGCAGATCCAGCATCATTTGCTACTAATAGGCTCTGCAGGCGTTCCCGTTCGGCGGTTTCGGTTATTTTAGATGAAATACTAATCTGTTTTAAATTCGCCATAAATACCAAAGATCGTGAAGAGATAGATAATTCTGTAGTTAAACGCGCACCTTTGCCATCGATAGCATCTTTAATAACTTGTACTAATATATCTTGACCTTCACGCAGTTTAGATGAAAAATCGGCCTGGTGTAGGAATGCTGTGCGCTCCATACCAATATCAATAAAAACCGCTTGCATCCCCGGAAGTAAACGAACTATCTTGCCTTTGTAGATATTACCAACAAGCTCTGGTTTGTGAGATAATTCAATATAAATTTCTTGTAAATTACCATCTTCTATCACCGCAATACGCGTATGTTGGGAATTGGAGTTGATTAGGATCTGTTGTTTCATTTAGCACCCCCATTATGCGGCAAGCCTTGATGAACGATATGTAGAATCTAAGATCATACATAACAGCGGCCACAATAAAGCACTGCTAACACTAGACAACCAGTACATGAAGCTGGCCGGCGGATGGCCAATAAGCATCTGGATCCAAAGCCTAATTAACTGGCTACATGCAACTAACAGCATAATAATAATTAATTTTTGCCAGAATCTATAGATCCTTAAACGTAGGCGTAAGTTCATAGTAAAGAATGCAACGATCGCTAATGTAAGCCCCATCGATCCGACTAGCATGCCAGTTAAGAGGTCAAATAGTATTCCTACCATAAAGGCAAAAATCACGCCAATCTGGTTGGGGGCATTTGCGACCCAGTAAATTAACATTAAAGTCACTAGATCTGGCCTGAGCCATTTAAGCGCTGGATTTATTGGTATAATCATGAAGCAAAATGCAAATAGGAAACTTAAAAACACTGGTAAGTAAATTATACTGTTCTTGTTGTTATTGTATCGCATGTTTATTTTCACTCTTTATAAGCAAAATATGGCCACCGCGCTCTAATTTCGCGCATGGTTGTAACACGATGGTAGCAAATGGCTTGCCGCGATCCCGCTTAACTTCGACGACTTTACCAACTGGGAAACCAACCGGGAAGCGCCCGCTCAACCCAGACGTAATCATTAAATCCCCCTCAACTATATCTATAGATTTGGGAACATGCCGTAATTCTAAGCTGCCGCCACCGGTGCCTACCGCTATTGCGCGTAACCCGTTACGCACATCTTCCACTGGTACCGCATGACTAGCATCGGTAATTAGCATCGCACGACTTTCTAGCTCGTTTACTGCAATTATCGTACCCATAATACCATTGGCATCAATGATTGTTTGGCCTTGGTATACACCATCATTTTTGCCTTTGTTTATTATTACTTGATGTGTAAATGGATCCGGATCAATATTAATTATATTCGCGATGAACATGTTATTCGTCACTTGCGATCCTGATTGCAACAGTTCACGTAGATCCTGGTTTTCTCGCTCCAGGGCAGCTAATTTCTGCAGCCGCCCCTGAAATAGCAATTGTTCTTCTTTAAGTATTTTGTTATCGGCAAACAACTGCTTTTGCGTTCGAAGATAACCACCGAAATTACGTACAAAAGCTATTGGTGAGTCAACGATTTTTTGAATAGGAAATACAGCTAGTGATAAAGCGCCACGTATAGGCCTAAACTGTTCATAACGGTAGTCTACAAACATTAGAGAACAAGAGACGAGGCTGATTATTATCAGCCTAACGCCACGGCCATTATCACGAACAAAAATTGGCTTCATTCCGTAGACAGCAAGTCCCCGCCTAACTCATCCATCATCTCTAAGGCACGACCACCACCACGAGCTACACAGGTTAATGGATCTTCAGCAACAATAACTGGCAAACCAGTTTCCTCCATTAATAACCGGTCCAGATCGCGTAACAGTGCGCCGCCACCGGTTAGCACTAAACCACGCTCGGCAATATCTGCCGCTAATTCTGGAGGTGCTTGCTCAAGTGCTACTCTTACGGCATCAACAATACCAGATAACGGCTCTTGCATTGCTTCAAGTATTTCATTGCTGTTCAGTGTAAAGCTCCTTGGCACCCCTTCAGCAATATTCCGACCCCGTACTTCCAATTCACGTACTTCAGTACCAGGAAACGCAGTTCCAATCTCTTGCTTGACACGTTCTGCAGTGGCTTCGCCAATTAAGCTGCCATAATTGCGACGTACATAGTTGATAATACTTTCGTCGAAGCGATCGCCGCCAATCCGCGTTGAAGCCGCGTACACCACACCGCTTAACGATATGATAGCAACTTCAGTAGTACCGCCGCCGATATCAACAACCATAGAGCCACTAGCTTGTTCTACGGGCATTCCAGCACCAATCGCAGCGGCCATCGGCTCTTCAATTAGATATACTTCTCTAGCACCAGCTCCCAATGCCGATTCACGAATCGCGCGGCGTTCAACCTGAGTAGATCCACATGGCACACAGATCAACACTCTTGGGCTTGGACGTAAGAATCTATTTTGATGTACCTTGTTGATGAAATGTAACAACATCTTTTCAGTTATATGGAAGTCAGCGATCACACCATCTTTTAATGGTCGGATAGCTGTGATATTGCCTGGGGTACGCCCCAACATACGTTTTGCTTCCCAACCTACCGCAGCCACAATCTTCTGGCCGCCAGCACCACGTTCTTGACGAATTGCTACAACAGAGGGCTCATTTAACACAATACCTTGGTTTCTTACGTAAATTAGAGTATTTGCAGTACCAAGATCAATCGATAAATCGTTAGAAAAAATGCCGCGCAGTGACTTAAACATAAAATCGCAACCTAAAATTATATAAAAAAATAAACTTTAACAAGCATATTCATTTTGGGCAAGACAATCATTGTGCTACAGTAGCGTATATTTTAGCTTTGCACCTGGAGATTGTTATGTCATTTGCCCAAGATGATGTTAAAAAACTTGCTTACTTGGCTCGTTTAGCCATCGATCCTTTAGCCACTAGTATAGTCGAAGATTTGAGTAATATACTACAGCTAATAAGCAAAATTAACGAAATAAATGCGGAAAATATTGCACCAATGGAACATTCACAAGAAGTAAGTCAACGTTGCAGATCCGATATTGTCACAGAGCAGAATGTAAGAGATCTTATGCAAGCAGAGATACCTGAGGTAGCAAAAGCTGCTGGCTTATATTTAGTTCCTAAAGTTGTAGAATAGGGGTAAGACCAACATGCATAATAAATCGATCACCGAACTAGTTAACAATCTGCGCAATAAACAAATATCATGCGTAGAGTTAACGAAGCTTTTTTTAGAACGCATTAAGAAGTATGATCAGAAACTTAACAGTCTGATCACCAATACTGAAGCCCAAGCATTAACTGATGCAGCGCTTGCGGATCAAGCAATCGCTAACGGTACAGCGGGGTTACTAACCGGGCTGCCAATTTTACATAAAGATATTTTTTGTACCAATGGGGTGAAAACTAGTTGCGGTTCACGCATGTTAGATAATTTCATAGCACCTTACGATGCAACGGTAGTCACTAAATTAAAGGCTGCCGGTACCATAATGTTGGGAAAAACTAACATGGACGAATTTGCAATGGGATCAAGTAACGAGACTAGTTACTATGGCACCGTAGCTAACCCATGGAATACTGAATATGTGCCAGGCGGATCATCGGGTGGTTCAGCCGCGGCAATTGCGGCACGTCTTGCGCCAGCAGCAACTGGAACCGATACCGGCGGTTCGATACGCCAACCCGCAGCATTCTGCGGCATAACCGGTATCAAACCAACATATGGGCTAGTTTCTAGATTCGGCATGATTGCCTATGCATCAAGTCTAGATCAAGGCGGACCGATGGCTGTAAGTGCCGAAGATTGTGCGGTGATGCTCCAGGCGATGGCTGGTTTTGATCCTAAAGATTCCACCAGCGTGGATCGCGAAGCAGCAGATTATATAAAAAATCTTAACGATCCAATTAACAAATTAGTAATTGGTATGCCAAAAGAATTTTTCAGTGCGGATCTGAATCCAGAAATAGCTAAAGTTGTCGAAAGCGCCATAAAAGAGCTGGAAAAACTAGGCGCTACTGTTAAGAGCATTAGCTTGCCGAACTCGCATCTTTCTATTCCCGCATATTATGTAATCGCTCCAGCAGAGTGCTCTTCTAATTTAGCGCGCTATGATGGGGTGCGTTATGGCTATAGATGCGAAAACCCGGTTGATCTTAATGACTTTTATTGTCGCAATCGTGGTGAAGGGTTTGGAGCCGAGGTTAAACGGCGTATCATGATCGGCACCTACGTATTATCTTCTGGTTACTACGATGCCTATTATGTAAAAGCGCAAAAAATCCGGCATTTAATCGCAAATGACTTCATAACTGCTTTTAAAGAAGTTGACGTAATCATGTGCCCTACGACGCCAGAGACAGCATTCAAGATTGGCGCTAAAAATAAGAACCCTGTAGATATGTACCTAAACGATATTTACACTACCGGGATTAATCTAGCTGGGTTACCAGGCCTCTCGATGCCTGCCGGATTTGTGAATAAGCTCCCGGTTGGGGTACAAATAATTGGTAATTATTTTCAGGAAGCCAAGATTTTGAATGTCGCACACCAGTTTCAAAAAGTGACAAACTGGCATAAACAATCACCACAAGAATTTGCTTAAGAGGACATTAGCATGCAATGGGAAACCGTAATTGGTCTTGAAGTACACGTACAATTAAATACAAAATCCAAGATTTTCTCTGGAGCAGCTACGGCATATGGTGCCGAGCCTAATACGCAAGCCTGTGCAATAGATTTAGGCCTGCCTGGGGTATTACCAGTTCTTAACGAAGAGGCAGTGCGTATGGCCGTCAAATTTGGATTGGCGGTAAATTCGAATATTGCGAAACGATCGGTTTTTGATCGTAAGAACTATTTCTACCCAGATTTACCGAAAGGGTATCAAATTAGCCAATTCACACATCCTATAGTAATAGGTGGGGAATTAAATATAGATCTTGAAGACGGTACCACTAAGACCATCAATATAACTCGAGCACACTTAGAAGAAGATGCTGGTAAATCTTTGCATGAGGCATTTAAAGGTCAAACCGGAATTGATCTGAACCGTGCTGGAATCCCGTTATTGGAGATTGTTTCCGAACCTGAGATGCGTAATGCCGCAGAAGCTGTTGCATACTTAAAAAAATTACACGCGCTAGTCAAATACTTAGGAATTTGTGACGGCAACATGCAAGAAGGATCTTTTAGATGCGATGCCAACGTTTCGGTACGACCGCTAGGCCAGGAAAAATTCGGTACTAGAGCAGAGATCAAAAACGTAAATTCGTTTAAATTTGTGGAAAAAGCGATCAACTTTGAGGTAACCAGACAGATTGAAATATTAGAATCTGGAGGTACAGTGATTCAAGAAACCAGATTGTACGATTCTCAAAAAAATGACACACGCTCGATGCGCAGTAAAGAAGAAGCCAATGACTATAGGTACTTCCCAGATCCAGATCTGGAGCCATTAGTAATTTCTGCTGCGTTTATAGAAAAAATTAAGCAAGAACTACCCGAATTGCCTACGGCCAAACACGCTAGATTCATGACGCAGTATAATTTATCAGATTATGAAGCAAATATCTTAACAGAAACTAAAGCTATTGCTGATTTTTATGAGAGTACCGTTAAAATAGCCGGCATGAACAATAGCAAAACCACCGCTAACTTGATGATCGGTGAGCTAAACGCTGCATTAAATAAAGATGCATTGGAAATCGAGAACTGCCCAATTAATGTAGAGCAACTAGCCAAACTAGTACAACGTGTTGCCGATAACACGCTGTCAGGTAAACTTGCGAAAACTGTATTTGAATTTATGTGGCAACAACCGCAAGATCCAGATTTAATCATCGAACAGCAAGGCTTAAAGCAAGTTACAGATACCAGCGCAATCGAGAAAATTATCGACACTGTTATTGCTAATAATCAAAAGCAATTAGCAGAATATCGTGCAGGGAAACAACAGTTGTTTGGTTTTTTTGTGGGGCAAGTGATGAAAGCTAGTCAGGGTAAAGCTAATCCGGATCAGGTGAATAAGATATTGCAGGGGAAATTGAGCTAAACTTCTAATTCCGGATTAATCCCTTGGTATTCTGAGGGATTAATTCCAAGATCATTTAGAATAACCTCACCACAATATTGCTTTGCATCCCCAACAAACAATCCCATTTTATAGGCTATAAACGTTATCGTAACAGCTGCATGCACTGCCACGCCTAACGGCATACCAGTATTAGCGTCTAAACCACTGGGAATATCCAGCGCCAAAACAGGCTGTTGTTGTTGATTAATATAATTCACTACATCAAGATACTCGCCCTGCACCGGGCTATTCAAGCCAGTACCAAACAACGCATCAACTACAATTTCAGCAGCGTACTTTACATTTTTATCCCACTGCGAAGGTTTAAATCCAGCATGCAAAAAGTCTGTATATGCCGTTAGTGCATCGTTTTTAAATTTGGCAGCAGTGCCTACTTGAACTACGTCTACTACGATATCTTTTTTTAAAAGCAACAGCGCCAACACATAACCATCGCCAGCATTATTACCAACCCCACAGAATATTAATACTTTTTTGATTTGCGGCCATCGCGATAACAACATATCAAATGCAGCTTGTCCAGCGCGTTGCATTAGATTATATCCAGGAACACCTCGCGCGATCACAAGCTGATCTATAGCCCGCACACTTTCTTTACTATATAGCTTTTTAACCGTCATAATCCTGCAAATGATAGTAATAGCCGCTAACGTTCCAAAACATTCCTAAAGAGACCGAGAAGGAGTTACCAAACATGTGCGGGTTAACGCCATAATTTAAACCCTTGGCTTGAATGGTGCTCGTAGTCTGATAAGTTAAAATAGATCGTAATCCTAGGTACCTAGTAAACAAAGTCTGTATGCCTAAATTAAATCTCCATGTAGCCCTGGTTTTGCCATCGACATTATCAAGGGCTTTCTTAAGAGGATCATCTCTAATACCAACCACATCTCTTGGATAATGAATTTTAATAGTCTGACGTACCCACCCCATACCAATGCCATATTTGGCTTCCCATTTACGCTTATTCAAAAAAGTAAACATCTTATGCGCATATAAATCTAGATATGTATCTTTTAAACGAATTTTACAGTGATAATTGGCAGTATGGGTGGAAGTCGCACCAAACAATTGTGTTCCAGGAACAGTGCTTAGATTTTTTTGTCTATCGTCGGTCCAATTATAACCAAATTCAAAGCCCCAAATCGTCGGCGTACGATAGGCTATGTAGATCTCAGCGCCCACTCTATCGCCATACGTAAGAGGGATGAAGTCATTTTCAGGATGTATATAAAGCAAATTTGCGTCAAAACCTAAGGTCCATGGATATCTTGCTCCCTGCAGTGATTTTACAGGTTGTAACGTAGGTAGAGTAGCGGCGTTTGCATTCATAACAAGCATGAATATGCTAAGCGCACATAGATATTTGCTTAATGCTTTCATAACCTATTCAATCCCGTCCATTAAAACTTCGCAACCAACCCTAACGCGTAACTCCAACCGTGGTTAAAAGGAGCAATTTCACGACGTCTACCAGCTTCGTCAGTAACATCTAATCTATAATTACCCGTCCCCTCCCAAGCACCGGAAGCTCGTACCCCAAAGCGATTGCATCCTAGATCAAATAAAAAGTACTGCAATGCAAAACCGATGCGACCGATCCAATTATAAGTAGTGTTTGGCGCTAAATTATAAGTAACGCCACCTAGAGTCCCGATTCCAGTCATATCTGCCTGCATAATTGCAAAACCTAATTGCCCGATCGCTTCTAGATTTTTAAAAAAATTCATATATCCCACCAAATCGAATTGCACGGCACGCAATCTGTTGGTAAATGTTAGAGAGCTGCCAGCAGCCTGGTTCACACCCAGAAATTGTTGCCCCGCAGGAAAACTATAGGTTTGGGTCTCGATCTGCGATTGCTCATAACCTATATCAAAACCAACATCGCTTTGGTATCTATGTGCATAGTAAACCTGTGCGCCTTGATAATTGCTAGGTAAAACCTCGCGCATACTATAATTATTGCTTTGATGCCCTTGCATCCAGCGATACTTATAATCAACGCCAATATAATCTGCAGCACCATCTGCCAAAACAACACAACTGGAGCATAATAATACGACGGATAAAATATGTTTCAAACTTATATACATGGACTAATTATTCCCCACGTTGGTTACATCAGAATCTATAGAAGACACCAACAGTTGCCTCTACCGCTTGCAAATACGGTTTTTGTTCAAAGGTATGAACAATTTTTTTAGACTTATCAACGTCTAATTTGACATTTTGCGTATAGACCCAGAACAAGCGACTGCGCAAACCCCAATGCCCATATAAATATTCAACACCGCCACCAACTCGCGGCACGGTAGTGTTCTTACCCCTTAGTAAGGCTACAGCTGGAGCTAAGTCAGAGCTTCCGGTAGCATACGCCGTTAAGGTTTCATGCATAGTAACCAGACCAAGCGATGCAAAGATGTTAAAATCAGGATCTAGTTTGTAATATGCGCTCCAGTCAAAACTAAAACCTTTAAAGCTAGTGCGCGAAAGAGCCGCAGTAATTCCACTTGCTAACTGACCGCCCCAGTTGTAAAATTGGAACTGATTTTGCGATGTCTTCAAACTTCGATAATAACCTATCTCGACCCCAAAATTTTTGTGGTACTTCGCGCCTAAGAAGAAATTGGCATATTGGAAATTAGCAGAAAGCAACAGATGATATGGACCGCGCGATTTTATATGCTCGTATTGATACTCTATTCCAAGATAGGGTTTAAAAATTAAACAATTAAAATATGATGCAGCATTAGCTGTACCGATTAAGCACATTAATAAGAAGCCCAAACAGACTTTACGCCAGTACAGAACCCTTTCCATATCAGTTAACTTTCCTAGATTTTAAGGATATAAATATCCCATCTAAAGCTTAGTTCAAATCTATCAATAGTTAAAATTTAAGGGCGTAAAATGCCATAGGTAACGCGCGGAATTCCAGATAGATCTTTGCAACATACAATGTCACTAAATCCAGCAGCAGCAAAAGAGGCGGCAACCAAAACTTCTTGATCATAACCATGCTCGACTAAAAGCAAGCCGTCCGGCACCAAATATTTGCCAGCTTCAGCAATTATAATATTCAATGCATCCATACCATCAACGCCAGATATCAATGCTTTATTCGGTTCAAAGCGCAGATCACCCTTAGATAAATGTGGATCAAAATTTGCTATATACGGCGGATTACTAAGAATCATATTGAACGGAGAACTGATCTCGTTTGCAACAGCCTCGAACCAATCGCCTAACGCAAATTCAACATTGGCAATATGACTATGTTTTGCATTCAATTTGGCAATCTTCAGTGCTTCGGCTGATGCGTCTGTCGCGATAACAGTGGCATCTGGTCTTTCAGAAGCCACAGACAAAGCAATTGCGCCACAACCAGTACCTAAATCCAGGATACGCATATTTTTTTTTGACTCGATTAGCTCTAAAGCAATTTCCACTAATAACTCTGTATCAGCCCTTGGGATCAAAACATCTGGTGTGACGATAAAATCTAGACTCCAAAACTCTTTATGCCCCACTAAATAGGCTACTGGCTCGCCATGAATCCTGCGTTGCAATACAGCATTAAATTCCGTGTTCTCGTGCTCGTTTAATTCCCGCTCTGGATAAGCTTTCAACGTGGCGCGACTAATATTTAAAACTTTAGCTAATAAAATCTCTACATCAATTGCATCAACTCCCGATATAGCTCTACTTAATATTCTGCCGACTCGCATAGTTAAACATCATTCCCAGTAAAGGCTGAAAGCAGATCTGTTTGATGCTCGTGTAACAACGGCTCGATGATACACTCTAATGCACCCTCCATAACTTCAGGCAATTTATACACAGTTAGGTTAATTCTGTGATCTGTAATACGTACTTGAGGATAGTTATATGTTCTAATTCGCTCTGATCTATCGCCAGTTCCCACTAAATTCCGTCGCGTTTGTGCTTGCTCGGCCTGATGTTTGCTCTGTTCTTGTGCCAAAATACGTGCTTTTAACAATGACATAGCTTTGGCGCGATTCTTATGTTGCGAGCGTTCTTCCTGGCATTCGACTACAACACCGGTCGGGATATGGGTAATACGAATCGCCGAATCAGTTTTGTTAACATGCTGACCACCCGCCCCAGAAGAACGATATGTATCGATACGTAGATCATTAGGGTTAATATCGATCTCGTTGATCATCTCAACTTCCGGCATAATAGCTACGGTGCAAGTAGAAGTATGTACTCTACCCTGCGCCTCGGTAACTGGGACACGCTGCACACGATGCGCACCGGATTCAAACTTTAGTTGCGAATACACGCCTTCGCCTACAATACGCAATATTATTTCTTTATAGCCACCGTGTTCACCGGGGTTATCATTAATCAATTCAACCTGCCAGCGTTTCTTTTCGGCATATTTAGTATACATGCGAAATAAATCGCCAGAAAAAATAGCCGATTCATCACCGCCAGCAGCAGCGCGAATTTCTAGGAATACGTTACAAGAATCATTGGGATCTTTAGGTAATAATAACAACTTTAATTGATCGCTCAATTGTTCTTGTTCAGACTTAGCTCTTTGGATCTCGTCCGCTGCCATATTACGCATATCTAAATCGCTATCTTTCAAAAGCTCAGTAGCAGATTCAATATGATCGCTTATGTCGCGATATTTATGAAAAGCCTCTACTATTGGCGTTAAATCTGAATATTCTTTTGAATATGCGCGAAATTTATCTTGATTTTGAATTACATCGGGAGAACTCAATAATGCCGATAATTCTTCATGGCGTTCTGCCAAACCTTCTAATTTACCACGAATGGATGCTTTCATAAATTTGTTATACTCTCTTCTTCTATATTCGCATTGCGTAACTGTATTGTTGGTTCATGTAACAACCGGTTTAGCAATACATGCGCAAAACGTTGCAATACTTCTTTGGCATCTTTGCCGTTTTCTAGTTGTCGTAAGGCTTCTAGCAAAGTTCGATCGCGTTGCAGCTCACACCTTTGTCTATAATCTTGAATAGTTGGCACTGCACGCTGACAGTCCAGCCATACCATAAATTTTTTCACTTCGCCTGCAATAATTAGATCGGCTTGCGGCACTGCAATCGAGCGCGAGCGTTGATGCTCCTGTGCTATGTTCTGTAAATCATCGATGCCATATAGGTAGACATCCGAGATCTGCTGAACTTGCGGCTCGATATTGCGCGGCATCGCCAAGTCTATCATAAACATCGCTCGAAACTTTCGAGCTTTAATAGCTCGTTCTACCATCCCCTTGCCAACAATAGGTAAAGGTGCGGCGGTAGTAGTTACGACTATGTCAGCACGTGACAAAGTGTCTGGAACCATACTCAACTCTATTATCTCGACTAGCGCCCTATCTGCCACAGCACACGCCAAGGCTTGGGAATTAGCCAGAGTGCGGTTGGCAATTATAAAATGTCGTACCCCAGCACTATGTAAATGCTTCAACATTAAATGCGCGGTGTCACCCGCCCCGATTAACAACACTACTTGCTCATTGATCCGGGTGAATATTCTTTCCGCCAAACGCACCGCCAGATAAGCCACAGAAATTGGATTCATACCAATTTCAGTTTGTGTTCGTACTTTCTTAGCTACTGAGAAAGCGCTCTCAAACAATCGCCCTAGATGTTTGGTAACATGCCCCTGCTTCAATGCTTGTTGGTAAGCGGCCTTCAACTGTCCAAAGATCTCGACTTCGCCCAGCACCATCGAATCTAGACCACTTGCCACCTGCATCAAATGTCTTGCTGCATCTAGGTCAAAGTGTACATAGGTATATTTTTTTAAGGCGTTAATGTCAAGTTGTAAACCTCTACTTAACCAAACCATTAGTGCGCGCCAAGAGGTAGTTTCGACATAGATCTCCGTGCGATTACACGTAGATAACCAAACAATACCGCTAACGTGAGCAGAATGCATTATCTCGGCACTAGTTGCAAGCCATGAGTCTTTTCCAGACGCAAGCTTTTCCCTTACCTCTACAGCGGCGGTCTTGTGATTCATGCCCAAAGCAATCAGCTGCATAGCGGAAACCCTTTATCAAACAAAGCAAAACAACTTAATGCAAATCCTATCGATGCCGATAGCCTTAGTAGGTTCAGTTAGTTTAGGCCCAAACATAACAATAGATTGATCATAGGACACCAATGCGTATTTTAAAAGTTAGTACATACATTGCAACCATCTTAATAGCCTACAGCTGCACTACCGCTTACGCTGCTACAGCTGGCACCGCGCCACAACAGCTAAGCCATCAAGAGATTTTAACATACTTATTAAAAGCTGATCTGGCGATGCAACGTAATATGCCGGATGTTGCTTTAGAAAATTATCTTATAGTAGCTCAATATACGCACGACCCTCAAGTAGCTCAACTTGCCACCGAGATTGCAGTACAAAACCAAACCCCAGCGAAAGCTGGCGTAGCAGCAGAAATATGGGCGAATGCGGAACCAAATGATCTGCAAGCACAGCTTGTAGCAACAACATTATTTGTAAGCAGCAATCCAGAGAAAGCACAGGTATTTTTAAATAATGCATTCCAGATTAATAATCCTGATATAGATCAACATTTACTACTAATTTTAAATCAGCTTTCGGCAACGGGTCAAAAAAATCTCACTAATTTGGTTTTCAAAATTGCGGCACAACGCAAGGATGATCCTTATGCCCAACTAGCCGCAGCACAACTTGCCGCAGCGCAACTAGATATCGACAATGCTAAAAAACAAGTACAATTAGCACTTAAATTGAAACCGGAGTTAACCAGTGCTATTGAGTTAAATGCTAGAATAATCAGCTACAATACCAAAAGTGATAAAGCTGCACTTACCTATTTAGATCAACAGGTAAAAAAATTCCCTAACAATGGTGAATTACGTTTCTTTTACATAACAGCATTATTAGACAACGATCAAACTGCGCAGGCGCTGCCCAATCTAAAGATTTTAACCAAAGACAAATTATACGGCGGCGAAGCCTATATAGCCATGGGTGAAATTTATATCGGAGAAGATAAAGTTACCTTGGCTGCAGACACTATCAAAAAAGCTTTAACATTTGCAGACAGCGCTGATAAAGCAAGATTTTATCTAGGACAACTCGCAGAATATTCTAAAGACAACACTCAAGCAATTAAGTGGTATGAAAGTGTTACTGAAAATAGCGAGTTCCAAACCCAAGCATATCTACGCGCCGCCTATATTTATTCTGTGGCTGGAAATTATACCGACGCCTTAAATTTACTACAAAATGCAAACCCAACATCATTCGACGATCAAAAACAATTGCTATTAACTCAGATTGATATTCTAATAGATTCTAACGACTATGATAAAGCTCTTGAAAACGCCAACAAAGTATTAGAAATAATACCCGATGATGCAGATTTTCTGTACGCACGCAGCGTAGTTTACGGGCTACAAAACAATACTAAAGATGCTGAAAAAGATTTACGTAGTATTTTAGCAGCGGATCCAGACAATGCGAATGCGCTAAACGCGTTAGGATTTACTCTTTCCAATCAACCAGCCAGGATGAGCGAAGCCATGTCCTTACTACAAAGGGCAATTAGTTTAAACCCAGAAAATCCAGCCTATATGGACAGCATGGGTTGGCTATTATTCAAAATGGGGCGCGATCAGGATTCCATTACTATGCTAGAAAAAGCATATAAAATGAGCGGCGACAACGAGATAGCTGCACATTTAGGTGAAGTCTTATGGAGTACTGGCAAAAAAGACGCAGCCAAAGAAGTATGGAAGCAAGGTTTAGCATCTACACAAGATACTACGGTCATCCAGGAGACTATGCAGCGCTTGAAGGTACCAGCAAACGATTTAAGAACTCCAACTGCATCTAATCTGCAACCAGCAAGGGTTAAAGCAGCTAATTAGGCCCTACGATGGCTTAAGCGGATTGTTTTTAGCATCGGTCAAAGATCTAAGTGGTTCTTCTTCTACACCGGCATCAGAAGACAAAGGTTTATACTCTTCTCGCCCTAACCAAGAAAACCAGCCTTTTTTGGGCGCCTCTTTTTCAGATAAGCGTTCTCGTAAAGCCGCATGTAGCTCTGTCAAACACTTGGTAATTTGTGGATCATTTGATTCATATTTTTGCAAAAACTTATCTGCTGCTAAAGCTTTTTCTAACGATTGTTCTAAAGTATTACAATCTTCATCGGATCTATCTTGCAATTTTAAGCTTGATATATCAGTCAGCATTTTTATGTTTTCTAGCTGCACTAAAGCAACGGCCATAACTAAAGGATCATTACTGTCATACAATTTTAACACAGCAGCTGCAAGCATGATTTTTAGTTGTGCTTTATAGGCATAGGCATAGCCATTTTTAATCTTAGCTAGAAATAAGTAATCTAAACTATTAGTTTTTTTATAGTCACTATAATTAAGTACCGTATCTAATAGTGGGTCAGCACCATGCTTCAAAAGTAGAGTGATTATTTGTAGATCATTTGCGCATGTCATCAGCGGCATATAACAATTCTCATTCGATTGATTTGGATTCGCTCCCGCTTTCAATAAAATTTCATACAACTCTAACGTCCCTGCATTGTGCATTACGAAATCTAACGCATTTTTATACTGACCACCATAGCCATTATTAATAGGACTATTTAAATCCATGCCTTTTTTGATAAGTAATTCGATTATTGCAACTTGATCATCACTAGAATATTGTCTTAACGCAGTCCTAAACAATTCGCCAAATTCAGAACTTTTTACGATGTCACCCTGCGTTAAAAGCCTTAATATAATATTCGCTGGCAACCCAAGCCGCAATGCCTTTTGTGGTACTTTATAATTGAAATCTAAACCAGCATCAAGCCACCATGTTACCCATTCAACTTTGGCCTTGCTATTAGCGCTTGATTGAAGAATCTCTACCAAGCTATCGTTAATAGCGTTTTGAATTATAGCAACTAATTCTGCATCTTCAGGTTTAAAATTTTTACCATAATACAAGACATTCCCGCCCTGCGAATCCGCATAACCAACGTCTGCGCCTTCTTTTAACAGCATCTCTACCATAGTTTTATGACCATGCTCCGCGGCGATCATTAACAAAGATTTCTCTGTTTCAGGCTCCAATGCATTTACAGCCGCCTCTTTTGCATCCAGTAATCTCTTAACGTAAGCGACATCATCCTGTTTTACAGCCTCGAAAACGTTCATAATCTCCCCCAGTTGCACGGAATACTACCATTTTTAAGACATTCTGCTGCGCATAAAGTTTCAGTGTAAGTTCATGGGTGTAACTACTTGTTCCTGAACAACCCCTGCGAGCCAGAGCGCTCGCTGTCCCCTTCTCGCCGCAGGGCCGGCTAAGGGGAGGCTTTTTGTCACAAGGCCCTAAGTGTGCTACCCAAAATTAGGTTAAGTATAAAGTGTACTGGCATATTTTAATTTCTTACCTTAGAAGTTCAATAATCTGATCTTTCGTGTCCATAACACAGCTTCTCTCAAGTTTTTATGGCGATGTTAAGTATACTGCGTTAAACCCCTGCTACAAAATCCTCCCCTTAGCCGGCCCTGCGGCGAGAAGGGGACAGCGAGCGCTCTGGCTCGCAGGGGTTGTTCAGGAAAAAACTGTTTATTACATTACTGCCCCTACTGGATGCAGCAACTATGCCGTATACTACGTAGCATGTTTAAAAAATTTTTCTGTATCATAACTTGTGCACTAACTTTATCTATGACTGGTTGCATGCAACGACCAGCCCCAAACGCAATCGTCTCGAAACAAGCCAGGCTCCAATGCCTACAACAAATGCAAAATTGGCATGCCGAGGGGCGCGTCGCAATTCAGGATGCAACGCAATACCAAACAGCATCATTTCGATGGCAACAGCGTGACCAGCAATACGAGGTTTATCTCTACAGCCCATTTTCTACACAATCAGTAACAATTATTGGTGATGCAACATCTAGACGCGTAGTCGCAGCTAATGGTGTGCCAGATTCAGAGCTAGCACTTGATGAGCATTTGCCTTTAACACAGCTAGGTTATTGGGCAAAGGGTATCCCAACCCCTAATTCAACTCCAACCGCGCTTAAATATGATTCTCATAATCAGCTACAACAGCTGCAGCAGGATGGCTGGCAAATTGAATACCAGAAATACCAAGCCTGCGATCCTGTGTCTTTACCAGAAAAACTAACTTTGAGCGATGGTACTGCCAAGGTTAAATTGTTTATTAAACACCTAAGAAGAGAATAGGCTAGCTCAGGACATCTTGATTTTATTTTTTAGGTTTAGATCTGCATCCTGATCCTTAATGTATGCCATTAATTGGAATTCTAATTCTTTAAGCTTAGGGTTGTCCTTATATTCCGCGCTCTCAATTTCTGCAACAGTTTTTGCAATATTTCTCATCCATACTCCAAATGCATCTGCATTTTTTGTAATAGGTGCGGTGGAAAATATTTTTTTGTTGAGTCCCATTTCCAAAATTTTATCAGATGCTGCCTCACTAATGCCGCAAGACACTAAGGAAGGAAATATTATAAACCAAAAAATTTTATATAGCGTTTCTAACGATCCCTGAGGTACATCACAGAAGTCATTTCCTAAAGGTGAGTCACCCCTACCCTCTATGATACATTTATATATTGAAATGCCAGTCAATACATACCATAAAGATGTAAGCAACCCAAAAATCGGTTTAATAACTTTTCTATGATGGTTCGTGAATAGATTATCGAAATGCATTGGGTCACGCTGCAGTGCTTCGTATAATTTAATCTTTTCATTTTCTGATAAATTAGATTCTTTAACTATGGTTACAAATGCTTCGCATATGTGTAGCAATTGATGAGAAATTTCTTGCGGTTCAACAGTAGATAGCTGCTGTATGAATTCTTCAGCTCCCTGAGGTATGTTGCATATCTCTGGATCAAGGGGCTTGGTATTTTTCTGTTGGTGCATAAAGATCAACGTCTTCTGTAACGCTTGTTTGTTTGCATTACGACTTATTTTGGATACTTGAAAATTTGGCATATTATTGTCTCTCTATTATTATCTAGCTAGCTAGTAGCGCAACAAAGTCAATTGTATAGGGGTAATATTATTGCGTCAACATATATTGTGGTGCAATTTTCCGCGCAAGATCTCGGTTTCATTTTTACTTACTGAGTAGCGCTGCTATGAGTATATTTTTTGTTGACAACCTCCTAACCCGTTGGCATAATGACCACCTGTTTTGGGGTGTCGCCAAGTGGTAAGGCACTGGGTTTTGATCCCAGCATTCCGAGGTTCGAATCCTTGCACCCCAGCCAGATCCAATCACCTGAATAAGGCTTTGATGTGGCTGCAATGCTGTTATTTAGCGGTAACGCCAATATCCCCCTAGCACAAAACATAGTAACTGCCCTAAGCACTACACTAGGTTTAGCAACCATATCCCAATATAGCGATGGCGAAAGCAAGATCGAGATCCACCAAGCGGTGCGGGATCAAGATATATTTATCATCCAACCAACTTCATCTCCGGCCAACGCAAATATACTAGAGCTTTGCCTATTAGCAAATGCCCTACAAACTAAACAAGCTCGTAGCATTACCGCTGTTATGCCGTATTTTGGCTATGGGCGTCATGATGGGGATTTAAATAACGGCCCCAATAGCGCGAAATTGATCATAGAACTGCTCGTCACAGCAGGTATAAACCGCATACTTGCTTTAGATGTGCATTCACAACGTTTACAAAAATATTCAAACATTACATTTAACAACATTTCTGCCGCTCCATTGTTTGTAAACCTTCCACAAATCAAACAATTACCCGATCCAGTTATTGTATCTCCGGATATGGGTGGAGTTAAACGCGCACGCGAATTTGCGAAACTCTTAGGCAGCGCAACGGTAGCAATCATCGATAAACAACGTTGCAGTGGCAACAAAACGGCAGCAACTACAATTATCGGCAACGTAGCCAACCGCAACTGTATTATTGTCGACGACATTATAGATACCGGCAATACCATTTATACTGCAGCCGCAGCATTAAAAGCGCAAGGTACGCAACAAGTGTATGTATGTTGCACCCACGCAGTGTTATCTGACAATGGCTTGCAACACATACAAAATTCAGTCTGCGACAAAATATTCGTCACAGACTCTATCCATTCAACGCACAATTTAACCACGGTTTCGAAACTACATTATGTCTCGGTTGCTGCCTTATTAGCAGCCTCAATCGTTAGTTAATTAACTTGACTGTAGTGCCATTATATGGTAATTTAACCTTGAAACAAGGAAGATCAACGCAAACACAGGATGTATATGCAACGAATTAGTAGTAAGCGAGGTGTAACATTATGGCAAAAATTAGAAAAAATCTATTTGTATATACATCTGGAATTTTAGGCAAATACCTACTTCGGGGCCTGGTATACTTAACCGAAAATCTAATTGCTTTCCTTGGATTTATAGCAATTGTTGCAGTATCTGCAGCAATAGCCTATGCATTCGGATTAACAACAGCAGGAATAGTAGCTTCAGTAACAGCAGCTACAGTATCAGCCCCAATCCTAACCCAATTAGCCGTGTTTGCGATCCCGCTGGCAGCAAGCGAGATTATTAAGAAAGTATATAAAGATAATTTAGAATGGCTAGTAATTGCGTACAAAGCTCTTATTACAAATCTATTTAAGCCTAAAAGCTTTGAGATTACTGAGCCGGAATTAGTAGTTAAACGCGATAAGCACCCCGAAAACTCGGCTAAATATGCGACACCAGAATCGTATAAAAACGCTAAAAAAGAAGAGTATGCATTTAAAAACTTAGACCGGAAATATCCTGAACTTGATGTTGCAGGCAGAGCCGGCAAGCGCGCCTTTAAATCCGCAGCTGTGCATATATCAAATGGCCTTTACTGGTTAGCCACGGCGCCTTTCAGAATGAAAAGTTCGAAGATAGAGCCTGTGCCAGCGCCAACAACCCCGCCATCACCTAAGATGAAGCTGGAGTAAAGCTACAGGGCCAAACAGAGTTGACTATATAGACCAGGCATGGCAAGATGCCTGCTTTTAGCAGTTTAGTATAAAGGGTGCAGAGGTATTATTATGGGTACAAATAGAACGGCTCCGAATGGAGCAAGACGTGCGTTCGTTAAAGCAGCGGGAATCTTTGGAAAATACCTTTTTAGGGGTATGAGCTATGTTGGCGAAAATGCCGTAGCATTTCTTGGCCTAACCGCAACAATCGCTGGTTTATTTTTAGTATCAAGCGCGTTTGGACTCACCGTTCCCGTAATCGTTGCCGCAGCAGAATCAGCCGTAGCTACCTTAGCCGGACTGCCATTACTAGCTGGTACTGTAGCTTTAGCTGCAGCAATCGCTGCCCCAGAAACCTTGAAAAAGATCTACAAAGACTGCGCTGAATGGGTAGTGGGAATATATAAAAACGCCGTTGCAAATCTGTTTAAGCCAAAAAGCTTTGATATAACTGCAGACCAATTAGCAGTCAAACAAGCAAAGCATCCAGAAAAAGCTGATAAATATGCAACTGTCGAATCATATAAAGCAGCTAAAGAAGCACAACTCAAGGCCTATGACAAGAAAGCTATTGATCTAGACCTAGCTGGCAAAGTAGGTAAAAGAGCATTCAAGAACGCGGCCAATGGCTTAGCAGATGGCTTTGAATGGGTTGCAGGCACACCTGGGTATCTGTATTCGTGCTTACCTGGCTTTTCTTTAAGCCGCAGCACAGGCGGAGCACCTATCACGGCTTCTACTTTAACAGAGCCATTGCTGAAGAACGACAACGATGGATCTAGCACTCTAAGGCCACGAGGAGCGAGTCTGACTACTTAGTCCGAATAAAAACGATCGACTCAAAAAGCCGCTACCATGTTAGCGGCTTTTTTGTTTGTATTGCCAAATGCCCCCTCCCCGGGGTATAATTCTGCCCTTGTGGGTCTTTCTGGTCGCGGAAGGCCTGATTTTACTTACCAATATAATTAAATGGGGTTACTGCCATGTCAGCAGCAAATTTTGAATTCGAAGCTCAAACTCGTGATGATTTGGGGAAGGGTGCGAGCCGCCGCCTACGTCGCGAAGAGAAAGTCCTAGGTGTAGTGTATGGCGGGGGCGAAGCTGCCGTGTCAATCATGTTAGAAAAACGCCATGTTGCTAAAGCTTTGGAAAATGAAGCCGTATATACACATATACTAAATTTAAAAGTTAACGGCAAAAAGCAAAAAGTAGTGTTGCGTGATCTACAACGCCATCCTTATAAAGCTACCTCTATATTGCATATGGATTTCTTACGTGTTAACGAAACCGACATGCTAAATATGCACATTCCTTTACACTTTGTTGGCGCTGAACAATGCCCAGGCGTATTAAATGGTGGTATTTTAAACCACTTAATTTCCGACGTAGAAGTACGTTGCCAAGCTGGCAAGCTACCAGAGCATATTGATGTAGACGTTTCTGCATTGGAATTAGATGGTTCTATTCATCTATCGCAATTACAAATGCCAGCAGGCGTTGAATTAGTAATGTTAACCCAGGGCCATGATTTATCAGTGGTTGGTGTACATTTACCACGTCAATCTAAGTCAGATGAAGAAGAAGCCGCTGAAGAAGCTGCTGCTGCCGCTGCACTCGCTGTTGAAGCAGCTACAGCTGAAGCACCTGCAGCAGAAGCTACAGATGACGAAAAAAACAAAGACCATAAAAAATAGTCTATGCCAATTCAACTTATAGTTGGCCTTGCTAATCCAGGGAAGGAATACGCTGCTACCAGGCACAATGTAGGTGCCTGGTGGTTGCAAGCGTTATGCGATCAAAACCATATTAATTTACAAGTGCAATCTAAGCTGCAAACCGTACTGGGACAAGGCAGTTTACAACAAGCTAAATTTCGCTGTGCAATTCCGACTACGTTTATGAATCATAGCGGCCAAGCGGTTGCTAAAATTGCACAATATTTTGATATTCCAGCGGAAGAGATCTTGGTGGTGCATGATGAACTAGATTTTGCACCTGGGGTAATTCGCTTAAAATTCGCTGGCGGCCATGGCGGACATAATGGTTTACGTGACATTATACCGCAATTGGGCAGCGAAAAATTTCATCGCCTACGTATTGGGATTGGGCACCCTGGCAATAAAGATTTAGTCGCGGATTATGTATTAGGTAATCCATCTAAACACGATCAAAAAATAATCGAGACAGCAATTCAAGACAGTTTAAACCTACTGCCAGCTATATTAGCTGGCGACTGGCAAACAGCTATGAATCAACTGCATCAAGTTTAAGGAAACAATCATGGGTTTTAAGTGCGGCATCGTTGGCCTACCAAACGTTGGTAAATCTACATTATTCAATGCATTAACACAGGCTGGCATTGAAGCTGCGAACTACCCATTTTGTACGATCGAACCTAACGTTGGCGTAGTGCCAATGTTAGATAAACGTTTAGATCAACTTGCTACAATCGTTAAACCACAACGTGTATTACCAACCACCATGGAATTTGTAGACATCGCTGGCTTGGTAAAAGGCGCATCGACTGGTGAAGGTTTAGGCAATAAATTTTTAGCAAATATTCGTGAAACCGATGCGATTACGCACGTAGTACGTTGCTTTGAAAATACCGACATTATTCATGTTGAAAACAAAATCGATCCAGCACATGATATTGAAATTATTGAAACAGAATTAATGCTCGCAGATTTAGATACAGTTGAAAAAGCCCTGCAACGTTATAATAAAAATGCGCGTGGTGGCGATAAAGCTGCACTAGCGGCAAAGACCGTTATTGAAAAATTAATTGCTCATTTAAATAGCGGCACTTCAGCAAGGACGTTTAAGGCATCGGAGCAAGAGCAAATCGATATAATACGCCCGCTACAATTATTAAGCGCGAAACCAGTAATGTTTATAGCCAACGTCGCAGAAGATGGTTTCAAAAATAATCCATTTTTAGACGCAGTACAAAAAGTAGCCGATAAAGAAGGCGCCGTAGTAGTACCAGTGTGCGCTGCTATAGAAGAGGATCTAGCTGGCATGAGCGGCGACGAGAAACTTGAATTTTTACACGAGCTAGGTTTAGATGCACCAGGACTTGATCGCATGATTGCGGCTGGATATAAATTATTAGGTTTAGAAACATATTTTACTGCCGGTGAAAAAGAAGTACGTGCTTGGACTATTCCAATTAGCGCCACTGCACCGCAAGCGGCAGGCAAGATTCACACTGATTTTGAAAAAGGCTTTATTCGCGCTGAAGTAATCGGCTTTGATGATTTTATTAAATACAACGGTGAACAAGGTGCTAAAGACGCGGGTAAATGGCGTTTAGAGGGTAAGGAATACATCGTTAAAGATGGCGATGTGGTGCATTTTAGGTTTAATGTTTAGCCCCCCCTAGGGCTTGTCTCATGAACAGTATGCCTCAAATGGGACGACACAAGGTCGTCCCCTACATTACAGCGCAAGATTTATGAGTATTATCCCTAAATATGTGCCTTCTATTAGTTGCAAATTGCAGAATAATCTAAATAATCATGACGGAATGTAGGGGACGACCTTGTGTCGTCCCATTTATGCCTAGTATTTAGTATGACTTTGTGTTGATTTACACCCACTAATACCATACAATCCAGCAATGTAATAGTCACAACCAACCATATATAATCTATGCTTAGCGTAGGCATTATTATTTTTTAAATAGCCATTGAACATAAGAATCATCAAAACAACAGGATTGACGTATGTCAACATTTTTATCTAGATTAGGTTATTTAGGGTTATCTAGCAAAGCTGCATTCAAAAAAGCAATTGAATTTGGAGATCTAAAAAAAGTACGAGCTCTATTATATGGCGGCCTAGATGCAAACATCAACCTTGTTGACGATGACACCTACCATTTTAGCGACAGCCCTTTAACAAGGGCCTTAATGACCACTGATAATGCAAAAGATATGGATGAATTTAGACATACAAAAAAAGCTGAATCATATTATAAAATTATCCAACTTCTAATTAAACATGACGCAACTCTATCTCAAAATACCAATATGCGTTGTATCATTAAGATCGATAGTCATACCTCAAGGCATTATATAACAATGATGCGCGATGCAGGTGGCACATATGGTTTTTCAGTAGATGAAAAAATTTCACAAAAAGTATCTAAGTTATTGGTCAATAATTTCGATGTTAAATGCAATTATACTTTCGCTGCGCCTGAACAAGCCATTGCGGATATATACCTTCCTAGCGCTTTAAAATACATGGTATTATTTAATCCAAGTGCTAATAGCGTTTCTAAAGTATTGCCAGACGCAATCACTACGGAATTTTTCCCACATGAATTAAAACCTGAAATAATGGAAAAATTTAATGTTACCAAAGAAACTGCAGATAATATTATTAAATTACTAGTTGCAAAAATACAAAAGCTAACGCCGGATGAGATTGCAACAGAAACAGAATTCTTAAAATCATTACCCATTACCTTACCAATCGTGCCCCCATCTAACATTAAGCTCATAGATACAGTTTTTGCCAGCATTACTAGCCCCATACGTACTGCTGATGCTTTAGCCGATGATGTACGCGGTGCCAAAATTAAAGCTGCTTTTATTAAAGATCATGCAGCAATAGTAACTACACAGCAATTTGAGTCTTTTACAGTCGATAAACGTGTAAAAATAAATGAATGGGCCAAACAAATAGCAGCAAGGTTTGAAAATAAGAAAGAGTTATCTGAGACGGATTTAAAATTAATATTTACTGTCATTATAAATCTTGCTACTAATAATAAGGACGCTGCAGCAATCGCTACAAGATCGGCTACTAATACAGATTTGGCTAAAGTTTTAAACGATATAATTACACCACGGCGTCGCAGCATATTTAGAATCTAGTAGCCATTCATCCAGTTACAATTCTTGAATGTTACTGCTGCAGGAGTTTGTACACCAAAGTATTCACGCACT
>Ga0207061_1073_pt1 | contig 27482 bp, 23 predicted proteins | sample Alteio_BWMinCont_31_FD_153275 | JGI IMG/M metagenome (GOLD analysis project Ga0207061, IMG submission 153275) | Enriched cells from forest soil in Barre Woods Harvard Forest LTER site, Petersham, Massachusetts, United States -... | ecosystem: Environmental > Terrestrial > Soil > Temperate forest >... | reverse complement strand
CAGCCTTGTAATCCACTAATTTTTAACCTGCCAGACGACCATTGCTGAGCAAATTGTCCAGTTAAATGCAAACCAACTTGTGTATCTAGCAATAAATATCCAATACCTACGAAAATCAGGCTTATCATGCCAAGCATGATCCCAAACAATCCGATAGGACGCGTTTTCATAGCAGATCAATCCCTATGCTAAATTGTAATCGCAAAGGCTGGCCCGGTAGATCCAGCGCCTTGCCTAGAGTCAACTCCATGGGACCTAGCGGTGAAACCCACACAAGACCAACACCAGCACCTTTACGTAAATTTATTGGAAAATTATTTACTGCATTACCAACGTCAAAGAAGACTGCACCATAGAAATCATTGATCAGTCGATGTTGATATTCTGCACTGCCTACCATCAAATATCGTCCAGGGCCCAAACTTTGATAAGCATAGCCACGAATGCTTTGGCTTCCCCCCGCATAAAAAAGTAAAGAAGGAGGAAAGGTATTAGGATCAGGGGTTAACGTGTAACCGAGTTCAGCACGCAGGATCAGCCTGCTATTATCGTTCCAACTCATAATTCTTTTGGTTTGCAGTTGAGTTTGCAAAAAACTTGCACTGGATAAAATATTTTTATCTGCTCCTTGCAATCTCAGATTGATACGATAACCGTGTAAAGGATAGAGATTGTCATCAAATTGACTGCGTGAAAAATTGACACCTGGCATCAGCAAATGCGAGGAGATTACTGTTGCCCTGTTCGCATAGTTAAAATGCTCAATTTGATAGTTCAAAAAAAGATTACTCTGCCAAGTTTTCCACTGCTTCACGCTGGTGATACCAATTGCCTGTATAGTGCTATCCACCTGTGCAAGCAGTCTACGGACGATGACGAAGTTAAGGTTGTAACTATCCGTATTAGGGTGTTGCCCTGGAATGGTGTAAGTGGCTTGTAAACTGTTTTGTCGCTGCGATAATTGGCCAATAATGCTTAATTTATGACCAAATTTATTTAGATATCGCGATTTCCAACCCAACGTAGCCTTCATGCCAATGTCTGTGCTGTAACCTATACCTGCCGTGTATTGTTGAGCAGACTGTGGTGTTAATTTAAGTAAAATAGGAATTTGTTGACCCTGCTTTTTTACTGTTAAACCATCAATAATGGAAATGTGTTGAAAGTAGCCACTGCTGTCTAGATTTTCCTGCAGTTTCACAAGTTGTTCAAAAGAATACGGATCACCGACGCAGAAGGGGAGATAGCGTTTTAAAAAGGAATGTTTAAGGATATTGGTTTGAAAAATAACGGGACCAAAGTAGTAGCGCGGTCCCGTTTCTAGTGTTAAGGTGATGTAAGCTGCATAGGATCGACGATCAATCAATACTTGCTGCTTAGCAAAATGAGCGGATAGGTAACCCTCTGCTATCACAGCCGTGAGCAGTGTTTGTTTTGCTTGTTCGTATTGTTCGCTTAAGAAGCTATCACCTTGGTGTAGTGGTAATTCAGTGAGACGCTTCTGTAACGTTGCATGACTTGCTCCCTCTCCATGCATGGAAAGAGTGAGCTGCTTAATTTTCAACAAAGGCCCCGGCAAAATTCTATACATAGCCTGCCAGTGCTTATTGTGATAAAACAGCCTTGCATGCACAGATGGTTTAAAGTAACCATACAAAGCAAGTGTATTCTGAATTTCAATAGGTGCACGACTACTATACCAAGCTTGAATGGCATCTAAGCCTATGGGCTGCAAGGCCCGTAAGCTATAGTCGAGTCGCGCCCTGATCGCCGCTGTAAAAGCTGGCGACAAGCCTTGAATTTGATAGTTAATCCGATCAGCGGCAGCGCTGTATCCCTCGGGTGCGTGGAACAAGCTGGCGAGCAGCAGTGTGGCGGTGACGCATTTTATTATTCTTGACATACAGTTAGACTACATACCTATACCGCAATAGGCGATCATAAGTAAAGGGGTATCCCCTTCCTTGGGTAGCGGTGAGGATAGATATGCAAACAAAATTATATAAGGCGTCCTGTTATGCTTAAGATACGTGCTTTGTTGCCAGTGGTAGCTTGCTTAATAATAATGCTATTTGGTTCCGTGACGACCAAGGCCGATCCTGTGATCCCTATTACAATCCCCTCTTCACCCCCTAAAGGGCAACCTGTGTTGATCCCGATCCCCCCCCCTGTCAATGCCAGAACCTACCTCCTGATAGATGCTTATAGCGGCAATATTCTGACTGGTGCAAATATCGATGAACAAGTGGCGCCAGCCAGCTTAACTAAAATGATGACTTCTTATGTCATATCCATGGCTCTACAGGGAGGGCAAATCCATTTGGACGATCTAGTGACCATTAGTAAGGCCGCTTGGGAAACGAATGGTTCAAAAATGTTTGTAAAGGTTGGTGACCAAGTCTCTGTACACGACTTGATGCAGGGAATTATTGTTGATTCTGGCAATGACGCCTGTGTAGCAATGGCCGAATATGTAGCAGGTAGCCGGGAGTCTTTTGTGGATCTCATGAACCATGAAGCTATTCGACTAAAAATGAACCATACCCACTTTGCCAATGTGGATGGCTTGCCGGATCCAAATCATTACTCTACGGCACGCGATATGGCCATTTTGGCGCAACGATTGGTTCTCGATTTTCCGCAAGACTATAAGTGGTATTCACAAAAATGGTTTACTTATAACGCTATTAAGCAGCCAAATCGCAATCGTTTATTATGGCGTGACCCCTGCATTGATGGCATTAAAACAGGCCATACGGACGATGCAGGTTTTTGTTTAGTGGCTTCTGGTCAGAAAAATGGGTTGCGTTTAATTACCATTGTGATGGGCGCTCCATCAGATGCGGTGCGTGCACAAGATAGTTACAAATTGTTAACTTATGGATTTCGTTTTTATGAATCGCGGAAAATTTACAATGCCTATACAAAGCTCGCTGAGATGCGAATTTGGTTTGGAAAACGCTCTCGCGTATACGTTGGTGTAGCGCAAGATTTGTATGCAACCTTGCCAGTTGGTCTAAACAAGACGCCGATGACAAAAATGACTTTCACTCCTAATGTACAGGCTCCGATTAAAAAAGGAGATACGATAGGTCAAATAGATGTGATCTTAGATGGTCAATCTATTGCAAGTACTCACCTCATTGCACTAGAAAACGTACCGCGAGGTGGATTTTGGCGTAGTGTAGTCGATCATGTGGCAGGTACTTGCAAAAAATTAAGTCCTAATATTTGAATGGTAGGAGGGAGTGCATGAAACTTGTGCAGCACTTAAGAGCTATTGCTACTATGCTGCTCTACACCATCAATATCGTGTTGTGGTTCCTACCATTAGGAATTTTAGGAATATTTTTTTATCTTTTTCCTGTAAAAATTTGGCAACGAAATTGCAGACGCTGGATGGAGGATTTACCAGCTCACTGGATAAGAACTAATCAGTTGATTCAAGAATTAATGACGACCATGGAATGGGACGTTACAGGTTTAGAACAACTGATGTACCATGAGTGGTATTTGCTCATTGCAAACCATCAATCTTGGGCTGATGTATTCATATTACAGCGTATTTTTAATAAAAAAATCCCTACACTAAAATTTTTTCTTAAAAGGGAGTTACTCTGGACATTGCCTTTTGCTGGCTGGGCCTGTTGGGTATTAGGATTTCCGTTTGTGCATCGTTACAATAAAGCGGTGCTAACCAAACACCCGGAATGGAAGGGTAGGGACATTGAAACCGCCAAGCGCACCTGCCAAAAGTTTAAAGCGACGCCAACTACTGTAGCCAATTTTGTTGAAGGAACACGATTTAGCGAAAGAAAACATGAACTACAAGCCTCTCCTTATCAATATTTACTGCGCCCCAAATCAGCAGGTATTGGATTTAGTTTAGCGGTGTTAGGAGACTTCTTTCATAAAATCCTGAATGTAACGATCATTTATCCACCGAAGCAAGCCAGTTTATGGAATTTTTTATCAGGCGGTATAAAAAAAATAACGGTACACATAGAAACTTTGCCCATTACGTCTGATTGGTTGGGTGATTACCAACATGATCGATCATTTCGAACCGGGTTTCAAAAAAAGCTCAATGACTTATGGGCCCGCAAGGACAAGATCCTTAAAAAAGAATACAATTCGCGTATTCAAAATAATAAGTAAGATCCATTGTGTCTTCCACGATTCAATTTTTAGAGCGCGGTCCTCTACTTAAAAATCCTCATCGCGCAAAGAAAGTACGTGAAGTTGCGAATTCGAAACTTCACGTACAATGGGTATATACACAACATGTGCGCTAATTAAACAATTGACAACCTTAAGTGCAATCATTGCATTTTTAGACGTTTAAAGATCCTTTCCGGAATCAAGCGAACCACTAACATGACGATTCTCCAGATCATGGGAACGTAGACGCTTTCCTTTCCATTATCTAAAGCACGTATAATTTTTAAGCCAGTTTTTTGTGGATTTGCCGCTAAAAACAGCGGATAGTTAGCTCCAAACGTCATTTTTGTATCAATTAATCCCAGTTTCACTGTCAATACACGCACATGATAGGGATACAAGGAGCTGCGCAAACCCTGCAAATAGGTCGTTAATCCAGATTTACTTGCACCATAGATGTAATTGGACCGGCGCCCTCTATCACCCGCTACGGAGCTAAATCCAACGATAAAGCCTTTTTTATTTGCTGCAAAATAATCAGCACATACTCCTAGTATTGAAACCGGACCTGCAAAATTAGCTAGAATAAGCTCTAAGGGAGAGCATTTTTTATCTAGTAAACCCACTGCCATCAATACTCCAGCAATGCCTCCTGCTCTACTTAGCACTTCATCGAAAAAAGAAGCATGGGATTGTAGCTGTGTGATATCAAAAAAGGAATACTCAACTCGCGTTTTAAAACGTATCTGTAGATCTTTTGCTAATCGCCCCAATTCAAATAAATCTCGACCTGCAAGGTAGAGTCCATGACCTCTAGAGGCAAAAACCTCCGCACAAGCCCTTGCGATCGAAGACGTAGCACCCAAAATTAAAACAGACCCCATACTAAAAGGCACCTCTATAAATTGCCATAGTACTTCAATATTCAATATTTATAGAGGCGCCCACTAAACAACTCCTTATCTCGCTAAATTTTTAAAACAGGCAAGAACTTACCTGTACTGAAACGGGAGGCTTGTCAGAAGCTATTGGACAACGCGGAAGTCAGGAGCACACTTTTTCAAAAATTCTAACATGATCGTAGATTGATATTTTTCTTGATGGATCAAAATATAAAATTCGCGGCTAAGATTTAAAAAAGGAGTCTTTAATTCCACTAATGTATTCTTTTTTAAAGAATCCCTAACTATTATCTTAGAAAGACAGCTGATCCCTAATCCTGCTTCAGTAGCTTGTTTAATGGCCTCAGTATCATCCAATTCTAAAAAAGGCTGTATTTTTCCACCTACAGCTTCTTCTAATTTCAAGCGAGTGTGGGAAGACGCCTCCCGCAGTAACCAACAAGCATTCATGATATCAGATAACACAAGTTTCTTTTTCTTACTCAGTGGATGCTTTGGAGAAGCCACCACAACTAATTCATCTTTTCTCCACAAATAAGCATTCACTTTATCGAAATAGCAGTTGGTCTCTATCAGGGCTATATCGACATTGAAAGCAAGTAATTTAGACAACAGGACATCTGTGTTGGATATCTCTAGCTTGATTTGAATGTTTTGATGCAAACCGCAAAACTCCGAAATGAGTTGTGGTAATAAATAGTTACCAATTGTCCTACTTGCACCGACAATCAATTGCCCAGATAAATTATCTTTTTTGTTTTCAACCATCATATCCTTTAGTTCTTTAATCTGCGATATAATAGTGATCGCTTTCGGCAGTAGAGATCGTCCTCTTTCATTCAAAAATAACTGCTTTCCATGCCTATCAAATATAGAACCTTCTAGTTGCTCTTCCAGAGCAGCAAGCGCCATACTACAAGCGGATTGAGAAAGATACATTCTCTTTGCAGCGTGACTAACATTTCCAAATCTGGCAGTTTCGACAAAAATCTCGAGTTGCTTTAATGTAACGCGCATATTTTTTTAAATTTTCATTATATGAATTTTATTACACAAGAGCTCATGGTACCGAAATAATAACGCTATGACTATAATTTTTCTATAAAATTATCTATAAAGCATACGATCAAGTAATGTAATGTCACATTTATTTGTGGCGCAATCCACTTGAATCGCTTAGGAAAAAAAGAAAGTGAGGGATCAAATTTTTGTTTACTTATTTTTGCATCCATTCTATCTCAACAACACTACGTGTACTTTTTGATTACTCTTAGACGCTCATCATTATTTAGAGTGTAGTGTTGAGCAGCGGAAGAAAAGGAAACGAGATATCTGTCGTAATTCCATGGCTAAAAAAATAGCGCGCCGTCAGCTGGTGCCGAGAAGAGGACTCGAACCTCCACGGGTCGCCCCACAAGTACCTGAAACTTGCGTGTCTACCAGTTTCACCACCTCGGCTTCTTTACACCTGAATTGTTTGCACTATCGAGTTGCATCAGCGGTCTCGAGATCCTTCATCGTCAAGCGAATCCGACCTTGTCTATCAATCTCCAAAACCCTGACCCTAACGACCTGACCTTCACGCAGGACATCGCTTACGTTTTCAACTCGTTCATCAGAAATTTGTGAAATATGAACAAGGCCATCACGACCTGGCAATACATTAACAAATGCACCAAAATCGGTTAGCTTAACCACAGGACCTTCATAAACAAGTCCTATCTCAACTTCTGCTGTCACCCTTTTAATACGTTCTAGCGCATCCTGACAAGCCTGTAAATCAGAGGTAGAAACCCTTACTAAACCATCGTCGCTAATATCGATCAAAGTACCCGTTTCTTCCGTAATAGAACGAATCGTCGCTCCACCTTTACCAATTAAATCTCTAATTTTATCTGGATGTATTTTTATCGTAGTAATACGTGGCGCGTATGGGGAAACTTCTATCTTAGGTACCGCTAGTCTTCTGTGCATAATATCTAATATGTGTAAACGCCCCTCTTTTGCCTGAACCAGCGCCGTTTTCATAATTTCCTCGGTGATTCCATCAATCTTGATATCCATTTGTAAAGCGGTAATACCATCCACCGTCCCTGCGACCTTAAAATCCATATCTCCCAAATGATCTTCATCACCCAAAATATCGGTCAGTACAGCGAAACGCTCTCCCTCCTTGATCAAACCCATGGCAACGCCTGCAACATGTTTTTTTATCGGTACACCCGCATCCATTAGAGCGATACTCGCGCCACAAACCGTTGCCATGGAACTAGAACCATTAGATTCCGTGATCTCAGCAACTACCCGCAATACATACGGAAAATCTGATTCACTAGGTAGCACCGCGCGTAGAGCACGTTTTGCCAAATTACCATGTCCGATCTCTCGTCTTTTAGGACTACCCATTTGCCCCGTCTCTCCCACGCTATAAGGAGGGAAGTTATAGTGGAGTATGAAAGTTTCGCGTGCTTCACCATCCAGTGCTTCTACAATTTGTGCATCTCTATCGGTACCTAAGGTAACCGCAACAAACGTCTGTGTCTCACCTCGGGTAAACAAAGTCGATCCATGCGTACGTGGCAACACACTAGGCTGAATAGTAATCGGCCGTACTGTTTTTTTATCACGCCCATCAATTCGTGCCGACCCATCCAAAATACGTCGGCGAACTACACCCTCTTCCAATGTAAAAAATAGGTCTTGGATGGCCTTAGTTGTGCCACCCCGCTCTTCACTCAGCCATGTTTTAGTAATTTTTTCGCGTAACCCATCCAAACAGGCTTTACGCTGAAGCTTCTCTGGAAGCTCGTAAGCTTCCGCTATTGAAGCCACCACGCTTTGTGTAATTTCCTGTTCTAAGGCTTGTTCCATCGGGACATTTGGTTCCCAGTTCCATACGGATCGCCCTGCTTCCTGAACAAATTCGTTAATGGCTTGAATTGCAACCTGCATTTGTCGGTGCCCAAACAAAATGGCACCCAGCATAATTTCTTCAGAAAGCTCTGCAGCCTGTGACTCCACCATGAGTACAGCCTTTGCAGTTCCTGCTACTATCAAATCCAAATCTGACAGTTCAAGCTGCTTAAAGGTGGGATTGAGTAAATATTCGCCCTGAGCATAAGCCACGCGTACCGCTGCAATAGGCCCTCTAAAAGGCAACCCTGACAATGCTAACGCTGCTGAAGCACCTATCATCGCCGGAATGTCCGCATTGATACCAGGATTTGATGACAAAACAGTCGCGATGATTTGCACTTCACTGCGAAAATTCTTTGGAAACAGGGGACGTATCGGTCTGTCAATCAAGCGAGAAGTCAAAACTTCTTTTTCGGTTGAACGGCCTTCACGCTTAAAATATCCACCAGGAATACGACCTGCTGCATAACTGCGCTCCTGATAATGGACCGTCAAAGGAAAAAAATCACTTTGCTCACCAGCTTGCGAATTACGACCAACCACCGATACCAAAACAGTTGTATCCTCCAAAGTTACCAAGACCGCGGCCGTGGCCTGACGAGCGACAACGCCCGTCTCTAAGCTCATCTCATAGCTTCCAAACTGAAACACCTTTTTCACAGGATTATTTGACACTTAATTTTCCTCAAGTAAAAACAAGCAGGCAAAGCAACAACCATCCACTTGTGTACAACACACTTCTTTAAGGCACTTCTACAATTTCCCGTATTCTTACATTTACTAAAGCTGCCTTTTATCCAAATTCTATCCAGCAAATCTAATCAACAATCTAATTAATTGATAATTTTAAGCGCGTAAGCCAAGCTGTTTAACCAGATTTACATAGCGCTGCAAGTTCACTCTTTTTAAATATTTCAGCAATTTACGGCGCAAAGCTACCTTTTTCAGCAGCCCCTGCCGTGAATGATTATCCTTCTTGTTTGCTTGAAAATGGCCGTTGAGATGTTCAATAGCGCTGGACAATAGGGCTACTTGAACCTCTGGTGAACCTGTGTCACCGGAAAAACGCTGGTATTTAGCCATTACTTCTTGCTTAGCCAACATACAAAAAACCTTCTTATCTATGGATTAAATGGACTCGACATTCTATGCATAATCCTAGCAACTGACAAGGCCTGTTTAACGGCGTGTCAGTGACTCTCTAGAAAAGAGACAGTGTGCAAAAATACGGGCCACTTACTACTCGCTTGGTTTCAGCACTAACACTAGAAATTATAAAAATTAACAGATAAAATCAACGCACTTAATAAGTGAAAAATGACATGAAGAACCATCTGCATACCATTTTAAAGGGATTAATGGCTGAATTGGGGATTAACGAATCAGAGCTAGCACGCCGAACTGGGATTGGTCAGCCCGTGGTGCACCGAATCTGCTCGGGGGAAACGGATAATCCCAAGGTAGCTACGCTCAGCCCCATTGCAAATTTTTTCGCCGTCTCTATCGATCAATTGTTTGGCACCGAGCCGTTGCCACCTGATCGAATTCCAGGCACCTTTAATCCTGATGCTCAGGGCTGGCGTCAAATTCCTCTATTATCCTGGGAACAAGTACTTTTTTGGCCAAGTTTGACACAGAAACCAAGTCCTCTACCTACTGTTTCAACAGATATCGAGTTGAGCCAGCATGCCTATGCCCTGACAGTGAGAGATACGACGATGGAACCTCGCTTTCCCGAGGGAACCGTTCTTCTCGTTGACCCAGAGTTAAGTCCTAGCAGCCTGGACTTTGCCATCGTCCATATCGAAGGACAGCATTTGCCGAATTTCAAACAAGTTTTAATCGATGGTGAACACACCATTCTCAAGCCGCTCAATCCAGATTTTAAAACCTTGTTGCTAGACAAGCCGCATAAATTTTTAGGCGTGATGATACAATCTCGGATGGATTTCAAAAAGAAAAAATAACGTGAACGCCAAAAAGCGTCTTGCTATCTTCCAGCACCTTTATATTCAAAATCCTCACCCTACAACCGAATTAGTTTATCATTCTCACTTTGAGTTACTCATTGCCGTCATGCTTTCTGCACAAGCGAGCGATAAGTCGGTTAATCGGGCCAGTAAAGCATTGTTTGCAGCAGCCAATACACCCGAGCAAATGCTATCACTCGGCCTGCAAGGTTTGAAAGATCATATAAAATCTATTGGTTTATACAACACTAAAGCGCAAAATATTATAAAAACCTGTGAAATTTTACTGTATCAGCATCACAGCCAGGTTCCAGAACAGCGTGAATTTTTGGAAAAATTGCCTGGTGTAGGCCGCAAGACAGCAAATGTTATTCTTAATACGGCGTTTAACCAAGCTACCGTTGCTGTCGATACGCATATTTTTCGTGTCTGTAACAGGACACGACTCGCCATCGGAAAAACTTCACTAGCTGTTGAAAAAAAGCTAATAAAAGTCATTCCTAGAGCCTATTTAAAAAATGCACACCATTGGTTAATTCTACATGGACGCTATACGTGTTTAGCACGTAAACCAAAGTGTTTGGCATGTGTTATAAAAACCTTCTGCGAGTATCCAAAGAAAACAGTAGCCACTGAACCAAAAAAAACCGTAATGGCACCTTTAAGTTAGTTCATATCAATTCTTGTAAAATACTATTTCCACCTCGATCTATTAATTCCTTTGCTGCCACAATTCCAAGCATTTCAGCTTCATCCAGCCTTCCATATTTTTCTACCTTGATGAGTAAACTACCATCCGGCTTTGCCACCAAACCTCGCAAATATATCTGATCCCCTAAGCATTCTGCATAGGCAGCGATGGGAACCTGACAGTTTCCTCCTAATTGTAGGCTAAGGGTTCGTTCTGCTGTGACACACACAGAAGTTGGATCGTGATTTAAGATAGAGATTAAGTTTCGTGTTTCTACATCCTTTGATCGACATTCAATGCCCAATGCGCCTTGACCAGGTGCCGGCAAAAAAAAATCCAGCGAAAAATATTCACTGATACAAGCAGATTTTCCTAAACGAATAAGACCAGCAGCAGCTAAAATAATAGCGTCATATTCACCCGCAGCAAGCTTATCTAAACGTGTTCCAACGTTACCGTGCAATACGCTAACCTTGAGATCAGCACGCAAAGCCAGTAGCTGTGATTGACGCCTTAAACTGGATGAACCAATGCTGGAACCAGACGGTAGTTGTTTTAGGTTTTTTCCTGATGGAGTGAGCAAAACATCCCGTGGATCTTCTCGTTCAAAAATCGCTGCTAACAGCAAACCATCTTCTAGCGTCATCGGTAAATCTTTCATAGAATGGACGGCGATATCGGCTTGATCATTCAGTAAGGCCATTTCTAATTCTTTAACAAACAGACCCTTGCCGCTTAACTCACGCCCAGCGCTTTCCGTGTATCTATCGCCTTCTGTAGTGAAAAGGATCAATTCTATTTCCAGGGACGGATATTGCCTTTTTAACAAACCCTGCACTGCATTCGCCTGCCAACAGGCCAACGGGCTCTTTCGACTTGCAATACGTAAACGTCTTCTCACTACGCTCCTTCTACATACCATTAATTCTGTTTCAACCAATCGATGATATTCAGAGGCGTGTGCATCATGGCATTCGCTTTCCAGGATTTCGCTAGCTTTTCGCTGGGTATGTAACCATACAATGCAACCAGACTACGCATACCGGCTGACCTCGCTGCTTCAATATCTTGTTGCGAATCACCGATATAGACACAGTTTGCTGGTAGGCATACCAGACACTCACAGGCGTGCAGCAAGGGTTTCGGATGGGGCTTGTTGTGCGCCAAGGTATCGCCACCGATAATACAATTCGCTTTTTGTAATAAAGCAAAATGCTCAATCAATTTCGTAGTCAATGTCATAGATTTGTTCGTGACGATACCCCATGGCAAACAATTTTTTTGTAAATAATCAATAAGTTCCTCTATACCGGAAAATAATTGGGTTTTGTCGCAGATGTGTTGACCATAATATTCGATGAATTGTTGTTGCAAACCAGAAAATATAGGACTTTGATCTGTGACATTAAATCCTAATTTCAGTAGCCCAGCAGTACCTTCAGAGACCTTGCGACGAATTGTTGTCAACGGCAACTGGGGAGAACGCCGCGCTAATAAAAGCGCATTCAATGCCCCCGCTAAATCAGGTGCTGTATCTAGTAACGTTCCATCCAAATCAAACAACACGGCAGTAATTTTTGAATTAGAAAATGTTGTAGACAACATCAACTACACTCGCTTTTGGAAAGCAGCGATATAATTCACCCTTATTGCGTTGGTCAGGCTTGCCACGTGGGTAAGAGGATTATAATGTATACCTTGCAGTTTTTGTAAACTTAAACCCGCTTTACGCGCTGCGGCAGCCAGCTCCGAGGGTCGAATAAATTTTTCATACTGATGAGTTCCCTTTGGCAAGAGTTTTAACAAATATTCGGCACAAACAATAGCCGCCAGGTAAGCACAAAGATCTCGATTGATCGTAGAAAAAAATAACCAGCCTCCGGGCGTAACGAGATCGCTACAGGTCTGAATCAAAGCGCTAGGATCAGGAACATGTTCAAGTAGTTCCATGCAACAAACAACGTGAAAACAACCTCGCTCTTTTTCAGACATGATTTCTGCATCTTCGTTCAGGTAGCGGACGTTCAGCACATCTTGATTTACATGTTGCTTTGCAACTTCTATTAACATATCACTCGTATCAATTCCGGTAACACAGGCCCCTTCTCGGGCTAGCGCTTCACTCAGTAACCCACCTCCGCAACCGACATCGATTACTTTTTGCTCCTGCAGAGAAGGAACGTATGTTTTTAAAAACAACAAGCGTACCGGATTGATAACATGCAAGGGCCTGCAGGGGCCTGTTGGATCCCACCATTCCTCAGCCATTGCCGAAAATTTATTGATCTCTATTGGATCGCTGTTAGAAAATAACATGCCAGGAGGAACCTGCTACTCACAAAATTTTGCTTTGGATACAAAACACCAGTTCTAATTCATGGTTCATCTCTGCCTGCCACGCCTTCGTTTTATATCGATGTCAGCCATGGCAAAGAGCTTTCTATAATTTTTTCAATTATTCTATCAAAAAAACCTATCTTTACGCCATTCTCAACTTTTAAATCACATTGGCCACAATTTCTTGTTTTTGCAAGTCAAGCCAAATAAGCTAACATTTTTTATCTAATGCCTTGGCCACGCGCTTCTAGTTTTACAAAAAGATCCTCAAGGTAAATGCCGGGCTTGCCTAAGAAAGTTGAAAAATACTGAATTTTGTAAGCTGCTATCTCAATATAATAAATATTGAAAGGAATTTTATATCTGCAATGGTAACAAATATGAATGGCATATCGCTGCACAATATTGGTTTTTTACGAGTAGCATATTACAATGTACTCAGTCTGCTCGCTTCAACATGACGCATTTCTTAAGGACACTTCTAGAAATTAGAAATTTTGCTTTAAGATAAGGCGTGATGGGCGCTGTTTTTATGGAAATCTAGGAAAGTTATGGACGTAACCCCCACCAAGACTTGTGGGCCTAGCCCTTTACATTTTATTTTTGTATGAATAGCCTTACTAACCATAGCTACCGGAACATTTTAGAGGGGATTGCGGGCATTGCTGAACAAAGGATACCCAAAAAGCAATTTTCGCTTTTTTCCGTTTTTACACAACAGTACTACGCACATGCTGACTTAGAGACTCTCAAAAATCGATCAGTAAAAGATTTAGCAGCCTCTGTCATATCTCACTGGAAACTAGCTTATCAGCGCTTACCCAATCAAACCAAGATCCATGTATTTGACACGGATAGCAAGCAGGATATTTGGGAGACAACTGGCTCTACTGTGCTGGAATACGTTACTGACGACAAGCCTTTTTTAGTAGATTCAACTCGCATGGAGATCAATCATGAGGGTTTTGGCATTCTTTTCATTAATCATGTTGGCGATATTAAGGTACAACGTGATTTAGCAGGAAGGATCGTTCAGGTCCTGCCATCGGATGCCAAGTCCTTCAATGGACACATTGAAGCATGGGTTCATATAGAAATTACTAAAGCACCTGATCAAGCTGCCCGTGAAAGGCTTGCTGATAAAGTGGGTACAGTTTTGGATCAGGTCGAATTGGTGGTACAAGATTGGCCAAAGATGTGTGAAAAAATGCGGGGTTGCTTGCAAGAGTTAGAACAAAATTCACCTCCCTATGATCCAGAGGATGTTGCTGAATCTCAGGATTTTTTGCGGTGGTTGCTCAATGAGCATTTTACCTTTTTAGGCTACCGTGATTACGAATTAAGCAAGGATCGTAAGACATTACGAATGGACAAATCCTCTGGATTAGGAGTACTTCGGTGTGACAGTAGGAGTAAAGTAGAAAAATTATTGACTGAATTACCACCGGAAGCGCGCCGCCTAGCCTTTTCACCACAGGTGCTGGTTATTTCTAAAACCAACACGAAGGCGAGTGTACACCGTCCCGCTTATGCTGATTATATTGGTATCAAACATTTTGATAAGGGAAAATTAATAGGTGAACGTCGCTTTATTGGCCTTTACACCTCCACCGTTTACCACAGTGATCCTCGACATATTCCTTTAATAAGACGAAAGATCAAATTAGTTTTGAACAATTCCCGTCTTCCTTTACAGGGTCACGCTGGCAAAGAGCTATTGGATATTCTATCTAGTTTTCCACGAGATGATTTATTTCAAGCCAGTGCTGATGAATTAACGCAATTGTCCCTCGGTATCCTGTATATTCAGGAACGGCAGGCGTTACGTCTGTTTGTACGACAGGATACTTATCGGCGTTTTATTTCCTGTTTGGTGTATTTACCTAAGGAAAAATTAAACACCGATTTACAAAAAAAGATGGAAAAGATTTTAGTACACGAGTTTTCTGGAATAGAAATTGGTTTTTCTACTTCGTTTGGGGAATCTAATCTGGTTAGAATTCATTTTTTAGTCCGTACTGATCCTAAAAAAGAATTAAGCTATGATGTTAAAAAAATAGAATCAAAACTTGTTGATGTGGCCCGTTCTTGGAAAGAAGAGCTACGGCAAGCTTTGATTGCTCACTATGGCGAAGCGCATGGTGGACGTTTAATTCAGAAATATGAATATGCATTTCCTAGCGGTTATAGAGATACTTTTTTAGCTAGCGCTGCCGTTCATGATATCGAACATATCGAAAGCATTTCACTCGATCATCCTTTGTCAATGAATTTTTATCACCCTAACAATGCTGAAAAAACGGTTCCTTTGCGTTTCAAATTATTTCAGGCTAATCGACCCATCGTGCTCTCCGATGTATTACCCGTTTTAGAAAACATGGGGCTGCGTGTCATAGATGAGTGGCCACAGGAAATTACGTTAAGCGACGGCCAGCGTGTTTGGATCAATGATTTTGGAGTAAAATCGGTACAAGTTGACGAAGTGGATGTTGCTCACGTTAAAGAAATTTTTCAAGAAGCTTTTCACAGAATATGGTTTGGCGAAGTCGAAAACGACGGCTTTAATCGCCTGATACTTGCAGGTCAGTTAACTTGGCGTGAAATTTCTATCCTCAGAGCTTACACTAAATATCTACGCCAAATTGGTGTACCGTTTAGTCAAACCTATATAGAAAGCGCAGTTTCACGCAATGCCAGTATTGCAAAAATCTTGATTCAGTTATTTAAATATTATTTTGATCCTAAACGTCAAGAAGAATCAAAAAGTATTATCAAAGGCCTAGAAAATAGCTTACAGACTGCATTAGATACGGTAGCAAGTTTGGATGAAGACCGTATTTTACGCCGCTTATTTGAAGTGATACAGGCCACTTTACGAACCAATTATTTTCAAAAAAATAAACTGGGAAAACCAAAAAATTGGCTTGCATTTAAATTAAATCCAGCTCGAATTAGCGATTTGCCTTTGCCACGACCGTTGTATGAAATTTTTATTTATTCGCCACGTGTAGAGGCCGTGCATTTGCGTGCTGCCAAAGTAGCGCGCGGCGGTATTCGCTGGTCGGACAGGCGTGAAGATTTTCGTACCGAAATATTAGGATTGCTGAAGGCACAACAAGTGAAAAACGTGGTAACTGCTACCGATGGAGCGAAAGGTGGATTTGTTTGTAAACAATTTTCTGAAGGAGGTGATCGTGAAGCGATTCTAGATGAAGTAAAACTTTGCTACGAAATTTTCATGCGCGGTCTATTAGATTTAACCGATAATTTACGAAATGGAATCCTCGTTCCTCCTCCTGATGTAGTCCGTTATGATGATGACGATCCTTATTTAGTCGTTGCTGCAGATAAAGGGACCGCTAGCTTTTCAGATATTGCCAATGCTATCGCTGCGGAACCTGAATACGATTTTTGGTTGGGCGATGCTTATGCATCAGGGGGCAGTGTTGGGTATGATCATAAAAAAATGGGGATTACTGCTCGTGGTGCATGGAAATCTGCAGAGCGTCATGGCAGAACTTTAGGTCTAAACCTGAATAAAAAATGATTTCACTGCCATTGGTATCGGTGATATGTCGGGGGATGTTTTTGGCAATGGCCTGCTGTTATCAAGGCACATCCAGCTCGTCGCAGCATTTAACCACATACATATTTTTCTTGATCCCACACCTGATCCAGAAAGCAGTTTCACAGAACGCGAGCGTTTGTTTCATCTACCCCGTTCTACCTGGAAGGATTATACGCCTAGCTTAATTTCTAATGGAGGAGGAGTGTTTAGTCGTTTGCAAAAATCCATTCCCTTATCTCCTGCGATTAAAAAATTACTAGATATTAATAAGGATTTTATAGCGCCAGATAATTTAATTCGTGCAATCCTCAAAGCCAAGATCGATCTACTATGGAATGGTGGTATTGGTACTTATGTTAAAGCGAGCAACGAAAGAAATGCCGATGTGGGTGATCGCAGTAATGATAGTTTACGTATCAATGGTAATGAATTACGTTGTCGCATAGTGGTAGAGGGTGGAAATCTCGGCTTCACTCAGTTAGGACGTGTTGAATATGCACAAAATGGTGGACTCATTTACACCGATTTCGTTGATAACTCAGCTGGTGTTGACTGTTCCGATCACGAAGTTAATTGCAAAATTTTATTAAATGCTGTTGTTGCTGCCGGCGAAATGACTCTGGAAGAACGTAATCGCCTATTAATGAAAATGACTGATGAAATTGCTGAACTCGTCTTACACGACAATGATTGTCAAACACGCATCATTAGCTTAGCGACGGCACATGCACGGCAAGAATTGGAATTGCATCGCCGTTACATTGAACAATTGGAGCGCGACGGTAAATTGGATAGAAGCTTGGAGTTTTTACCTGATGAAAAAGGATTACTGGAGCGTAAAGCCATGGGGAAGGGACTAACAAGCCCTGAAATTGCGATCTTACTCGCTTATACCAAAATACTACTTAAAGCTGAACTGCTAGAGAAGCACAGTTTAGAAGGGGATTATTTAACAAAAATATTGGTATCTGCTTTTCCAAAGCCATTACGTCATCATTTTTTAAAATTTATGCAAACCCATAGTTTGCGACGTGAAATCATCGCGACAAAGCTCAGTAACGCCATAATCAATGATATGGGTATTACCTTTGTATTTCGATTAAAAACGGAAATAAACGCTGACATTGCTTCCATTGCGCGTGCTTACGCCATTGCACATCAGGTATTTAACTTTACAGAATTACTCAATCTTGCTGAAAAACTAGATGATACGGTGGCGTCTGAAACCCGTTACGCCATTATTCATCAAACTAGCCGATTGATCCGTCGTGCAACACGTTGGTTTATTTATAATTATAAAGACCAACTCGCTGATATCTTAGGTATGGTCAATCGTTTTAGCGCATCAATTGCCTTGTTGCGCAACCAATTACCTCAGTTATTGGTAGGTGAAGAAAAAGAACAATGGGAAAAAAGTTTACAAGAATTACAAGATGCTGGCATTTCCGCTGACGTAGCTACACGTATAACTAGCATCAATCATGAATATGCTTTGCTAGATATCATTGAAGCAACACAAAAAAATAGTCTGCCTTTAGCGGATGTAGCAACATTCTATTTCCTCATAAACGACAGATTTGAATTCTTTTGGCTGCGATCACAGATCATGAAACAACCCATGGAGACGATATGGGATACTGTAGGTCAGATTGTATTAATAGACGATTTAAATATTCAGCAACGCTGCTTAACGGTCATTATTTTGCAGTGCATTATTGATGGACACGAAGATAGTATAACGTGGTTAGAACGGTGGGAAAACGATAATCCTGCTTTTATGAAACGTTGGAAACACTTTATATCTGACTTGCGCAGTACCAGCGAATTAAAATTGATTATATTTTCCGTTGTTGTACGAGAGCTAGTTAACATGGTGGCGGCTTATTCCAGTAGTTCAGCCACACTGAACTCAGCTGCAGAAGCTGAGAAGGGGAGAAATACTAGCTAAGAAGAGATTTTTGATATTTATTGTATGTAAATTTTGAAAATTTACGATATAATTTTAGCAGGTATTTCAGTTTTTTTCATCTTGCGCGATTATTTTTACTTTGGTGTCAATTTTAAGGGCACCTCTAAAAATTAGAAATTTTGCTTCAAAACAAGGCGTGATGACGGCGAGCAGCGGAGTTTACATGGAGTAAATGAGCCGCGCAGACTACATCACAACGATGTATTGAAGTAAAATAGCCATTTATAGAGGTGCCCTTAAGTTTATTTTAATTTTTATGGCTTAATATGAATAATAATGGAAGGTTGAAAAATATGAATCCATCCATGTTTTTTAAACACCAAGACAGTCACTAGTACAAAAGAGGTAACTTCTATGGATCTACGACATCTAAAGAAAAGCACCGTACAGAAGGACGCGCAATTACTAAGCAGATTACAACAATCGCTGGCAAATGGCGATTATCATGCTTGCATGCACGACTTCTATTCTTTAGGAAGTCGTTTAAAGGATGGACATAAAGATTATGTAAGAAATAACCAATCGACTGTGCCTAGCGACAGCAGCAAAGAGCAAGGTGACAGCCGCACAGAGCAAGTTTTGACATGTAAACAGTACGTCAAACAGTACGTCATAGCACACTTGCAAGAATACAATCCACTCAGTGTCACTTCGTCCTCGTGCGTGAGGCAACCGCAGAAATTGACCACCACCCTACTGGATGCTAGCACGAATTTATTTATTTTTTCACAAGCCTGGGCAGATAAAAATCTAGGTGACAATCTGTCCAAAAAGAACGATGATTCATCAGAAACTGATTCGTCTGGTAGTGTAGATGGTACACGTACGTCTGAAGTTTCCTCTAGTACATCTGGTACTTCCACTGAAAATGGCGCGTCGTTTGATGCTGAGTCTGGACCCTTTGTAGTTAAACGCACTGCGCTGCGAGAAAGCGTGAGTCACAAAAAGGACATTTCGAAAAAAGACAAATTAGCTATACGTAGAGGAATTTTTGCCGCGTGGTTGGGTATCATATCACACACTCGGACACTAATACAGAATAAATTGAAATACTTAGAAACACAATTAAATACTATCCAACCTGATGATTCAGATAGCGGCGATGCTGGTAGTGCTACGCAAGTGCAGCAACGGGCACAGGTGTTAATGTTACAAATGCGCGAGCATCTGCGCGAGATAGATGATATGATAAATGATCCAGATCTGCAAACCGAAAAAGCAAAAACTAAAATAATACTCAATTATACAATGCATTGCCGTCAAATGCTATTAAATTTAAATTCTGTAGAGCAGGGTGTTGCACTAGAGTCTAGTATAGATAAAGCAGAAATTACAAGAAAATATAACCAGGCAGTTGCGGCAATTAACGGGTTTGGTACAGTATGGGCTTGGTTCCTTTGGGTTATTGGAGTAATGTGTGGCGTCCTTTCAGGGATTGCTTGCGGCTCTACTACCGGCCTTTCAGTCACTTTTTTTCTACTACCTTTGCTTGCACCGCTGGGGCCTGTTGGTATAGCACTTGCTGTGTTCGTGGGTGTATGCATCGGTTTGGCTGGTTTTTATTCTAACACGCGTTATTTCTCAAAAAATCTACCACAAATTCTTGCAAAATTTTATAGTAAAGTTACTTACTGCATTGGTGAAGATGGTAAATATAAGTCGCTATCTCGCATTCAACGGTTTTTTGTAGGGGTGGCATTTCTTGCTTCACTATGTGTAGGTCTTTCCACCGGCATAATGATCGTGCATGTTATACTTGGTTTCTTACCATTGATTTTACCTGCATCCTTGATGCTGCCCTATGTACTGATTCCTATATTGGCATTGCTGGCAATTCCAGTTTGTGTAGCGATAACTTTAGTCATGTTTAATGCGTTTTTGTCAATCGTTCACAATCCTCAGCACTACATATTGCTAATTAAGAACTATTTCAGTAATTTGCTGCAAAACTTCACCCCTCTGACTGTAATTGCCTGCGTACTCAAAGTAGCGGTACTGGCCGTTGTTATATTTGCTTTGTATCAGCTGTGCTTCATTGGCTGCCCTGACCTGGCAACGGCTTTGTCATTTTTGAATTCCGCTGCAGCAAATATTGTGTCATACATTACATGTGCGTTATCTTTTATAGGTCAGTTGCCTTTTACCATTGCTACAACACTTAGCCTCTGGGATCGTGTAGCGGGATTGATGCAACAGGCTTGTAATCGTTTGATTGGATTATTTTGCAGCAATAATAATACACCATTATCATCCACATCGTGGACGATAAGAGATATTGTAAGTGGCGTAGCTAGTCAATTTCTCATTCTTCTAAACGCATTCGGTAATTCAGCGTTACAATTGCAAAATGGTATATCACCAGGTACAATCCCTGCTGCTACTGGAGGCTTGATAATATCTGTTGCCGCTAATCAAGTTGGAGATCTTAGTAATGAACAATGCAGAACGGAAGCAAATGCAACTGATTGTAAACAACTCTACAGTGTATTAGGAAGCAATACGCATAGTAATGACCAAATGCATCGTGGGAATCATGCTGTACAATCTGAAACAACGCCACAGCGGATATGTGGAAGCGTTGATCACGGGAAGAAGAATAACTATGGCCTCTTCCGCCGCCGCGCTAGTGTTGGCGGAACTTGCCTAAAGCCAGTAGATCAATGCAGTGACTTTCCTGATCTACAGCAGCAACGATCACCCTTGCTTTGTGCTACTAGTTACTAGTTCAGCTCATTAAATCACAATGTTATGTTTGCCAAATACCCATTCTGTGGATGTTTGGCATTGCATAAAAAAGGCGTGCTTATTATACTGTGCGGTAATTTAATCAGGGGACAAATGGCCGCTGATGAATTTCAACGTCCTTTATATGATGGTTCAGAAAATAGGAAAAGCAAGTTTGATAATCGTCCCAATTGGTTTTTTTTGGGGTATAGTATTACATAGCTTGCAAATCACCAGCTCTTTTGTGTTAGGTGTATTACTGTGGGCACTGCCTAGCTGCTACTTTGTAAATAAATTATTTCGTTGTTTCGATAAGGTTTCGCCAGTTTCCTTGTTGGGTTTATTTTATAGAGCGGAAATAATTAAATTATTTTTGAGTGGGATTTTATTTGTAGCGATAGTTAAACTAGTACCATCAATTCACTTTTTGGTGCTGGTAGCGGGCTACTTCCTTGCTCAACTGAGCTTGTGGATACAGTTCGTGATGCAGCCAGAATCAAAATGGATGCTGCCATGAGTACTGGACAGACTTCGGCCGATTATGTTCAACATCATCTTGAACACCTCACCTTTAACCTAGAAACCTGGAATTTTTCAGGGAAAGGATTTTGGAACTTAAATTTGGATACCTTTTTTTTATCCCTGGTGTTAGGGATAGGGTTTTTGCTGTTGTTTTATTGGGTAGCTAGTACGGTCAAAGCGGGAGTTCCTGGTAGAATGCAAAATTTTGTGGAAATTCTTATTGAATTTGTTGATAAAACTGTGCGTGAGTCTTTTCAAGGTAGTAGCCAATTGATCGCTCCATTAGCTTTGACGATTTTCGTTTGGGTGTTTTTAATGAATTTTATGGATCTTATCCCTGTCGATTTTTTGCCAACCACACTGTCGTTGTTTGGTATACACCATTTTCGTTCTGTACCGACAGCAGATCCCAATACGACGTTTGGAATGTCAATTGCGGTCTTCCTGTTGATTATTTACTATAACCTCTGTATCAAGGGCTTTAAGGGACTTGGCAAGGAAATGCTGGTTGTACCGTTTGGTCTTTGCCTCTTCCCTATTAATATTATTTTTCGCTTATTGGAAGAGTTTGTTCGTCCTATCTCTTTATCGTTACGGCTGTTTGGAAATTTGTTTGCAGGCGAGTTGATCTTCATTTTGGTTGCTTTGCTGCCATGGTGGATGCAGTGGACTTTTGGCGGAATTTGGTCGATTTTTCATATTTTAATCATTCTCATACAGGCTTTTATTTTCATGATGTTGACCATTGTTTACTTAAGTATGGCACATGAGTCACATGCAAAAGAGGTACACTAGATTTCCTGTAGGGTGGAGCAAAAGGATTATTAATTAATAACGAGAGGGTATAAAAATGGTAGATGTTGCTCAAGTAATAGCTAATGTTCAGGGATTAACGGCGATTGCCGCTGCTTTATTGGTTGGATTAGCAGCGCTAGGTACCGCTATTGGATTCGGTATCTTAGGAGGGAAATTTTTAGAAGGGGTTGCCAGACAACCTGAATTAACGCCTATGTTAATGTTGCGGATGTTTTTGATGGCTGGATTGGTCGACGCCTTTGCCGCTATTTCTATCGTTATGGGATTGTATTTGATCTTTGCTAAGAATCCATTTTTGACTGAAGTTTTAAACCTGGTTTCTAAACCGGTTACTGGTTAACAGGCAAGTCATCGTGGAACTCAACATTACCTTGCTCGGTCAGCTCATTACATTTGCTGTCTTTGTCTGGTTCACCATGAAATTTGTATGGCCTCCCCTTTTGAAGTCTATGCAAGATCGGGAGCAGCGTATTGCTGAGGGTTTGGCAGCAGCAGAGCGAGGTCAACGTTCTTTAGCATTGGCACAGCAAGAGGGCCTGGAGTATTTACAGCAAGCAAAACAGCAGGCAGTAGAGATTATTAATCAAGCAAGTAAGCGTGCTAGTCAAATAGCAGAGGAATCAAAGCAACAGATACGTAAGGAAAGTGAACGGTTATTATCTATAGCAAGAGATGATATACAACAAGAGTGGCGAGCTGCTCAGGAAAAACTGCACGCTGAGGTTGCAAATTTGGTAATTACGGCTACAGAAAAGATTTTGGCACATTCACTCGATGAAAGTGCGCAACACTCTCTGGTCAAGCGATCGTTGGAAGAAATTTGATGACAGAGATGAGCTGGGCATCCATTGCAAGACCTTATGCCAAGGCAGCATTTGATCATGCTGTAGAAACAGGCAGCTTAGATGCATGGTCTGCCTTATTGAGTCAAGCGGCTGCGGTCGTAAAAAAAAAGCCTATGCAAGTTTTATTGATGGATCCGCGTTTTGATAAAATGCTGGCTTATGAGTGTCTGCTGGTGGTTTGTAAGTTGTTGATATTTTCTGCAGGGGAAAATTTTTTAAAACTCATCGCGCTGCGTCAGCGACTGTTGATTCTACCGACGATCGAATGTTTATTTAAAAAGCGGAGGACAGAGCAAGCCAATCAAGTTACAGTGCAAGCCATTTCTGCGGTACCTTTAACTAAGTCAGAAGGGCAAATACTGGCGTTGGCTTTGACAAGACGATTACAGAAGCAAGTCACATTAGATTATTGCGTAGATGGCAAGCTACTTGGTGGATTAATGGTGAAGATTGGGGATGTAGTAATTGATGACTCTGTACGCGGCAAGCTGGAGCGTTTACGCCACAGCTTAGTGAATCAAATTTGAGAGGCAATCATGCAGCAGTTAACCACGTCAGAAATTAGTGAATTAATCAGGGAGCGTATAAATAAATTCGATGTAGCTGCCGAGACTCGCATTGAAGGAAGTATTGTCAGTATCCGTGATGGAATTGTACGCATCTATGGCTTAAATGATGTCATGTTAGGTGAAATGATAGAGTTTTCGGAATCATGTTACGGTTTGGCACTCAATCTGGAACGTGATTCAGTTGGAGCTGTTATCTTAGGTGATTATGAAGCACTGAGTGAAGGTCAGGTTGCAAGATGTACGGGCCGTGTTTTAGAGGTTCCGGTAGGCGAAGCGTTACTTGGGCGTGTGGTAAACGCTTTAGGCCAAGCTATTGATGGGCGAGGCCCCATTGTAACTGACAAAAGTATGGCAATTGAACAAATTGCACCCGGTGTTATTTCACGTCAAGGTGTTTCACAGCCCTTGCAGACTGGTATTTTGGCAATCGACAGCATGTTGCCCATCGGGCGAGGCCAACGTGAATTAATCATCGGTGATAGACAAACGGGTAAAACAGCCTTGGCTATTGATGCCATTATCAATCAAAAAGGCACCGGTGTGCAATGTATCTATGTAGCGATAGGACAAAAAGCAGCTTCCATCGCTGCCGTTGTCCGGAAGTTAGAAGAACATGATGCGTTAAAACACACCATTATCGTTTCGGCCAGCGCGGCAGATTCTGCTGCAATGCAGTTTATCGCCGCGTATTCAGGGTGTGCCATGGGTGAGTATTTTCGCGATCAGGGCAAAGATGCTCTCATCGTTTACGATGATTTGACCAAACAAGCATGGGCTTATCGTCAGATTTCCCTATTATTGCGTCGTCCACCCGGACGCGAAGCGTATCCCGGCGATATTTTTTATTTACATTCTCGTTTGCTGGAGCGGGCAGCGCGTGTCAATGCCAAGTTTGTAGAGCAGAGCACACAAGGGCGTATTAAGGGAAGAACAGGGTCATTAACGGCTTTGCCTATCATTGAGACACAAGCAGGCGACGTTTCTGCATTTGTTCCAACTAATGTTATTTCCATAACAGACGGTCAAATTTTTTTGGAAACCGATCTATTTAATGCGGGTATTCGTCCGGCTATTAACGCGGGTTTATCCGTTTCACGCGTGGGTTCTGCGGCGCAAACCAAAATTATAAAAAAATTGGGAGGCGGTATTCGATTAAGTTTAGCTCAATATCGTGAACTCGCTGCCTTTTCACAGTTTATGTCCGACCTTGATGAATCTACACGTAAGCAGCTTGAGCGTGGCCAACGCGTCACAGAAGTGCTGAAACAAAAACAGTACGCGCCACTCAGCGTCAGTGAAATGGCTGTACTTTTATTTGCGGTAGACCAAGGGTATTTAGATGACGTTGAATTGGCCAAGGTAATTCCTTTCGCCGAAGGGCTATTGGCGTATGTGCGTTTAGAAAAAGCTGATTTACTCGTTACCATTAATGAAAAAGGTGATTATGACGAAGCGATCTCCAGCGAGCTTGGTTTGGCCGTTAATTCATTCAAAACGACGCAAATGTGGTAATAACGGATGAGTTTTGCGCAAGAAATTCGAGGTAAAATTTCCAGTATTAAGGGTACGCAAAAGATCACGCATGCGATGGAAATGGTAGCTGCCAGTAAAATGCGCAAGGCGCAGGAACGTATGGCGCTTTCTCGGCCATATGCTAGCAAGATGCAAGATGTCATACACCATCTTGCCAGCAGCCATGCAGAGTATCAGCACCCTTACTTGCAAGTGCGAGAAATTAAACGAGTTGGCTTTGCCCTTATCACTACAGATAAAGGTCTTTGTGGCAGTTTAAATTCTAATCTGTTTAAGATTGCCTTAAAGCAATTTCAGGCCTATAAAGCAAAGGATATTCCTGTTGATCTTGTAGTAATCGGTAAAAAAGGTGAAGCTTTTTTCAAGCGAGTTGGTGGTAATATTATCGCACGTACCGATCATTTGGGTGATGCACCACAACTACAAGACCTGATCGGCACCATCAAGGTCCTACTGGATGCTTACAAACAAGGCCAGATCGATAGTTTTACGCTCATCTATAATGAATTTATTAACACGATGACACAGAAGCCGCGGGTTCTATCGTTGCTGCCGATCGTACCAGTTGAAAAATCGACACTAAACTACCATTGGGATTATATTTATGAGCCAGATTCCAAACTACTTTTGGAATTGATATTAACGCGTTATATCGAATCGCAGGTTTATCAGAGTGTTGTTGAGAACGCCGCTTGTGAGCAGGCGGCGAGAATGGTGGCCATGAAAAGTGCAACAGAGAACGCGGGAGAACTGATTAAGGATCTACAGTTAGCTTACAATAAGGCTAGACAAGCGGCTATCACGCAAGAGTTAGCTGAGATAGTGGCTGGAAGCGAGGCAGTGTAGTTCGCTTGTTTTGCTGCTGCAGGGCAATATATGAACTTCTGTGGAAAATGCTATATAAAATCAAATTCATTGTGTGATTTGAAATGAGGGTTACATGAAGCAAAAGGTTACGGAGTCAACGACACAGTCAATGGCCGCTGTCGGAAATATTATTGAGATCATTGGCGCAGTTATAGATGTAGAGTTTCAGCGTGGATATGTCCCCAAAATATATACTGCGTTGACTGTGGACGATAGTGGCTTAGTCCTGGAAGTTCAGCAGCAATTAGGTGATGGCATCGTTCGTACGATTGCAATGGGTAGTAGTGATGGCTTGAAACGAGGCACAAAGGTGCAAAATAGCGGAGCACCTATTCGTGTACCTGTCGGGAAGCAAACCTTAGGACGTATTATGGATGTTTTAGGCCGCCCTATTGACGAAGCAGGACCTCTAGACGAAGCAATCAGTTTACCGATCCATCGTAAAGCGCCAAGCTTTGCTGAACAAGCAGCAAATGAACAACTGTTAGAAACGGGTATCAAAGTAATTGACTTACTTTGTCCTTTTGCCAAAGGTGGAAAGGTTGGATTGTTTGGTGGAGCGGGTGTGGGAAAAACTGTGAATATGATGGAGCTGATTCGCAATATCGCCATCGAACACAGCGGTTATTCTGTTTTTGCTGGTGTGGGAGAACGTACACGGGAAGGAAATGACTTTTACCAAGAAATGAAAGAATCCAATGTTTTAAATAAAGTATCCTTAGTTTACGGACAGATGAATGAGCCACCTGGAAATCGTTTGCGTGTTGCACTGACGGGTTTGACAGTTGCAGAAAATTTTCGTGATGAAGGCCGGGATGTTTTGTTATTTATCGACAATATTTATCGCTATACGTTAGCTGGCGTTGAGGTATCTGCTTTGCTAGGTCGTATGCCTTCCGCAGTGGGTTATCAGCCTACCTTAGCTGCTGAGATGGGTGCTTTACAAGAACGGATTACCTCGACTAAAACTGGTTCTATTACGTCTATTCAAGCAGTGTACGTTCCTGCAGACGATTTGACGGATCCTTCACCAGCGACTACTTTTGCACACTTAGACGCTACTGTGGTGCTATCTCGCCAGATTGCTGAATT
>Ga0207061_1072_pt1 | contig 27497 bp, 17 predicted proteins | sample Alteio_BWMinCont_31_FD_153275 | JGI IMG/M metagenome (GOLD analysis project Ga0207061, IMG submission 153275) | Enriched cells from forest soil in Barre Woods Harvard Forest LTER site, Petersham, Massachusetts, United States -... | ecosystem: Environmental > Terrestrial > Soil > Temperate forest >... | reverse complement strand
CCGTCGCCGTTGCTGAGAGCACGTTTGTCACGATCACCGTGTCCTCATCAATGAACTCGTCCAATAGATCAACTGCGGACATTTTTTCATCGAGCGAGGTGAACAACTCGAACACGAAATCGGGAATAGGCGGTTTGGATTTCAACGAGCCGCCGTTGCTGCGGTAGCTATGCGTGGCAAGATCGGACATCTCGTCCAATGTGAGCACATGGCAGGCGTTTCCCGTTAAAAGCGTTTGCCACTCTTCCGTCAGTTCCGGATCGCCAATCAATAATATTTCAGACATCTATGCCTAAATTACAAAATTCCGAGAGAGAAGAATAGGGAAACGCAGGATAAAGAAGATCAGGACAAAGAAGATATAGAAATCAATGGACGATGTTCATCATGCCGCTTTGTGCGTATTTCCCTGCCGTGAGCCTATAATAATAAATTCCGTTTGGCAAGTTGTCGCTGTGGAATGTGACGGATTGCCTGCCGGTTTGCATTTCGCCATTGACGAGACTGGCAATTTCCACGCCAAGTGCGTTATATATCTTTAATGAAACGGGTGCAAGTTCGGGCAAGAAATATGCGATAACGGCGGACGATGAAAACGGATTAGGATAATTCTGCGATAAAACAAGATTTGCGGGGGAATTGCCCGATGTTTCATTTACACTTGTGAGGGCTGAAAGCGAATTGCGCCATACGCCGTTGCCGCCTGTGCCTACAAAGATATTTTGTCCCATTATTTCCACGGAGTAGACTTCCGCTCCTCCAAATCCTGCTGGCAAGCCGTGTCCCACGGGCTCCCAGGTCGCTCCGTCGTTTGATGTTAAATATAACCCGCTTCCACCGACTGTCCCAGCAATGAAACTTGAATAATCTGAAGCAAGCGTAACGATGGAGTCCGCCGTAGTTAATCCGGTATTCACAGGGGTCCAATTGATAGCATAAACAACGGCAGTATACGTGCCGTTGCTTTTCGTTGTGGCTAAAAGAACTCCCCCGTCCGATGCGAGCGCGACTATATCAGGGTTTCCGGGCAAGCCGGTGTTCTCAGCAGCCCACGTTGCGCCGTTGTCCGTTGAAAGATACACCCCATCGCCATTGGTGCCCGCTAGGAGATCTTTGTTGTTTACTACTATTAATGAGTTTATCGCAATTCCGGTTGGTAAACCTGATGTGGATGGAGACCATGGTCCAAGTTTGCTGGTGAAAAAGCCTGTGCTCGTTCCGGCAAAGATTGTATTATTGATAGTATCAAAAGCGTTGACGATCGTACCGGAAGGAAATCCGCTGTTGAATTGCACCCATGTTCCACCATAGTCTGAAGAGGCATAAGCTCCGCTATCTGTTCCGGCAACAAGATTCGTGCCGTATATTACGGCAATAGCATTGACATTAATACCTGCCGGGAGAGGTATAATATTCCCCGCAGCCCAGCTTCCACCGCTATCTGCGCTGATATAGACCCCGCCACCATGCGTCCCGGCAAAGAGATACGTGCCAATCGTTGTAAAGCAATGGACGGGATATGACGCCGGTAACGAGTAACTCGTCTGCGTCCATTGCGCGCTGGCGGACGGAGGTATGAAAGCGAAAACGGAGACAAGGATTGCAAAGGCAATAACGTATTTTTTCATCGGAGATGCTTTGAAAATGTACAAGTATAAAATATACAAGGCAAAGATAATATAATATTTGCTTTTGCAGCTCGATACTATTTTCAATACATCAACGTATTTATTTCATTTAGAGTTGAAAGTTAGTGGGTTGGATGTTTCGGCTGATAGAGACCGACTAACCCGCCGCCGGGGAGTTGTATGTTGGTGACTGAACCCCACCCGGCTTCCTGCACTTCCGAACATTGAATGCCCTTTGCGGCTAACGTCTTTATTTCACTCTTTAGATCTTTGCACATGAAGTAGAGTTCGTGCCGGCTATTCTCCTCGACGGGATGAACAGCCACCTCCGCCGGAGGAAGCGCGAAAATCAGCCACCCGTGACCGGCGTCCACGGATGCGAATCCGAGGACGTCGCGCAAGAAGTTGCGGTCAGCCTCTGCATCCTTGCTGTATATGATTACATGCGCGCCAAAAACCATGAAAGTATGTTTTCTCGATAATGAAGAACTGAAAATCAATGAACAATGCTCATTATGCCGCTTTGCACATCTTTCCCTGCAATAAATCGGTAATAATATATTCCATTCGGTAGATTATCGCTGAGGAACGTCACGGACTGTCTGCCGGTTTGCAATTCGCCGTTGATGAGGCTGGCGATTTCCTCCCCCAGCGAGTTGTATATTTTTAGCGATACAGCCGCAGGTTCGGGCAGAAAATATGAGATAGCAGTAGACGTTGAAAACGGATTAGGATAATTCTGCGACAAGACAATATTTGCAGGTGGATTACCGGATGTAGGTTCATTTACACCATCAGTAATATTAGAAATCGGGTGGCGCCAAATGCCGAGTCCGTTTGTACCGGCATAGAAGTTTTGGGCGTCCGTCCCAAAAGAATACACGTATGAATCTGGTCCTTCAGTTATGCCCTCGTCATCTGCAACCCAGTTTGCTCCGCTGGTTGTCGTTAAATAAATTGAAGGTTGAGAGCCGTTTGTACTTTCCATGCCCCCGGCAAGAGCAAACGTGTCATAGCCTATTAATACCTGAATGCCGATATTGCCGAATCCGGTACTTGCTGCCGTCCAGTTGTTCTGATACACGTTGCCGCCATAAACGCCCAAGTCTTTTGTTGCGACTAAAAGATTAGCTCCGTTTGATGTAATTGAGACAATATGCGGGGTGCCGGGTAATCCTTTATTAAAAGCGAACCACGTTTTGCCACTGTCGGCTGATTGATAAACGCCATCGCCGTTTGTACCAGCTAAAATACTCGCGTTGCTTATTGCCATTGTGGTTACTGCAATACCTGAAGGCAAGCCGGTACCATTGGGGGACCAACTCAAAGTTATGAGTGATACGGTATAGACGCCGTTACTCGTTCCAGCAAAGAGATTGGTACCAACAATAACAAATGCGTTGACAGCCGTTTTTGCGGGTAATCCGGTATTTACCTGAGTCCATGTTTCACCCCTGTTTGAAGTGGCGTACACGCCGCTATCTGTGCCAGCAAAAAGAAATGTACTTAATATCTGAAATGCATTGATATTAATTCCAGTCGGCAAACCTGAATTCCTTGCGACCCAGCTATCACCGCTGTTTGTGGAGAGAAAGACCCCGCTCCCGTATGTTCCGGCGAAGAGGTCTGCGCTAGTCGAGGTGATACAATGAACGGGATAATTACCTCCGGGAAAAGAACCTGTCTGTGACCATTGTGCGTTGGCGCGCGACGGCATAAAAGCGAATGCAGAAGCAATTACTACAAAGGCAATAACGTATTTTTTCATCGGTATGTTTCGGATTGGTTTTTAAAGACAGTGAATATGGGAAGCAAAAATAATTATAATAGTTGAAATTGCAAATCGCAAATCCTTTGAGTAAATCATGGTGTGTATTTCATTGAAACGAAATTAAGGTGTTACTTCAACAGCATGAGTTCTTTCATTCCATAATACAATCCTTCCCGCATAGTGATAAAATAGACGCCATTAGGAATTGAGCTTAGGGCAAATGTGCAGTTGTATTGCCCGGGCGTCATCGGTGCATTGACAAGCGTTTGCACGACGCGACCAAGCGGGTCGCACAGGGCAATTATTACCGTCGCATTTTCGACCGTAGAGTACGAAAGCGATGCCGTCTCATTTGCAGGATTCGGATAGACAGAGACAATGGAAGATGAGTAAGGTGTTAAAATCGCCTGTCCAAGATCGCAGCCGGGTAATGTTAATGATACGGTTGTCCCGCCAAGCGTACCGACGGTATCACATGGATTGACTGTCGAAATCCCTGAGAGAGTTACAGATGGGGAATCGGTATAACCGACGAGCGTTTTGTAATACAAGACTGCAATGGTATCAGACGAAGGCTGCGGGCAGTTGGACATTGTAACCGTTACGTAACTGTTGAAGCGTTGATATGTAGCCGCGCATTGCGTGATGAGCGTATCAAACTGCAACGACGTCGGCTCATTTGAAACTGTGAATTGTATCTTGTATGTCGTAACTGACGCTGGGGAATTTGCGACAACATATACTTTCAGTTCGTCGCCGATTGTTACCAATCCTGTGTCCGATTGCAGCGATAATTGCAGAGACGGCAAGTGTAGCACGGTAACAGTTGTTGCGAATGGATGAACAATGCCGCAGTTATCCGTGAAATTGTAAACGGCGGAATACGCGCCGTCAATCGGTGTTCCTTGAAACGTAATAGACAATGGCACGGAATCCCCCGGAGAAAGAAAGATTGAATCGGAAGAAATAGAGAATAATCCCGAGCCTGCAGGAGTGATGATGAGCTTCTGCTGAGCGCGCGAAATATTGCGGACAGTAAGAGTACGCGTTAACACTTCATTGGGGCATATTGAATCATTTGGTAAATTGGTGAATACAAGCGATGCGCTGTCAACGGATGCCGAAAGTATGACGGGGGTTCTCTTTCCGCACGAATCAATAATAATGAGAGAATCAATATAGACGCCTTGTGCGGAAGCGCCTGCAAAATGAAGAGTGATGGTTTGTTGTCCGCCTGAGTCAATGAAGATGTTCGGCACTACGGTGAACAGTGAAGTATTTGAAGACTGAAGAGCAAACGTCGTCGGAACAGTGGAAGTATTCACGAGCGTGATGGTACTGTCTTTACTTATGTTACATGCCAGATCACCGAAATTTAATGTGTCCCCGCGCGCGCCGTTCACAGTAACGCCGATGTGCCCTTTGATGCCATTTAAAGAGACAATCCACGGATTATCACCGGGTTGCGGATCATTATTAATCAGGGAAAGCACACCTGTTGCACTTCCATCAATCGTTGTATGCAGAAGAATGACAACAGGAATCGAATCACCGGATGCGACTGCAGTGGGAAATGCCGGAGAGACAATTGAGAAATCACTCGCATTGGCACCTGCAAAAGAACTGGACGATAGGATAAGTGTATCGTAACCAAAATTATGTACCCATAATGTTTCAGGGCGCGCTGTATCGCAGATGAGCGTATCGAATTGGATAAATTTTGAGGAAGCGATGATGGGAGGAGACGGTTCTTTTATAAGAATGTTCGCCGCCGCCTGTGAAAGAACCCATTGTGGCTCGCGGGTATATTGCGCGGTATTGGGGTTTAGCGCTTCCTGCGCCGCGGCAAGAAAATAGACCGTGTCGCTGCCGGCAATGTTGAGCTGTTGCGTCCAGCTGTCATTCGTGTAATTCGATACTGTTGCAGCGAGGCGCCATGCGCCTCTTTCGGGTTTCAAATAAATGTTTATCGGATTGCCGTTCCCAGTACCGGTAATCGTAAAAATAGTTTTGACGTATTGCGTTGTATCCGTGGAGGGACCACGATATTGAGATGCAGTTCCAGGCTGAATGTTCGATGAAGTTGTCTGTGGTCCGTCAGTTCTTATTCTGCCTGCACCGCCGGCGCCCCCGTTTTGTTTAATAGAGTTGAAATAGGCTGAATTAGCAATGCCTCCACTGCCCCCATTTGCAGTAACTGAATATCCTGAAATGGACAATTTTGCCGATGTAATTATTCCGCCTCCTGAGCCGCCCCCGCCTGCGCCGCTGTAAAAACCGGGATCTTGAACGGTCATATCTCCTCCATCTGCACCTGAGGAAGCAAGATTTGCGTTACTTACTGAAAAAAAACTGTACAACAACATCGCACCACCGCCGCCGCCGCCGTACCCAGATTGTCCATGATATGGATTCCCTCCTGCGCCACCTGAGCCGCCGCACAATGGAACGAGCATAGAATTCCCAGTCGTGAATCCGGCTCCGCCTGTCGTTGATGTTCCGGCTGATGCGTTCCCGGCGCCTCCTCCTCCATACGCCGTGCCGGCTCCCTGATCCGCGCCGCCTCCACCGCCATATTCACCGCTTGCCCCTAAGCCTCCCTGACCGCTCACGCCAAATGGAAATCCCGAACCACCTCCGGTTCCTTCTTGACCTTGGGTATAACCAATGACGCCATTACCGAATCCGGGAATATCTGCCCCGCCCGGCATGCTGTTCAGGCTTTTTCCTCCTATGCTGCTGTCCGGGCTATACCCACCGGTGCCTTCGCCCCCGGCGAGAACGCCTCCTTCTCCGCCGGTGTAGCCATTTCCTCCTGGGCTTGAAAACCCCGCGGTGGGATAGATATGAAGGCTATCGTTGTACGCTCCACCTCCACCACCGCCGCCTGCACCGCCATTAATTGCATTGCCATCAGCAGAAATAGGAGTGCCAGTGATGGCGCCTTTCGATAAAATTGTTATTGGTAAATATCCTTGATTTCCCGGTGTTTCTGGATCGCAATCGGAGGTGTCTATTGTATATGTTCCATTCCCATTTAATGTCAAACCGTCAACGATCATCGCGCCTCGCCGCGAACGAAATCCCATCGCGCCGCCGGAACCGATGACGCCAGGAGAGAATGAAACAATCGCCGGCTGGGGTTGTACAACGTAGAAGGTATCGACATTTGAAACGTTTGAATTATTACGGATAACATGAATCGGTATTCGGTATGCTTGATCGAGTTGTTTCCAATTATCGGTGTTGGGCTGTATATTGGGAAGGACAAAGATTTGCACTGAGATCATCTTGCCGTTCCAACTGACAACTGTAGGACCGATTTTAATTTTGTCCGTGTCTGCCGGATTGAGGCACGTAACTTGGATTGAATCGCCTGTATTGTTAAGATATATCCCGTCCGCCCCGAAATTTCCGTCTCTACTATTCGGACCGATAATTTCAACATACGAATTCATGTTTGGTGCGCCGATATCGGGAATGATATAAGAAATAACAGGGGATTGGGCGTGAGCAACGGAGAAAAAAATCAATAAAATGAAAATAAAGAATGATGGTATTCCTCTGTTTTCCCGCGCATAATAATATTCGCTTTCTGATATTCTATTCCACCCTAACAATTCCATAGCGTTAAAATAAGAAATAATTGCAGAATACTATATTAGAATGAAGAATATTCAATAAGTGTGCCATTCAGTAAGTCGAATTTCTGCAGCTTTCATAATTATTACTTTATGAGCAGGAGTTGCTTCGTTTCTGTCATTTTACCTGCTTTCAATCTATAATAATATACCCCCTCTGGCAACCCGGTTGCATTCCAGGGGATAGTATAGCTTCCCTGGGGTTTATTCGCATCTACAAGTGTTGCCATACGCGTTCCGATAGCGTTAAAAATATCAAGGGTAACATGCGCCGAAGCATGTATTTGAAAATCAATTGTCGTTACTGGACTGAATGGATTTGGATAATTCTGCGAGAGACCATATCCATCAGAATTTCCCGAATGTTGTTCGACGCTCAAGGGACCATTTTTAAATAGTATACTCCACCTGACTTTTGCTGATTGCGGACTTGTAAATGATAGAGTGATAAAATTAGCAGTTTGTTTCAGATGAAAAGGCAAACCATCAACAGAAGCACTCATGGCGACGAACGAATTTTGATAATTAAGAGGAACGGCAAAACGCAATTCGTACGGATCGTTTCCCACAACGGGGCTGACGCCGGAAAATGTCATTGCAGCCGTGTCATAAACAAGTGTATCAAGGTCAACCCAACCTTGGGTAATATGCCTACTCGTGGAGATTAATTTGGGAGCATTCTCAACTTTGACGAATGAAAATACCCTGCATCCTGTATCTGGAACTTCGACGACCATCGAATTGCTACATGTCCCTAAATATTCCTTGTTCCAAAAATCGTACACATGATAACTATCGCTTGTATCCCATCCCATTTGTTTCCAATAAATGATAAGATCACTTGGCTCGTACTCGTCGGTTTTGATTACTGCAACGACGTCATATTGCCTTCCAATTTGATTGATTTTTAAATCCCAAATATGTTTTCTTTTACCGGGATTACGAAATAAATCCAAAGGATATATATTAACTGTTGGATATATCCGGCGTAATAACTCTAATCTTTCATCAGTAAGTGTCCAAGGATTATCTCCATTCATCATCGGGACTCCCGTAATACCGATCATTGTCGCCCACGTTTGTGCTTGTTCAAAATTTGTCGTATCACCTACAAAAAAAACGTCAAAATCGGTATAGAATGCAACATTATTGAGGTAAAGATTCTCTTCGATGCTGTCATAAACTTCAATAGAAAATTTCCAAGAATCACCGATATCTCCTGTCAATCTACAAGCGTTAAGAATATCCACTGCGGTCAGTGGTGCACCTAATCCAGTTGTTCCAAAAGAAATTGGATTCCAACTGCCGGTAATATATGATGAATCGCTGCATCCTTGGCGGATATCAGTAACGGATTGTCTGTAATAATCTGTATGATTTTGGTCAGGATTATGCATATATGCTGTAAGTGAATCATACAGGTAATCCACATACGGCTGTGCATCAATCTTAAAATAATTATATCCCCAAGAACGCAAGGTATCCATTTCATGCACCAAAAATGCATTCGCTTGCGGGGAAGTGGGATCGACAGTATAAAAGCCAAGAAGTGTGTGGAAATATGTACTGTCGTTTTCACGAAGAAAGGCATCGTATCGTTCTGCATCATCACCCGAGGCACAACCTTGAGGAACCAGCCATAAACCGGGTTTAAGGTTATGTGCTTTTATATACCTTGCAATACTGTCCATTCCCTCCGGAAAGTTTGTTGGCGATGGAACTTCAAAATAATCGTAACTTTTCTCCCATCCATCATCTACTTGGAATGTTTGCATGCCGAACGGCTGCATAGTCCGAGAAAAAAAGTCAACGGCAGTTTTTATTGTATCTTCATTCATTACATATACAACTGTATCAGCATTGATATAATATTTATATGCGGGCCATGAAATCCAACCACATGGAGGCAATGGGTAAAATGCTTTATTAATGGGATTATAATATTGTAAATTTAAAGAATTTTTATAATAATCATTAAATATTTGCCCATTGTTGAGAATGATTTGATCTTTTTGTGGATAAAACATTCCCTGTGCAAGTGGCGTTATAACGTTTCCAAGTGTTATGAACATTACATTCTGTGAAACATCCGAGTTGATGCGACATGGAATAGGATAGGGCCATGTTTGCGCATCTACACTTCCGCATAGCACAAGGGTTCCAATAAATACAATTACAATTAATCTGACATTTTTAAAAGGGATCATTAAGATTTCAAGCAATAAAAGAGTTAAATCGCTATTGCGGTGATAATATTAAAAGCGAAACAAATCATCCCACAATTGAAGGTTTTAATGTTGCAAATAGCTTTATTCCACCGCCCGCTCCGCGTGGTAGCTGCTGCGTACCAACGGACCGGACTCGACGTGCATGAACCCCATTTCCATGCTTTCGGTTTTCAAAATGGCAAACTCATCGGGATGCACGAATCGCGCGACAGGGAGATGCTGCTTTGTCGGTTGAAGATATTGTCCGAGCGTGAGGATGTCAACATTCACCGTGCGCAGGTCGCGCATAACATCGCGGACTTCGTCGAGCGTCTCTCCAAGTCCGAGCATAATCCCCGTTTTAGTAATGAACCCGTTTTCTTTGGAATGTTTCAGCACGTTAAGAGTCCATTGGTATTTTCCCTGCGGACGAACGTCTCTGTATAAGCGGGGGACAGTTTCGGTATTATGCCCGAGTATATCGGGGTTTGAAGCAAGAAGTATATCAAGAGCCTTCAAGTCGCCCCGGAAATCGGGGATAAGAACTTCGATGCGTGAATCGGGGTTAAGCAAACGCGATTGCCTGACTGTCTCGGCAAAGACGCTCGCGCCGCCGTCCGGCAATTCATCGCGGTTGACGGACGTGATGACGGCGTGTTTTACTTTCATTGCGAGGATGGCTTCCGCGACGTGGCGCGGCTCGTCCACGTCTATCGCAAGCGGATGTCCCGTCTTCACGGAACAGAATCCGCATGACCGCGTGCACGTATCTCCGAGGATCATGAACGTCGCCGTTCCTGCCGCCCAACATTCCGCGATGTTCGGGCAGCGCGCTTCCTCGCATACGGTATGGAGAGATTTTGTACGTGCGAGATCGTAAAGCCAGCCGTATTGTCCGGCTCCGGGCATGCGCACTTTCAGCCACTCCGGGCGGCGCCCCGGTATATTCTGCGATTCAGCTTCGGCGAGAACGGGAAGTTCTATCATGCCGTTACAAATTCTCCTTTGAAGGATCGAACGATTCCAATATTTCCACGATGCGGGACATGAATTTTCCGCCAAGCATGCCGTCCACCAAGCGGTGATCATGCGAGAGGGAGAGGTAACACATCGAACGGATAATGATATAATCGGTTCCTTCCAATTCACGCACGACGGGTCGCTTTTGGATTGCGCCGGTGCCGAGAATCGCGACTTGCGGCTGATTGATGATCGGCGCGCCGAACAGTGAGCCGAATATGCCGTAGTTGGTAATTGTGAATGTTCCGTATTGGATTTCATCAGGTTTCAATTTTCGTGTGCGCGCCCTGTTGGCAAGATCGGCAATCCCGCGCGCGATACCTGCGAGAGACAAGCCGTCCGCATCGCGCAGCACCGGCACGATAAGATTGCCGTCCGGCAGCGCCGTTGCAATGCCAATGTTGATGTGTTTCTTCAAATAAATTTTTGTTCCGTCCACCGACGCGTTGACGTACGGAAACTCGCGCAGCGCCTGCGCAACAGCCCGCACGAAAAAGGGTGTCGGCGTGAGCGAAACTCCCTCGCGGGATTTAAATGCGTCTTTGTGCTCCGCACGGAATTTTTCGATTTTTGTTACGTCGCACTCATGCACGGCGGTTACGTGCGGCGACGTTCGCTTGCTCATCACCATGTGCTCGGCGATGAGGTGCCGAATGTGATCCATCTCGACTACCTCGGCTTCTTCGCCGGGGAGCAATACTGGTGTATTTCGCTGCACATCAGATTTAGACACGGCAGGTGCGCCCAGCGCTGCGCCGCCCGGTTGAGCCGTCCGGATTTTCATATATCCGAGCAAATCGTTTTTCGTTACCCTGCCTTCGATGCCTGTGCCGGGAATTGCATCCAATTCTTCCAGAGAAATCTTTTCCGTTGTCGCAATTGTCCGCACGAGCGGAGAATAGAATCGCTTGCCGGACATTCTGCGCGGTGGCGTTGTGCCTGCCGCGGATATTGCAGGCGGAGTCGGCGCATTGACAGGAGAGGCTGTTGCGCCGTTTGATCCGCTTGGCTTTTGCGCAACGGCAGATGCGGTAGTCACATTAGAAGATGATACCGGTGCGGCGGCAGGGGGTGTGCTTGCAACAGCTGCAGTTGATGACGATACATACGCCATGACTGTTCCGACTGCAACGGTCGCGCCTTCTTTCACAAGTATTTCCTGAAGTATCCCCGCTGCAGGCGACGGAACTTCGGTGTCGACCTTATCGGTGGAAATTTCAAGCAGTGCTTCGTCTTGCTCTATTTTATCGCCTGCTTTTTTTAACCATTTGGTTATTGTGCCTTCTTGAACTGATTCGCCCATTTTCGGCATCACAATTTCTACGCGTGAAGCGCCACTCGCTTCAGCCGGTGCTTTCGTTGCTGACGAGGTTGTATTTACTGGGGCTGGAGTTGCAGGTGCTGGCGGTGCTATCGGCGCAGTTGATTTAGCTGCATCAGGTTTCGGCGCAGTTGGCGCAGCGGATTTCACTTGTGCAACGTCGCTTCCGATGCGCGCAATGACTGTGCCGACCGCGACTGTCTCGCCTTCTTTGACGAGTATCTCGATAAGTATGCCTTCATCAGCGGAAGGAACCTCGGTGTCGACTTTATCCGTTGCTATTTCGCAGAGCACATCGTCGCGCTGAATGCGGTCGCCGGGCTTTTTCAGCCACTTCGTGATTTTGCCTTCCTGTACGGATTCGCCCATTTTGGGCATCACAACGTCAATTGCCATTTTATATTCCTGCGTGTATTGATGTGTAAATAATTGCGCAAATATACGAAGCGCAATTATACTGAGCAATGAAGGGAAGCGAACAGCGTTTGGCAAAACGGAAAATGTTTTTCGCGGTAGCGGAGAGAAAACTCACCGCACGAACGTCGTTCCGTTTATTGTCAATCTGAAATGCTCATCGGTGATTATCCATGCGTCCAAATACTCCGGCATCGGAAGTTTTTCCAAATGTACTTGGCTCTGAATATACGGAAATGCCCAGTGCTTCTCCCACATAATAAGAACAACATCTTCTGTATAAGGCGCCAGAAGAACCACGCTGTCTGGTATTTCTTTGCGGATCATATTATGTCCGACGAACAACGAAACGGGGTGGTCAGGAAGAATTTCCCTGTCATAGACGATTGATTGAGGACGGTAAAACATGCCCCATTGTCCCCATCGTGAAGCTATTATTACCTGTCGATTTTCAGGCGAATGCAGATTTTGGAGCATTGAGAGTGTTGCTTCATTTTCATTGTCGAATGCGGCAATGCCAGCTGATGAAGCATAACTGAATTCTTTGATTACTCCGGCTTCGATTTTTGCGCGTGAGTCCGGATAGCGGTTCGATGCATCGTATGATGTTGTTGATATTGCGTTTTCGCGGTGCATCGCATCAATAGATTTTCCCGGCATTGGAACAATGAAATATATAACCCAAACGATGCACCATGTTACCGCCCACGGCTTTACAACTTTTAATAATCCATCTTTGTTCAGTCTGCAGGCAAGTATCGCCGCACCGATTGCCGCAACGGAAGAGATATTCAAAAGATACCCCGGCTTGGCATAAAAGATAAACGTGTAAAAAGCCAGCGGTAGAATTATCATAGCAGCAAGCACCCGCCCAATCGGCGTTTTGAGTCCGCGGACAATCTCGCGGCGCGTCTCGCGCGGGTGGCGCAATAGAAGTATGAATCCAAGCGTCCAATATGGCGACGTGCCGATGATAAGGTACAATGCCATTTTACCGATCATATCAGAATGACGCGTCAGTGTGCCGTGCAAGAAAATGGAATTGTATTGAACGATTGACAAAGAATGCGCCAGTTCAATATATTTCGAGAATCCGCCTGCAAGTGAGAACAAAATGGTCATCCATATTGCCGTTATTACGGCAACGACCGATAATGATGCGATCCATGCGCGCAGCGGCGCGCGAATACTCCAAAGTGCAATGATGAGAACGGGAGCGAGGAACAAGAGACTTGTTTGTCGCGCTGCTCCAGCAAATCCTATTACGACCGCCATTGCAACGGGAAAGAATATCCGCTCACGCTGGCGACCAGAGTCAGTACAATATTTTATGGCAATTGCCGCAACGGCTGATGTAAAGAACGCCTCGTGCGCATACACGGAGGCAACACATCCGTAAAACCAAAAAATTGGATTCAACGCCCAGACCGTTGCAGCCGCGAACGCCGCTCCGCGGCTTGCACCAATCCGCACGGCATACCATACAAACAGCACCGAGCCCAGTGATAAAAAGAACGATTCAAGCACATAGGCAAGGTTTGCATCGCCGCCGAATTTTTGCACGATGGCAAAAATGATTTTTGCAATGCCGACGTGAAGGACGTAACCGGGAAGTTGAGGTGTATCTTGCGCCAAGTCGAACTTGAAAAGCGCAATCGCATAATTGACAGAGTCAAACTCGAACAGGGTTTTTGCAAAAAAAGGGATGCGCGTCGCGCACACGAGCAGCGTCAGCACATACGGGTCGGCGCGGGATGCGAGAGTGTCAGTGCGAGCCAGAGTATTGCTCCGGGAGGATTGCGTCTTTCGCGGATAAAAATAATGAAACAGATAAAAACGCTAACCTGAATGGTGGATTTTTCACGTGTTTATGCTCCTAATTCTTCCTTCTTGTGCGTTTTCACCCATTCGCGTATGTACTCGACGATTGCAGTTGTCGGCGCGCCAGGCGTAAAAAGTTCTCCAGTTCCCATTTCTTTTAATTTTTTGATGTCTTCGTTGTTTATGATGCCGCCGCCGGTGAGCAGCACGTCCGTCAATCCTTTGTCTTTCATCAAAGCCAGAATGCGGGGAAGTATCGTCATGTGTGCACCGCTGAGAATGGAAATGCCTATTGCGTCAACGTCTTCCTGCAATGCGGCTTCTACGATCATTTCGGGAGTTTGCCGCAGTCCTGCATAAATAACTTCCATTCCGGCGTCGCGCAACGCCGCAGCAATAACTTTTGCGCCGCGGTCATGCCCGTCTAGCCCGGCTTTTGCAATTAAAACTCTGATTTTTCTCGCCATGTCAATTATCTATAATATACACCAATAATTATCATTTGCCTATCGTTCTCTCAGTAACCGTAAATAAAAGAAAGACAACAGCAAAATTAACACAAAAAGCAGATATGCCATTGCAGAGGCATAACCCATGCCGTCCATCCGTTCAAACGCATTCCGATACACTTCATAGACCATTGTCGTTGTCCTGTTCAATGGTCCGCCTTTGGTCATCACAAAAATTTCGACGAAGACTTGCAAAGATTTGATTGTAAGAACAACGACGACAAACGCAATGGTCGTCCGCAAACCCGGCAGTGTAATATGAAAGAATTTTTTTATCGCGCCTGCGCCATCCATACCGGCGCTTTCGTACACGTCCTTTGGCAAGGCTTGCAGCGCGGCGAGAAAAATCAGCGCGTAATATCCGATTGAGAGCCATACATCCATTGCCATCACTGCCGGCAGCGCCGTGGCGGGCTCGAGCAGCAAGCCGCGTACCGGGAATGGAATACCTGCCAATTTACTCAATGTTGCAAGATAGCCGCCGCGCGCATAGAGATTCGTGAACACAAGCGACACGACAACGAGCGACGTAACGGACGGCAGAAAAATTGCGGAGCGATAAAACGATTTGAGTGTGCTTACACTATCGAGCAAAACGGCGGAAAGGAGGGAGAATGCAAGAATAGGTGGAATAGTGCCTGCGGAAAATATCATCGTATTGATAAACGCCTGCCGCAAGTCCGGGTCACGGAGTAGCGCGGCGTAGTTGCCGAATCCCTGCCACGCGAACGTGTTCTGAAGGGTTGAGTATTGTGTGAAACTCAGAAAAAGGGAATAGAGGAGCGGGAACAACCAAAAGATCGAAAACACGGCAACCCACGGAAACAGAAATACGGCGGTAGAGTAATCACGGTTGCCGAGCGTTCGGGTGTGCATTTACCACAAGAGATGTTTCAAAGCGGTGTACACTTTCGCGAGCGGCAGCCCGACGACGGTGTAATAATCACCGTTGATATGCGTGACGAACACCGCGCCAAAATCGTCTTGAATGCCATACGCTCCCGCCTTATCCATCGGCGATCCGGATGCGACGTAGGCGTTGATATCATCGGCGTCCAAAATGCCGAATGTTACGTTCGCCGTTTCGTAATCGCAGATGCAGCGCTGTGTTGCAGTATCCAATAATGTAAAACCGGTATAGACGGTGTGTGTTCGCCCGCTTAAAGTGCAAAGCATCTTTTCCGCATCGGCGGAATCGGCGGGTTTGCCGAGAATTTTCCCATCAAGGTACACGATTGTATCTGCGCCGATAACGACGGCGTCCTTATATTGTTGTGCGGTTGCTTGTGCTTTTTGAAATGCAAGACGTTGAACGAGGAATTCCGGATGTTCGTCATCACGCGGCGTTTCATCAATATTTGATGGATGCGTTATACACTCGATGCCTATTTGCGTGAGAAGTTGAAGACGGCGTGGACTTGCTGATGCGAGGATAAGGGGAGAACGGAAATTCATTCAACTAAGCGATACGCAACAAAATGGGATACACTGCAAAAGCGAACGCACAAAAAAAAAGCGACAAGGTTTACCGCCCCGCCGCTTTTTTAGAAAATAAAGAGACATCAACGGAACATTTCTTTTATTTGCCCCCACGTCCGTTTGACGCTCGACGCAGAAAATTCCACAGTTGTCGTTTGTGAATAAGCAAAACTTCCATCCGATGAATAAATTTTTATGCGATATTGGTAGACGCTCTGTGTATTCGTCGGTTTCTGAAGTACGGATTCGTCCGTGTAGGTGTAATCGGAATAACTTCCTTTTGATTGCACGGTGCCGAGGTAAGTGAACTGTTGCGAACCTGCGGGCGCGCGCTCCACGTCGAATTTTGTCACGTTCGTCTCAATGTCCGTTTTCCATTCAATGCTTACCTGATCCCCGTTGCTTTTTGCAGCGAAATAGTCCAACGCTGTACTCGCCAAAAGAATGAGAGGTAATGCAGAGAGCGACAATACGACAAAAGTTAAAAATCTAAATTTTCGCATGAAATTATAAGCGATATTACTCTATCGCGGTGAAAAAGTCAACCCTGAAATGAAGCGCATCATTTCACCGCTAAATTAACCAATTTATTTTTTACGGCAATAGTCCGAATGATTGATTTATCTCCGATGAATTTCCTGATGGTCTCATCGTTCATCGCGCCGTCAATCAAGGTTTTTTCATCGGTATTGAACGGGACGTGCAATTTACTGCGGAGCTTGCCGTTCACTTGCAGAACGACTTCGACGACGTCTGCCTGGGCTTTTGCGGGGTCATAATCCGGGAATGGTTCGTATGCCAATGACGCAGCATGCCCGAGTACCTTCCACAATTCTTCCGCGATATGCGGCGCGAACGGCGAAAGGGCAAGCGTAAATTTTTCCATCGCTGCGCGGGGTTTAGGATTGGCGGAAATGAATTCGTTGACGAATATCATCATTTGCGAGATTGCCGTATTGAAGCGAAGTCCTTCAATGTCTTCACCGATTTTTTTTATTGTCTGATGCAGAACGCGCTCCTGCTCTCGCGTCATCTCGCAATCGACAATGTTCCCATGGAGATTTCCATCTTCCGCGACAATCATATTCCACGCACGGTTCAGAAATCTGAAGACTCCTTCGACGCCTTTGGTATTCCATGGTTTCACCATCTCCAGCGGTCCCATGAACATCTCGAACAACCGGAACGCGTCCGCGCCCCAGTCGCGCACTACGTCGTCCGGGTTCACCACATTGCCCCGCGACTTCGACATTTTCTGCGAGTCCTCGCCGAGGATCGTTCCCTGATGCACTAATTTTTTAAATGGTTCGGCGGAGGAGACATACCCGAGATCGAATAACACCTTATGCCAAAATCGTGCATACAGCAAGTGCAGTACCCCGTGTTCCGCACCGCCTAAATATAAATCAACAGGCATCCAGTATTTTTCTTTCTGGGAATCACAAAATCTTGCATCGTTGTGCGGATCGAGATAGCGCATGTAATACCAGCATGACCCCGCCCATTGGGGCATCGTGTTCGTCTCGCGGTGGGCGTGCATTCCCGTTTCGGAATCTACGACATTCACCCATTCCGTTGCCAGTGCCAGCGGCGACTCCGTCGTGCCGCTCGGTTTGAATTCTTCAAGTTCGGGAAGGATAAGCGGCAATTCGTTTTCATCGAGCGGTTTCATCGTGCCGTCATCAAGATGCAGTATCGGTATCGGCTCGCCCCAATAGCGCTGCCGTGAAAACAGCCAATCACGGAGTTTAAATTGGATTTTCCGTCGTCCGATTTTTTTCTTCTCTGCCCATGCGATGATTTTGTCTTTTGCTTCGGGCGTCGGCAATCCGTTGAGGGAAACGTCGTCATTTGCGGAGTTGATCGCTTCGCCGTCATCGGTGTAAGCTTCGGTAAAATCCTCAGGATGCAGCCGGTAATAGCTATGAACGATCTGCCCAAACGTGAGTTCGCGTTTTTCCGCAACTTTGAAGTGTGCAAGCGCATGTTTTTCATACAGCGTCATATCTTCAACGTCGTCGGTAATGTTCGGATTTTTCACCGTTCGCTCGCACCATTCCGTTGGCGGTAGAACTACGCTTGTTATGGGCAGACTGAAGGCTTGCGCAAATTCAAAATCGCGTTCATCGTGCGCTGGCACTGCCATGATTGCACCAGTGCCATATCCCCAGAGTACGTAATCAGCTATCCATACCGGAATTTTTTCACGGGTCGCCGGATTAACGGCGTATCCGCCGGTGAACACGCCTGTTTTCTCTTTATCAAGGGCAGTACGCTCCAAATCGCTTTTCTTAGCGGCTTTGGCGCGGTATTCGGCGATGGATTTTTGTTGTTGTTCGGTCGAGATTGTATCGACAAGAGGATGCTCAGGCGCAAGCACCATATATGTTGCGCCGAAAATTGTATCGGGGCGCGTTGTGAAGATTGTTATTCCATCCGACGAATTTGCCACGGGAAAGAGTATTTCAGCGCCTTCAGAGCGCCCAATCCAATTTTTCTGCATCTCCTTCGTTGAATTGGGCCAGTCGATCGTTTCAAGATCAGTTAACAGCCGATCTGCATACGAGGTGATGCGCATCAACCATTGTTTTAACGGGCGGCGTTCAACGGAGTATCCTTTGTCCGTCCATTCGTCCACTTCTTCATTAGCGAGCACCGTTCCTAGTCCCGCGCACCAATTGACGGGTATCTCCGCGACGTAAGCAAGACGGTAATCCGCAAGAAAATCATGCTTCTCTTTTTTCGAGAGTTTTTTCCATGCATCAGCGCGTATCTCTTTTCGACTGTTTCCAGCGAGTTTTTCTGTTCCGAATTTCTCAAATTCGTCAATTAACGTATCAATCGGACGGGCTTTATTGACGCGGGCATCATACCATGAATTGTAAATTTTAAGGAATATCCATTGCGTCCATTTATAATACGCGGGATCGGTGGTATTGATTTGCCGCGCCCAATCGAAGGACATGCCGAGCATCCGTTCCTGCCGTTCGTAATTTCTGATGTTTTTCTCAGTTGTGATGCGGGGATGAATGTTGGAAATCATCGCATACCGTTCTGCCGGCAAGCCGAACGCGTCCCAGCCCATCGTGTGCATTACGTTAAAGCCGCGCATGCGCTTGTAGCGAGAAACGATATCCGTCGCCGTTTGTCCTTCGGGGTGCCCGACGTGCAGCCCATCGCCGCTTGGGTAGACGAAAAAATCTATGGCGTAATATTTCGGTTTGGCTGAGTCATCTGGAGTTGCGAAGGTCTGATGGTTCTCCCAATACTCCTGCCATTTTTTTTCAATATTTCTGAAAGGGTACATAAAATTTAAAGTGTTGCTGAATTTGTAATTTGAGGATCGCTTGATTCCGTCCTGTTAATTGCAACGAGCACAAGTCCGGTAATGAACCACCACGTCAATTGATCTGTAAAATCATGAAAGATATCCTGCGTGAATTGCGCAATGAGAACGGAAAATATCCCAGCCGCGCCTCCAATCAAGATTCCGTGGTACAGCGGATGATGTTCATTTTTCATTTTTTTTATCGCTGCTTTTAGGAGTGCCCCCCACATCCATAAATACGCGAGTAACCCGAATATTCCCGCGCTCGTCAGGACATTCAGGTATTCATTGTGCGGATGGTCTGGAAATGAGAGCGGCGCGCCCGGTTCGGGCGGTTTATACCGTGGATAAAACAAATCCCAATTGTCCGCGCCGATACCCATGACCGGATGATCGCGAGCGATTTGCATGGCTATGTTCCAATACGTTTGCCTGTCGACATTCCCTGGGTCAGAATTACCCAAATGTGTAATTCTGTCGCGTACTTGCGGTACAAAAGCGCAGCAAATAATTCCAAGCATGATTGCCGCCAATATTGCTCTGCGTGCTTTGGTATTTTGACTTACCAACGCCAGTCCTATGGCTGTCAAGCCGATGGAAATCCATGTCCCGCGTGAATATGAAACGAATAATGCTGCTGCGACAAATACGAGTCCTGCAATGAACATTTTTTTATGCTGCCTATATCCGGCAATCAGCAATCCTGCGATGAGAAAGAACAACAACGCCATTACAGAGGAATAGGATAGCGTATGGCTGAAAAAGCCAAGAGAGCGGTACGTCGGCTTCTGACCAATGTAGTATGCAATAAACAAATCGTCTTTTGTCCCATGCCACCGTATTCCCGTGAAATGTTGAACGATGCCGAATGCCGCGCCGAATATGCCTGCAACAACAAAAAAAAGCAAGATTCTTTGCAATTCTTTTGCGGTTGGTTTCGCCGAAACAAGCATTATGGCAGAAAACAGCAGCCATTCATTGTCCCAGACCGAGGCGAGGGCATGTCCCGTGCGTTCGGCAAACGCCGAAGTAATAATGCAGATGCCTATATAACACGCGGTAGGAAGGGTGATTACGCCCAGCGAAAATTTCAATTTTTTTTCGGCGATCATCATCCATATCCAGCCGATTGCCGCTACCCCGATTCCCCATTGTGCCGCGGCAATAGAAATCGGTAGCATCAGCACCTCCCAGAATAAGCCGCCCATCAGCATGTGGCGTGGTGTGATATTTTGTAATGAGAATATTGCCATTTCCAAAGATGAAAATACGAACGTTCGGGTTGTATTCCAATTTTTCGTTTACGTTCATTTATGAATGATTTTTAATGGATGTGAAAAAGTATTGTTTTTTTGGCTGATTTGATTATATTAGACAGGCTTATTATGTAAAATAATAGCATAAAATGCCTCGTTTATTCTTGATCCAAGAAACGAGGACGTGCAATGTGGTAACCTGAGGCACCGACCTGAGGATAGATAATAATTTCGCGTATATGTAACGCGACAGATCGTTCCGCATAAAAATCAGATAGTATTATATTCTTGCGGCAGCAGAGAATCATGCCAGAAAAAGACACGCTGACCAATATAGCCCATCGCACAAAGGTCATTCCGCCGAAATTACCGACGCGTATTCTGCCGCGCCCTCAACTTATTCTAAAGATTGAGCAGGCGCTTGAAACGCGCCTGACGCTTGTCATTGCAGGTGCGGGATATGGCAAAACAACAGCGTTGCTTCAGGGACTCGAGGAGATAAAACGCCGCCGGACGCCACCGGCTATTGCATGGCTGCAGCTTGACGAATTCGATGCTGAGAAAACCGCTTTTTTCGGCGCGTTAGTTTCGTCGGTCGAGTACACTTTCCCCGGTTTTTTTAAAAGATGGCGGTCCCAGTTACTGCAAATGTCGGATATCGAATTTGCGCAGCATTTTGCAGGTGAATTGGCGGCAATCCCCAAAGTTGTCATTCTTGTCATAGAAGACGCCCATCTCTTTCTCCGCGACGACGACCATAAGACCTTAAAAGCCCTCTCGCCGATACTCGAGCAACTTCCATCGAACGTTCAATGTGTCATCACAAGCCGCAGGGCGCTTCCGTTGGAATGCCTGCCGTTGATGCGCGCCCGCCAAGAATTGACGATTCTCGATAAAGAAGATTTTTCGCTGTCCATCGAAGAAGTGCGGCGGTTATTGACGGACATATACGATGAGAATGTGCATAACGACATTGTTCCCCATATTGCCCAGCAAGTAGATGGGTGGATCACTGGGCTGATTCTTCTGCGGCAGGCGCGCCATGTAATGGAAATACAGACGTGGGAATCCATTGTCGGGAGCATCTCCGCCGGTTCGCATGAATTTTTTTACGCGTATTTCATGTCCGAGGTCTACGAGAGCCTCAGCGAAAATATGCGGCGATGCTTGCGCTTGGTAAGCGAACTTCCCGAATGGAGTCCGGATATAGTGCAGGTAATGTACGGACCGGAATATGCGAAAGAATTCACGCGATATGTAAATGACGATAATGCGCTGTTTATTTTACCCATGGATGACGCGCGGACGCGGTTCCGCTTTCATCACATGTTCCGCGATTTCCTGCACGCCCATGGTCCGCTTCACAGTACTGAGTTGCGCAAACTTGCCGAGTTCGAGAGCGCCGGAAATCGTCACCGCGTTGCTGCCCGTCTTTACCAGCAAAGCAAAAACTGGGGGCTGATGCTCGAATCGTTGTACACGTTGCAATTCATTACCCGCAATGAGATACTTCCACCGGAAGAGCTTCATGAAATGATCGAAACCGTGCCGGGCAAATTGCGTGTGCGGCTGCAGGTGTGGTGGGTTTTGCGCGCCGCTGAGCGCATAGCGCTTGGCAAGCCTGCGGAAGTAGCGCAACTGCCCGCCAATTATACGACGTTCAGGGAGCCATACAAATCGAAGTATTTGACGATGCTCGTGAATGTCATGCGCGGTGAATATAAATACAGTGAAATTGTAGGTTTGCTTTCTCCGATACTGCAAAAGCATCTCGCAAAGCCTGAAGAAATATATCCGCAGGAGATTATTGTGCTTGCGGTGTATCTTTGTTTGACGCTTGTAGATATTTCTATGCTCCGGGAAGCGAAAGAATGGGTTGATTGGATAGAACAGCGCAAAGCCGTTACCCCTGATTACGAAGAAGACGACATGACGTATATTGTGTTACGCGCATATTATCAAGCAGTGAAGAATAAAGAACACGCTGTCTTTTATGCGGAAAAGTATGCCGAGTATTGCAGGACGTCTAAACCGAACAATTATTCAATGAGTCTGTTGAATTTAGGGATTACACAATTGCGGTTTGAAATGCTTGAAGAGGCGGAACGTTCATTTACCGACGCGGAAGAAATTGCGCTCACTAATAAAACATTATTCACGAAATATGCGTCGATTGTGCAAATTGCGCAAGCAAAATTGTACCAAGGAAATACGAACGGCTGCTCTCTGTTATTGACGAGCATTTCCCTGGAGGATAAACGAAAAAATTCTTATTTATCCATTGAAGTGACCAAGGCGGAATTGAACGCGTATATGCGTGAAGGACGAACCCCGAGTGAATCTGTTATGCGGAACGCGAAAGAAATTTTTGAGCAGTTTAAAAATAAAGACGAGTTCTTTATTCTGGGGCAATTGTATCGCCAAATGGATCCGGGGAAAATCAACGCGTTTGTCGAGCGAGAAGGGCAGTACTTCATCGATCATGGCGCGGATGTTTTCGATCAGGGCATGGCGCGGCTTGCCGTTGAAAGCGAACGGATGCGCGTAAAGCCCAAATTGTACGCGACATGGGAAAAAGCAGCCCATGATCTGTTTTTACTCGATGGCATTGAGTATATGCAACCGAGCGATGGCGAGGCTCTCTATCTCTTGGAAATTTTAGAAAATATTCCTTCATTGGCGCCGAAAGTACTTGATGTGCTCGAATATTCCGCGCATACGATTGCTTGGTATTTGCAAATGCATTGGGGACGATTGGAAGCCGATACGAGATCAATGATGCTCCAATTTCTTGTCGGCAAGATGGCGCGCCCGCATATCGCGCGCGCGGTCAAATCGCTTTTAGAAAAACTTCAGATTGACGCCCATATACTTGACAGCACGAATGTCATTCAACAAGCAGCCGTCTCGCCACATTTGAACGAACATGAAGTCGGGGAGATTTTGCTGAAATATGGCGGCATTACGCTCGGAACCGCCAATGTATTGAAAGAATTCAGCGTTCGTGAGCCTGCGCCTCTTTTCATACGAATGTTCGGGAAATTCGAAATTCTGAAAGGGGATGCAGTCGTTGTTTTCTCCGAGGAAATTGCGCAGCCAATGCTTTCACTGCTGAAATTCTTTATCAAAAATAAGAATCGCGCTGTAACAATGGACGAGATAGGGACGACAATTTGGAAAGAGGTGTCAGAGAAACAGTTGAAAAGCAACGTTTATACTGCCGTTTCTCTATTACGCTCCACTTTGGAGCCGTATTTGCAGTCTGCAAAGGAATCGCATTTCATCCTTTCTGCAGAACGCGGATACAAATTTGCATCCAGGAAAAACGATCTCGTTGATACTGATAAATTTACGGAATTGTGCGAATCTGCGTCGAAAACGACAGGCGAACGGGCTGTACAGCAACTCATCCGTGCCGTAGATCTGTACCGTGGTCCCTTTTTGGAAGAAAATTTGTTCGATCCATGGGCAGATTCTGAACGGGATAAATACCAGCAGATGTATGTGCAGGCATTGGAGACAATTGTCGTTTGGCGCAGAAAAACGAATGAATGGGACGATATTGAGCTATACGCAGGGAAAGGATTCGACCTCGATCCGGCAAGCGAGGAGTTCTGCGGGGCGCTATTAGAATGCGCAACCGTCCGCGGAGACTCGCAAAAAGTGAAAAAAATATTTCAAGAATACCAAAACGCCATGCGGGAATTTTATAGAGATAACCCCTCTAAGTTGATGCAGGACTTATACTTATCGTGTATTGAAAGGGCTTCAATCTGACATAAAAATTTTTTTTTCAAAATATTGAAAGTTTTCACCGCCCGCAGTAAATGAGCACCCGTTAATATACCTATTTTTTAACGGTTTTTGCACCCTCCTTCCGCTCATCCCTTCTGTTTATCCCCCTAAAATCTTTGTTTCTACGCTTAAAACTGCATTTAAGGAAAATTTAAGAATCTGACCGTATATTAGTAGTATAGTTTTTTGAACTACAAAGTTTATGCCCATTTATATGCGGAAACAATATGATAGTAGAAAAACACGGGATAAACGAAAAATTTTATGAGAAATCGCATAATTTACTTGATAATCGGAATTTTTACGGAAAAACAATTTTAGTTTATTAATTCACAACTATTCAACAAAATCAACCTATTCACAAATAAGGAGCAAAGTAATGTTAGCAACAAACTCAAATACACGCGTACCGATCATTTATTACGTAGATGATTTCGAAGACACACTCGCTGTGGCGCGGAGCTATTTCAAACACAAAAACGTCATTTTCCGCGAAGTACACAATATCGCGCATGCACTCAAAATGACGTCAGGCCGCCAGCCGTCACTGGTAGTCATCAGCGCAGCACTTGGCGATCCGTATCGCTGGGGTGCACGCGCAGGATTCCAGGTCGTGAACGTATTGCACACAATGTGCAAAGGCGTGAAAATGGTAACAATCGCGCACAATGTCCGTCAGGACGACATGATTGACTCGCAACGCGAAGGCGCCCTCGAACATCATGATTTCTCGATTGTCGCGCTCGACCGCATTCTTCAGCTTGCACGCCAATTTGCAGAAGCAGACGGCACGTGCGGCGACGAAGCCGAACTCACGAACGACGAACGGATTATCACCGATAACAACCAAGCGAATCAACCCGCTGCAATGCAAACCCCTGCAGAAGCGCTTACTGACATGGCTTCGTTGAGGAACATGATCTACGGCGTGGTGCGTCAAGCCGTCGAGGATATTCTTCTCGGCAGAAAAACGCCGCCGCTGCCATCTGCAACGACGCAGCAGCCGACAGAGGTTCATTCGTACCGGTTTAATTAATCCGGCGAAACCCTGTTTCAACGCAGGGATGCTAAACATATTCCTTAACAAATAACGTACTCCGGTACGCGCTCGGCGCGTGCGGAGAAATCATATTCATTCATAACTCTCGTAATAACAACGGTAGGCAGACTTCATTCCTGCGACCGTAAGAACGAAAACAAAACCTATTCATTCAACAAAGAAAAACTAAAAATCAAATGAAAAACTTTAAGATTTCTGCTTTATTCATTATACTCTCTCTGATCTCGTTCGCCGCAACGTCGTTTGCACAGTCAACGTCGTTCGGAAACGCGGTAATTAACTTTCCAAACGGCAAATCCATGGATATTGCCATAGGAAATATCGTTGTGTGGTCAACGCAAGGCACTGTAATAACCGAGCCGTTTGCCATAAATCCAACCGGACCAACAACAAACTCAACGCAAGGCACAGTAATCACTGAACCGTTTACGTTGATGCCGAACCCCAATGGATCGAACGTTCCTTCTTCTACGCAAGGGACGGTCATAACCGAACCGTTTGCAGTATCTGGCGCGCTATCCAATTCAACGAATTATACGGCATTGGGCAATTATTTCAATTCGCAGGTTTTCGCTGTCAGTACGACCGGCGAAGCAATTGCGTTCCAATTGAACGAAAGCACGAACGATCCAAACTTCAACACGGACGGCAACGGTACAGGACGCGCAGTACAAGTTGAAATATTCGATTATACATCGGGTCAAGTTTATGGCGCACCTGTTCAGAGCTTATCCGGCAGCAATTATACATTCAATCCGAATACATCGTTCATCGGCTTCATTCCGAGTGCGTGCGTCGGACATCAAGTGTATCTTAGCCTGAATATTCTCTGGCAGAATAGCAATAACGGACTTGCATACAGCTCAATGCCGACATCTTCATTGACTGACATCAGCGGCACCTTGGGCAAAGAAATTGCTGCAGTAGTGCCGACGAGCGACGTTCTCGGACAAAATTATCCTAACCCGGTCAACGGCGTAACGAATATTCCAGTCGGCTATGTGGACGGCGCGGCAACGTTGAAAGTATACGACATCCTTGGTCGCACGGTAGCGGATTTGAGCGCATCCATGCCGCAAAAACAATCCGAAGGATTTGTTACATTGAACACGGCTGATTTCCAGAACGGCACGTATTTCTATCGCTTGGTCACCGCCGACGGCATCGCCTCGACGCGCCAAATGATCGTAAGACACTAATCTGAAAATACCCGACATTATTATTCATTTGAACAGAAGTATTTTTACACATGTAATTGTGGTGCTAACATGAAATTCAACTTAACAATCGTATTGTGCATCGGGCTCTTTCTTGCCGAAACGGCATTCAGCCAGAGCACAGACGAGTACCGGAACGGAACGATCACGTTCAGTTCAACCTCCGCAATAAATTATTCCTTTGGTGGAATAACGGTTTCGTCAACACAGGGGACAGTGATTACCGAACCATTTGCAATCAGCGGCAACGGAGGAACGGATCCTTCTTCGACGCAGGGTACGGTCATTACCGAGCCGTTTGCAGTGCAGGGCACGAAGACGAACTCGACGGATTACGACGCGCTGGTTTCATATTTAAGCACCGTGCCGTTCACGATCAGCAAGGCGGACGGAAAAGGCAATATAAATGCAACGGTAAGTTACAATGTGAACGAAAGCACGAACGACAACAATCTTCCCAATGGCGACAATTGCAACGTAACATCGGCGGCGGTTGAGTTGATTGATGTTACGGCAGATTTCGTGTACAGTGTGCAGCCATTACCGGCGTTTTGCAACGGGCAGACATCGCTCTCGCAAACGTCATTCTCGATCAGCGTTCCCGGTTTTCTTGCGGGCGACAAATTCAAATTGCGCTTGAACGTGCAGTGGCAGGGCGTCAGCCAAGCCGTTGCGTACACGTCGTTTGCGACGGATTCGCTGGTCAACATCGATCCGCCGGCGCATACAAATACGCGCAACAGCGATATCACCTGGAAATTAAATGACGACAGCAAGACGGATAAATGGGAATGGCACGACAAGAAGAACGACGATCTTGGCAAGGAAAGCGCATCCGACGCAGTGCCGGCGAGCAGCATGATTCTCGGGCAGAACTATCCCAACCCGGCAAGTGCGACGACGTCCATCACGCTCGAAAACGTGAACGCTCCGGTTTCGTTGAACGTGTACGACGAGTTGGGCAGAATGGTTGCCGATTTGAGCGGGCAGGTTGCGCCGACGGCGGGATTTGCAAAGGTTGATTTCGACG
>Ga0207061_1063_pt1 | contig 27619 bp, 21 predicted proteins | sample Alteio_BWMinCont_31_FD_153275 | JGI IMG/M metagenome (GOLD analysis project Ga0207061, IMG submission 153275) | Enriched cells from forest soil in Barre Woods Harvard Forest LTER site, Petersham, Massachusetts, United States -... | ecosystem: Environmental > Terrestrial > Soil > Temperate forest >... | reverse complement strand
CCTTCCTGATCCTCGGGTTTCGCCGGTAATATAAACGTCACAATCGCATTGCCGTCTTCATCCGTCGTAACTCTCTCTTTCTGGCCAGCTGCGTGGCGGGGCGCGCCGCCGCTGCCGAAAAAAACGGTAACGCGCTGCGCGTGAACGAAGAGCGAATTCAGTTTTACCTGCTGCCGACTCCGAGGCTGGAGTTTCCGATTTTTAATCCAACAAACAAGCCGGTTTCGGGAACCTTTGCGATCGAACTGTTGGACAAAGACGACTGGGTAGCAGCGTCGACCTGGGGCTCATTTACCGAGCAGCCGGGCGAGACGGTGGAGAAGCTCGACTGGCTTGCGAAGAACTTGCCCAGCAATTCGCCGTCGGAACTGGGCTGGTACCGGCTGCAGTACATTTTTTTTCCTAGCGCAGAGTCCGGGCTCCCGGTGACGGGTGGGATCGTGCAGTTTGGCCGCGTGATTCAGGATGCATTCGAGGTTCGAATGGCCGCGGCAAACAAGGTCGAGCCAGGAACGCAATACCCGGTGCGATTGCGTGTTTTGAGCTCTCCGGGCGGAAAGCCTCTGGCGAAACAGACGATCCGCGTGGAGATGGAGATCGGAAACGACGACAAAAAAACGGTGAAGCGGAGAGTTACGACGGATGAAGACGGCAATGCGATTGTGACGTTTATATTACCGGCGAAACCCGAGGATCAGGAAGGCGAACTGACTACGACCGTGACGCGCGGCGCGTTCAATGAAGAAGCATCGTTGAAGTTCCAATTTCCGGACGCACCTTCGCCGCACATCAGCATTAGCACGGACAAGCCGCTCTACCAGCCTGGCCAAACGGCGCACGTGCGGCTGATGGCGTTTGGCGGGGACAAGAAAGCGATGGCAGGAGCGTCGATAGAGTTGGCGATCGAAGACGAGGAAGGGCAAGAACAGTTTCACCGGAAGGTGACGACATCGCGATTCGGGATTGCCAGGGCCGACTGGGAAATCCCGAATATGCTGCAGCTTGGGGAACAGAGATTGACCGCCAAGCTAGAGTACAAGGAAGACGATAATTCCGCGGAGACTACCGCGGGGACAACCGTTCGTGTCAGCCGTTACGAACTACCGACGTACACGGTGATGGCGGAACCCGATCGACCCTACTATCTGCCGGGACAAAACCCGGTGGTGGATGTGCACGCCGATTATCTTTTCGGGAAGCCCGTACAGCACGGAAAAATGAAGGTGGTGAAGCAACAGGAACGCCGGTGGAATTACCAGGACCAGAAATGGGAAGCTGACGAATCCGAACCGGTCACGGGAGAACTCGATGGTGAGGGACATTTTCACGCGAAAATTGATTTTTCGCAGGAATTCAAGGATTTCCAGGAAAGCAGTTACCAGCGCTTTAGAGATATATCGCTCGCAGCGTACCTGATGGACGCCTCGACCGGGCGGACGGAGCAGCGGCGCTTCAATTTGCGAATTACCGCGCAGCCGATTCACATTTACATTCTGGAGAGAGGCTCAAATCTGAACGCGGGAAACCTGCTTTTCTATGTCACCACTTCGTACGCCGACGGAACGCCGGCGTCCACGGAGGGAGAGATCAGTGCGGCGAAGCCGATCGCGGAAGAAGAACTAGGCGGGCAATACGACGAGACGAGCAAGACTTTGCTCGGGCATTTTCACACCAACAAGTACGGCATCGGGCGCGTGGAATTGGCGCCACTGCCGGAAAAATTGATTCGCGTTACGCACGGACTCGGGCGTCCCTACTGGGACTACTACAGTCCCGATGAGCAATACACCACACGGAACGCCCAGCTCGTATTAGAAGTTCGGGACAAAGAGGGAAAGAGCGGAGTATACAGCGAAGAAATCGGCGCGGATTTGAGCGCCGAATACATTCGCGTGCGGACGAATCATACGCTCAACCATCCCGGCGACCCCATCGAAGCGGAAATTACCACGAGCGCGAAGGCCAATGAAGCCATTGTCAACGTGTGGAGCAAGGAGGGGTTGCTGCGCTCGCTGATGGTGAAATTGAATGAGGGACGCGGAAAAATCAAAGTGCCGTTCGAACCGCGATTCCACGGCGAGATCTATGTGGCGGTCTACTGCATGACGCCTAGCAAAACCGGGGATGCGATGCTGAGCGACCGCAAACAGATTTTGTATCCGGCGAAGGAAGAGCTGGACGTGAAGGTGGGGATGAAGAAGGCGGTATTCAATCCGGGCGAAACGGTGTCCAGTGATTTGGACGTACAGGCGCCGGACGGCAAAGCAGTGCAAAGCGCGCTAGGCGTGCTGGTGTACGACCGGGCTGTGGCGGAGCGCGTGCGCACGGATGAAGAGTTCGGAAGAGGCTACGGTTTTTCCTTGTGGGAGTATTTCAATCCGTTTTATGCCCAGAGCATCGGAGGCGTCAGTTACCGCGATCTGCTGAATCTGGATGCGAGCAAACCTTTTGCCGAAGAGCTCGACCTGGTGGCAGAAGGCATGGTGCACACGAGATATGGACCGTGGTGGAGTGCGGGGGACGAATATGCGGCGTCGGGCTGGAGCGGAGGGGGAGCGGGCAGTCTATTCGACAAAAAACTGCAAGCGGAGCTGCAAGAGACGCGAAAAGCGCTGAAGACCTGGGCTGAGGCAAAGAGCGAATACCCGCACGACGAAGCGGAAGTGCGCGAGGCGCTAAAAGCCGCGGGGATTGATTTCGATCGTGTTTACGATCCCTGGGGCGTGGCGTTCCGGCCGGTGTTCGGGGTCCGCCGGGAAAAGAGTTTTCTCAACCTGGTGAGCAACGGGATCGACAAGAAGCCCGGGACGGAGGACGACTTTATTGCGGCGCATTTCGAATGGGCGTATTTCGGCAAGACAGGAAGGGCGATTAACGCGGCAGCCAAAGAGTACGCGGCGCAAACGGGAAAATTCATCAGGGATTATGCGACGCTGCGCGAGGAGATGAAGAAACGCGGCGTTGATCCGGATATGCTACGGGACCCGTGGGGCAATCCCTACCGCTATGAGTTCGATGTGTTTCGAAACCAATACCGGATTATTGTGAGCAGCGCGGGGCCGGACGGAATCTTTGACGGCAACGGGCACCGTTCGTGGGACGATGTGCAGGAATGGGTTTCGCAGATTCAGTATTTCAGTTCCCAGAGTGAAGCGCTGGCCAAAGCGCTGGCCGAGCAGTACGCACTGACAAGAACTTTTCCTCAGAACGAGGAAGCTCTGAAGCCGGTGCTGGCGAGGGCGAAGCTGACGCCGGAGCAGCTGACGGATCCCTGGGGACACCTTTACCACTACACGTTCAACAAACAGAACCGGTACAGCGATCGCATCGATGTGCGGACGTATACGGACGCGGCCGGGGAATCGCACCGCGAGACGTCGACGACGCCGGTGACGCAGGAGGTCGAGTATTTGACAGTATCGAGTTACGGCGAAGGCTCTGCGAACGACTTGAGCCACTCCTTCCCAGTGGCGGAATTCAACCGAGTGACGGCAGAGCGAAGCAGCAAGGACATTCGCGCGATTCCCACGACGGAGCAAAAGCCGCTGGCGGGTGGACGGGGCGCGATCACCGGCGTGGTTACCGATCCGATGGGGGCGGTGGTCTTGAATGCAACGATCACCGCGGAATCCGAAACTGGTCTTGAGTACACGGAGACCAGCGACCTCCAGGGAACGTACGGGTTTTCCAATTTGCCGTCAGGAATTTACGACCTGAAGTGCTGGGCTTCGGGATTCGTGACCAGCACGGTGCTGCGCGTTCCGGTGCAGGCGGGCGACACGACGAAAGTGAATTTCACTTTGCAGGTCGGCGGCTCGACGGAGACGGTAACGGTGGAAGCCGCTAGGACAGATCTGCAGACGACTGCAACGCTGGTATCAGGATTGTCGCTGGCGCAGACTGTCGTGTCATTGCCAGAACGGGCCCCAAGTTCGACGCCGGTGGAAAAACCGCTTTTTACGCCAAAATTGCGAAAGTATTTTCCGGAGACGCTGGTGTGGCGTCCGGAAGTGATCACGGACGAAAACGGGCACGCGAAGATTCGCTTCCCGATGGGGGACAACATCACGGCGTGGAAGATGTCGGTGATTGCGTCGACGATTGGCGGGCAGATTGGAGTGGCGGAGAAAGAGCTGCGGAGTTTTCAGCCGTTTTTTGTGGAGAATGATCCGCCGAAGGTGCTGACGGAAGGCGACCAGATCAGCCAGCCGGTGGTGCTGCGAAATTACCTGGAGCAGCCACAAACGATTCTTGCGGAGCTGAAAGCGGAGCCGTGGTTTGCGATGCTGTCCGCGCCACAACAGAAGTTGACGGTGGCGGCGAACGGTGACGCGAGCGCGGTGTTCACGTACAAGGCGATTCACAGCGCGAAGGACGCGAAGCAACGAGTGACGGCGCGCAACATGTCCACCGGCGACGCGGTGGAACGCGAACTGCGCGTGCATCCGAACGGCCAGGAAATCTCATTCAGCACCAGCCAGTTGATTGCCGGAACGCAAAACGCCGTGAAGGTGCGGGTGCCGGAGGCGGCGATCAGCGGATCGATCGAGGCGGAACTGCGCATTTATCCGAGTTTGATGGCGCACGTGCTGGATGCCATCGACGGAATTGGAATGCGCCCGGCGGGATGCGCCGAACAGGTCACGTCCACGGCGTACGTGAGCCTGATGGCGCTGGAATTGTTGAAGAAGGTGGAGCAGGACAAGCCGGGACGAGACAATCCACGCTCGGCGATAGCAGCGAAGGCGCGCGCGGCGGTGCTGGAGGGTTATCGCAGGCTGGCCGAGGCGCAGAATGCGGATGGCGGGTTCGGATATTGGTACACGTGGTCGGGGAATTCGGCGCTAACGGCGTATGTGATGCGGTTTGTGACCGAGGCGAAAGAATTTATTTCGGTGGATGAAAACGTGGCGCGGCGCGCGCGGAACTACCTGGTGGCGCACCAGGTGAGGCCCGGCACATGGGGCGTGTTTGACAGGGAATCGAAAAAGGAAGTGGAGGACGTGAACACGACAATGTACGTGGCGCGGGCGCTCGCGGGAATCGACAGCCAGCCGGCGGACAAAAAAGACAGCAAAGAAGAAAAAGACAAGGAGAAGTTGCGGGCGCGGGCAGCGGTCGATGCGGCGCTTCACGAACTCGAAGAGAGGATCGATTCATGGAACGATGCCTACCTGGTGGGGAACTATGCGCTGGCTGCAGTGGCGGGCGGGCGAAGCAAACACATCGAGAGGGCGCGCACTTTGCTGGGACAATTGGCGCACCGTGAAGGCGACGGAATGTACTGGAGTCTGGAGACAAACACTTCCCCGTTCTACGGATGGGGATTCGCGGGAAGGTTGGAGACGACCGCGCTGGCCGTGGAAGCGCTGAAGAAGATGGAAGGGGCACAGGGGGATCGCGAGATTCAGCCGATGATCAGCCGGGGGTTGCAATACCTGCTGTCACATAAGGATCGCTACGCGGTTTGGTATTCGACGCAGGCGACGCAGAATGTGCTGGAAGCGATGATCGTGGCGATGCCGGCGGCGGGGGATTCGACGAAGGCCACGCAAGCTACGGTGAAAGTGAACGGGCGCCTCGTGAAAACGATGCAGTTGCCGAATCCGCGGGAGGCTTCGGGTCCGGTCACCGTGGCGTTAGGGAGTACGCTCGAAAAAGGAGAGAACAAGATTGAAGTGGTCGGCGGTGCGAATGCGGCAGCGATGAATGCGACGGTTTTCACAAGCTATTACCTGCCGTGGGGCGAGTCTTCGTCGATGACGGAGGAAAATTTGCTGAGCGGGGAGAAACGGGCGTTGAGAATGAAGGTGCTATACGACCGGCTGGAGGCAAAGGCGGGCGAAACGGTGCATTGCGAAGCGGAATCGGAGCGCATCGGGTTCAAAGGATACGGGATGATGCTGGCGGAAGTGGGGCTGCCGCCGGGAGCGGAAGTGGATCGCGCTTCCCTGGAAGCGGTCAAGGAATCGGGCGAGGGAGTGGGCAGTTACGAAGTGCAGCCCGACCGCGTAGTGTTCTACGTTTGGCCGATCGCGGGAGGCAGCAAATTTGGTTTCGACTTCCGCTTGCGCTACCGGATGGTGTCGTCGAGCGCGCCTTCGACACTTTATGATTATTACAATCCGGAGGCGGCCGCGGCGGTTATGCCGGTGAAATTCTCGGTGCAATAGCAGAGCTCGAAACGAAGATTCGTTGAAATACTTAGCAGAGGAATGCTGGCTGGCCGGCGTGCAGGAAAAGCTTACGGGCGGTCAGGGCTTTCGAGAGCTTCCTGAACGGCGAAGAAAGTAACCACGGCAGTAACGCCGATGGCGTACCACATGAACTTGCTCTTTGCGGCTTTAATCGGCGGACCGCCATAACCCTTGGAGCCGGCACCACGCGGCCCCTGCGGCGGTTCGGGGTTGGGATCGAGAACGATGCGATAGCCTGCGCCTTCCGGGATGACACGCACATCATCGTCAACCGCGACGAGGAGCGAACCCTTCGTGCTCTTGACGACCAATTCCTTCGGGTTCAACACCGTAACTTGTCCGATGGTGGGTTGGTCTGTATTTGGGCGGATTACGGCAGAGCCGAAATGCAAGGCAAATGCCTTCGAATTGGCAGTGGAGAAAGTCGCAGAGCCGCTCGTTAGAGTGGCGAACGGGCTGACATCATCCTGATCAAGCAGGGCAGCGCTCGCGCTGGAGAGAAGCAGACGGGCGGCACCGGCGCGCACCTGGACGCTACCCGCTTTCTCGGTTGTCAATTTGTCGCCGCTGAAAACGGTTGCGCCGACGGATGCCTCTGCGGTGCCGACGTGTGCGCGGTCCACATAGACGATGGTGCCGAGCGTGGAGGCAGGAGTGGCGCAAAGAGGAGTAGTCAAAAGTGTGAGGGAAGTGAAAGCGGCGAAAAAATTCTTGATGACGGTGGAACGATTCAGTTTTACAGCAACCGGCGAGCGGTCAACTTCGCGCAAGCGCGACATCCACGCCTCCAAGAGGGCTACGGAGAGCATACTGAGGAAAATTCGACCCGTCAATCAGGAAACACCGTAAGAGCTAAAAAAGTCGCGCGGGCCAGGCGCGGCAGGAGATTGTTGGCCGCCGGCGCATTCCGCTGTTACAATGCTAGCCGAGAGATGGCCGACTGGAAACAGATTACCGCCCGCATCCGCCGCGCGCGCACCAGCAAGGATCCCGCGTTACAGCTTTCGAATCTCTTCCAAAAGACGCGGGACGCCATGGTGGCGTTCGAACTGGCGAAGTTTTTCGAGATTTCGGGGCAGAATACCGATGCCGCGAAGTGGTATGCGGCGGCCGCGGAAAGATTCCGCCGCGCTGATTGGAAAATCAAGGCGCAGGAGGCCGCGGTGCGGCTTGGCGCCGTTCCCGGGGAATTACCAACCGAGGTGGCGGCTCCCGCTACAGACGATTTTCACTTGACGGCGCCTGCGATGGCCGAGCCGGAGCAGAGCTTGCCGTTCGACCAGAATGCCGAGGCGCTGGAATCGGCGGTGGCGGTCAGCAGCGAGATCCAGCAGGCTGCTGAAACTCCTGGAAGCGCGCCCGAGACGGCCGAGCAAAAGCGGCGACGCCGTGGACGGCGAGGCGGGCGGAATCGGCGCAAAGGCGGTGTGGTAAAGGAAGCCACCGGCACTGCAGTTTCGAGCCGCGCGGAAACTCCTGCATCACGACCCGGATTGCCTCCCGCTGTTTTCGCTGAATCGGAGGAGCCGACGCCTCCGCGCGTAACGCACAGCCGGGCAATTCCCAGCTTGCCGATAGAGCCGAGTAGCGAAGCAGGCGCGGCGAGCGTGAAAGGCCGCTACGGGGACCCGGGGCTTTCCTCTCGAATCAATCTGCTGGAGATGCAATTCCGGCGGCTGCTGACCTGTCCGCCCGCGAAACTGGATGATGCGGTTCACGCTCCGGCCGGGCCGGGAGTATTTGTCCTGACCGATTCGGACTTGACGAGCTATTACTACGTGGAAGCTTGCCAGACGCTGCGGATTGCCATTGGCAATCTTTTGCGCGGCGGAGCGAGCCGGCGCGGCGTGGATTCGATCAAGCCGCAGCTCGCGGAGCACCTGGGTATTGCGGAATCGCGCGTGGCCAAGTATCTGGCGGACCACTGCGTTGTACGGTACTTGCAACTCGATGAAGGCGCTTCAAATTTTGCGCATTTTGTCATTGCGGTGCTTCGGCCGGCCCTCAACGAATAACGAAATCTCAGGCAGGAACGGCGCGGAAAGCGACTCCGCAAGCAAAAACTTGCGGGTCTTTCGCACTAGGAGTAACCCCCTACCGGGGGGTCCGAAACTGCCGTTCAATGCTCCTAATTGCAGTTCAACCCCCAATTTCGACCGTTCGATGTAAGACGCTGGCGTCCGGCCTAGGTAACGGTCAAACTATAGGAGTCCAAAGACTTATTGGACGTACCTGGTGTTCATGGTACGGTTTTTAGGCACACAAAAGTGAGCCCGGGGGCAGTCGTTTAGTATCTAACGATTGAGTGGGCTCCACCAAACTCAAGGGCCAAGTAAGCGGTACTTTCTGAAAGTGGAGGGTAGAGGTTTATGTCCAGTCAAGTAGGCACGCAAATCGCGAGAGCGTTTGATTGGGTGGTTTGTAAGACGGCAGGAATCACCTTTAACACCATTCAGTACTTTAACAAGCGCAATCCGAACCCGTCCGTGACGCCGAAGTGGTCGGACAAGCCGTTGCTGAAGTCATGGGAAAAGACCAAGCCAACGCTGGGCTTCCCGCGGCAGACCGATTCGCTTTGTCCCGCGTGCGTGAAAGAAGCGCGCGAGGCGATCATCGCCGGCAAGAAGGATTGGCGCGACCTGATGCACGAGAAGGTCGGAGAGATCAAGGCGCAGATTGTCGAGCGCGACGGCCAGATCTGGATGATTAAGGACTGCCCGCTGCACGGCCACTACGAAGACATGATGGCCGTGGACGCCAAGTTCCTCGAATGGATTGAGAAGCAATTCCCCGGCCGCGATATTCCCGCGCACAACGACGAAGATTTGCACAAGCACGGCTCCTCGACGGTGCGCTATGGCCGTGGTTCCGTGCTTACGGTCGACCTCACCAACCGCTGCAACATGATGTGCGATCCGTGCTTCATGGACGCCAACCAGGTTGGCTACGTTCACGAACTCGGTTGGGAAGAAATCCAGGAGATTTTGGACAACGCGCTGAAGATCAAGCCGCGGCGCCAGATGTCCGTGCAGTTCTCGGGCGGCGAGCCCACGATGAGCCCGTACTTTTTTGATGCGGTCGCTTACGCGCGCAAGATTGGCTACAACAGCGTGCAAGCGGCGACCAACGGCATCGAGTTTGCCAAGAGCAAGGAGTTCTGCAAGAAGGCTTTCGAAGCGGGCATGCGCTACGCTTACTTGCAGTTTGACGGCATCGGCAACGACGCCAACAGCCACCGGCAGATCGGCAACTTGTTCGACGTGAAACTGCGCGCCATCGAAAACATGCACGAAGCGGGCATTGAAATCGTGCTGGTGGTGACCATCGTCAATAACGTGAACAACGACCAGGTTGGCACCATCGTGAAGTTCGCGATGGAGAATCCCAAGAAAATCGCTTTCGTGAGCTTCCAGCCGGTTTCGTTTACCGGCCGCGATGAAGACATCACTCCGGAACGCCGCTTGCGCCAGCGCTACACGCTTTCGCATCTGGCGAAGGACGTCAGCAGCCAGGTGGGCAAAGTCGAGCCGACGCGCGATTGGTTTCCGATTTCGTTTATCAGCACGTTTGCCGGATTCTCGGACATGGTCAAGGGGCAAGAGTCGAATTGGGGCTCGCTTTCCTGCGGCTGCCACCCGAACTGCGGCGTGGGCACGGCGCTGATGATCAACAAGGAAACGAAGGAATGGGCTCCCGTTCCGCGCTTCCTGGACGCCGAGAAACTGGTGAAAGACGTCACGGCCATTACGGACGCCGCTCGCGGCAAGAATTTTTCGAACTTCATGATGGCCATGGCCCTCTTGAAGAACTATCACCCGTTCCAGGGGCCGAAGGGGCTGAAGCTCTATGACCTCTTCAAGAAATTTGACAAGACCTGGGCGCTGACCAAGGGCTCGGAAAAGAAATACGGCCGTACTTCACCGGAGCGCACTTACGAAGATGCCATGAAGCGCCGGCAGAGCGATCCGTGGAACTTCCTGTTCATCGCCGGGATGTGGTTCCAGGACCTGTTCAACTACGACTTCCGCCGCACCGAGATGTGCATCATTCCTTATGCCACACAGCAGGGTGAAATTTCCTTCTGCGCGTACAACACCGGCGTGGGTTGGCGGCAGATCATTGAGAACATGCACAAGAACGCGACTGTGGCCGAGTGGTACAAGAACCACGGCAAGCACGAGATCTATGCTAAGGGCAAGACCGTCAACCTTCAGAGCTTCGAGCATTCGCTGAAGATTGACGCCGATGACGCCGCCCGCGTGCGCCATCTCGAGCATGACATTCCAGTGACCGCGGCCGAAGAAGAGCGCGCTCGCCGCAAGAAGGCTTACGAAGAGCAGGCCAAGGTCCGTGCGATTTACGAAGAACTGGTGCTGAAGAAGCCCCAGCAAGCGGTCGTGCAGATCGGCACGGTCAGCGACATCGCCAAGGCGGTACCTGCTAACTTTGCCAATGCGGGCAAGCCGGTGTCCATCGCTCCGGCCAACGGCAATGGCCATTCGAACGGCAACGGCAACGGCGCTGCCTCCAAGTCCGACGAGAAGGCGGCAGAAGCCGTCGCCGGCGACTAAATATCCTGTCCAATTCCGCAGTTTTGACAACAACCCCCGCCATGTGCGGGGGTTGTTGTTTGTCAGACGAACTGTTTGACCCACTTCCAAGTGGAGAATAGACTTACATAATGGCGAGAGTGTCCATCCGTGAGAAGGCTTCCCAGGAAATTGCCGCCCGCAATTACAGTTTTACCGTTGTTTTCGAGCCGATTGGATCGGGGCGTCCGGTATCTGGAAATGGCGGTGGGAAAGCCCGTGTGAAGAAACCAGAGGCTTCCGGCTATCAGGTTACGGTGCCGCTGCTCCCTGGGCTGATCACTTACGGAAGAACCTTGGCCGAGGCGCGCGAAATGGCGCGCGACGCGATCCTCTGCCATCTGGCAGGCTTGAAGAAGGATGGCGAGCGAATTCCGGATGAAAAAAGGACAATCCAGGAAAAACTTAGAGTAGCGCTCAGTGCGTGATGTCTCCGAGTGTTCCGATCCTCAAGCCGCGCGAGGTTTTGCGTGCGCTTCAGAAAGCCGGCTTCGAGGTTCATCACCAGAGCGGAAGCCATGCGCAACTAAGGCATCCCGGCAAGCCACAGCTGAGGGTGACGATTCCAAGGCACGACCGGTTTGATTTGCCCGTGCCTGTCCTGCGGAGCATCATTCGGCAGGCAGGAATGACTGTGGAAGAGTTTTTGGAATTCTTGTAAAGGAAATTAGAGACAATGCCGATTTACGAATACATTTGTGAGGATTGCCAGACGCACTTTGAAAAGATTGTGCTGAACAAGCAGCAGGAGATTGCTTGTCCGAAGTGTGCGGGCAAAAGAAACGCGATTCAGCTTTCTGTGTTCAGCTCGGCGAATGGATCGAGCAACGGCGCTTCAGCCGAGTCATCCAGCGGGTTCTCGAGCGGCGGAGGTGGTTGCTGCGGCGGCGGGTGTGCCTGCCACTAACGGTAATGTCGCGTCCTAAGAGTTATGATTCCTAGCCATTCTTCTCTCCTGCTCTTTGTTAGCGCGGCAGTGGTGCTGCTGGCGATACCAGGTCCTGCCGTGTTCTACGTGACCAGCCGCAGCATTGGCCAGGGACGGGGCACCGGTCTGGTTTCCGCCCTCGGCATTGGCGTTGGGACGCTGGTTCACGTGGCTGCTGCGGCGGTGGGATTGTCGGCGCTGCTGATGTCCTCTGCGGCGGCTTTCGGAGTGGTGAAATACTTGGGCGCGGCGTATTTGGTCTATCTCGGAGTCCAAAAACTTCGCAGCGCGGAATCTCTCGATCTTTCGCCGGATGCCCCTCGCGCCAAGTTGAGCCGTGTGTTTGGGCAAGGCATCATCGTCAACATTCTGAATCCCAAGACCGCGCTCTTTTTCTTTTCGTTCCTTCCGCAATTCGTGGATGCCTCCCGAGGGAGTGTCGCCTTACAGATTCTTTTTCTCGGGACGCTCTTTGCGGTCATGGGCATCACAAGTGACAGCCTGTGGGCGTTGTTTGCGGGGACTGTGGCGCAACACTTGAAGCGCAATGCGCGTTGGCTAAACGCACAACGGTTTGTTTCCGGCGGGATGCTGATTTCCCTGGGCGTGGCCACGGCGTTTGCCGGTCCGGGCACTAGAAAATAGAAAAGCGTCGCCGCGTTTTTTATTCCATCTCAAAACGGGTTTCAGAAAGTGGCGCGCCTACTGCGGGCGCGAATAGTGGAGGACATTTGCCGGAGGTGGAATTTTCGATTTTCCACGAGGGTCGGGGATAGGCGCACTGGCGGTCCATTTGAATGGAATAACACCGGTATAAGCCTCGCTACTGTACTCAGCGTCGTCATCCACAGCGAAGCCCGTGCGCACTTTGGCGGAGGCTTCGACGAGCGGCACGGCGAGCACCATCGTGCCTTTCAACTCCTGCTCGCTTGGCGGGCGCACGGTGGCCCAGCGGCCGCGAATCACGTACTCGACGAAGTCACGCATGGCCGCGAGTTTTGCAGCCTCACCTTGCACGACTTCGGCTTTGCCCATGACCACCACGGAACGGTAGTTGACGGAATGGCCGGTGGCCGTGGGAGAAAGCACGATGCCATCGAGCAGAGTTACATTGAGGCAGAAGGGCGCACCACTCGAGAGCGTTTTCATCAGACGGCTGGCGACCGAACCGTGCAGGAATAATTTGTCGCCGACGCGCACATAGTTTGTCGGAACCACGATAGGCAAACCGTCGGCGATGAAGGCGACCTGGCAGACGAAGGCTTCATCCAGGATGCGATAGATCAGTTCGCGGTCGTAGCTGCCGCGGTCGGGCTTGCGGTGAACTTTGGTTCTTTCCGTGGGAGTAAAGTTGCTCATATTTTCAGACTAGCCGCCACACCGATTCACGGCAAGAGCCAATCTGGTAGGACAGGCATTCCTGCCTGTCGTCTTGGATTGCGTGGAAGGAAAAGCAGAAAGGAAGCAGGAAGAAAGGAGGACAGACAGGAATGTCTGTCCTACGATCTGGTGCAATTGACGTTGACGGGGAATCGTGTACGCTGAGTGGCGGCAAGCTCCAGGTTGCGCCGCAAGTCGAGGGTTCCATGTCTCCCGCAAGGCCGGTAATCACGCGCGAAACGTTTCAATTCTTCAAGGAACTCGGGCGCAACAACGAAAAAGTATGGATGGACGCGAACCGTGAGCGTTATCAGTCTGCCGTCGTTCAGCCGTTCCGGCGCTTGCTCGAGGGACTCTCTCCCACCGCACTGAAGCTCGATATGCGCTTCGACACCTCGGGCAGGACCGGCCCGAATTTTTCGCGGATCAATCGCGACATCCGCTTCGCGAAGGACAAGACGCCGTATAAAACGCACATGTACCTGAAGTTCGCCGTGCCAGCGCCGGAGAAGCGGGAAACCGGCCAGCTCTACGTTGGTCTCTCGACGGACACCGTCACCGCCGGCTTCCGCATTTATTCGGGCGGCAAACGCAAAGAGTCCACGCTTGCGTTAATCGCCGAGCCACGCGTTCTTGCAAGTCCCCGTTGGGTTGCAAAACAAAGGGCGCGCCTAGGACGTCGCTACGAAAGTTACTGGTACAGGATGGAAAAGGGTGAGTGGACGAAGCATTCCGGCTGGCCTGCGGCAATTGAAGATTGGAAAAAGATTCTGGCGTGGATCGTTCGCCGCAAACTAAGTCCTGCAGCGGCCACGCGCGCGTCCTTTCCCAGAGAGGTCGCCAAAGTGTTTCGCGATCTTTATCCGCTCCTTTGTTTTACTTCCTTGCCGGATTCGTGAGAGGAAAACTCATGCAACAGAGCAAAGAGCTCACCAAGACACGCAGAGAGTTTCTAAGCATGCTGGCTGCCAGCCCGGTACTTGCCGCACCCGGACTCTTTGGCTCCTCACTGCTAAACCTGATGGCCGGAAGGGAAGTCACCGAAGGGCATTTCCGCCGGTGGCTCGAGGCTTTTCAGCAGAGTGACGGAGTCATCTCCTCACCCGAGGAAGCTCTGGATGTTTTTGACTTTGAGTCCGCCGCGCGGAAGGCGCTCCCGTCGGCGCATTTTGGCTATCTCGCCACCGGTGTGGACGACGACGGAACGGTGCGTGCGAATCGCGACGGTTATTCGCGCATCGAGATTCGTCCCCGCCGCTTGGTCGATGTCGAAAAGATCGATATGTCTACGCATCTCTTCGGCACTGTTTTGAACAGCCCCTTGGTGATTTGCCCGGTCGGCAGCCAGAAGGCATTCCACCCCGAAGGCGAAGTTGCCGTGGCCCGTGCGGCTCGCGCAAAAGACCATCTTCAAATCTTATCCACCGTGACGACCTCGTCCATCGAGGACGTGATCGCGGCGCGTGGCGCGCCCGTCTGGCAGCAGCTTTATCCCACAAACATCTGGGAAGTTACACGCGCCATTGTGAAGCGCGCTGAAGCCGCGGGCTCGCCGGCGATTGCCCTCACCGTGGACTTGCAGGAAGGCAGCAACCGCGAGACTTTATTTCGCGCGCAGCGTGTGGATAAGAGGGAATGTTCCGCTTGCCATCAGAGCGCCTACACGGGCTACGCCCAGGGGAGGCCTCGATCTGGCTCGGGCGGCTTCGCCCAGTACGCGGCCCGCAAGCCCATGTTCGCCGGCCTCGACCTGTCGAAGGTCACCGCCACTCACCCGTTGAACATGAATTGGGATTTTGTAAAGCGATTGCGCGACACTGTCGCCGTCAAATTGCTGCTCAAGGGTATCGTCACGCGTGAAGATGCGCAGCTCGCGGTCGAGCACGGCGTGGACGGCCTGATGGTCTCGAACCACGGCGGACGCGCCGAGGAGACGCTTCGCCCCACGATTGAAAGCCTGCCCGAAGTGCTCGAAGGAGCCGCCGGGAAAATTCCGGTGATTGTCGACGGAGGCGTCCGGCGCGGGGTGGATATTTTCAAGGCTCTCGCGCTCGGAGCTACGGCAGTCGGGATTGGCAGGCCCCCCATGTGGGGGTTGGCCGCCTTCGGCCAGCCGGGTGTCGAGGCCGTACTCGAAATCCTGCGCCGCGAATTGCGCACGATCATGCGGCAGGCGGGAACCACATCGATCGACAAAATTACGAAGGCATATGTATTGCCGTCACGCTGAACCGGCCCGCTCGCAAAACCCAAAACTTTTTCGCCAGTGCGTTTTTCTCTTGCATCTGTAACTGCATACCGTTAAATGGAATCATCGGAGGTGATCTCACGAGATTCTGAGTTTGAGTCTCACACCAACGAAGATGGAACTTTTTCTCGTACTCGGCTTCTTTCTCGGGTTCGTCCTCTGGCTCCGCTTCTACATGTTACTTTTCAAGGTTCACTCTTTCCGCCCAAACAAAACGCACTTGGCTCTCCTGGCGGTTCTTCCCGGCGCATGCGTCCTGTTTATCGGCATCGTTTTATGGAGATGGGGTTCCACGGATGTGCGGACCAGCGTTGGTTGGATTGTCCAATACACGATGGCTGGAGCGGCATGGTTGATGCTTGGACTCTATCTCTTGTCGGTCCTCGGAGTAAGCGTGCGCGATGACGTTATGGAGCGGCAAAATTCCACGGCAGCCTGGGTTATTTACGGTGCGCTGATCGGCACGGCACTTTGTTACGCTGGGGCCAATTTCGGAAGTGGGCCGGGAACGGAAGTTGTGATCTTTTGCGCGTTTCTCTCGACCGTATTCTTGTTTGGCTTCTGGTTTTGCCTGGAGCGGATCTCTCGTCTGGCAGATAGAGTGACCGTTGAAAGAGACGAAGGAACGGGAATCCGCGCCGGCGGCTGGATGTTGAGTCTTGGACTGATCTTCGGAGGAGCGGTTGCCGGTGATTGGGAATCTCTCGAAAGTACCTTGTTGGACTTCATCCGTTACGCCTGGGTTGCGATTTTCTTCCTGCTGGTGGCAGTTGCGATCGAATGGGCGTTCAAGCGGCAGAAAAGAGAGAACTCAGGCAGAGGTGCCTCGGCAGCAATCGCTGCAGCTTATATTTTCGCGGCCGCGGTCTACATATTCTCGCGAGGCATGCCTTGATCTCCGTTCCGCTGCGCGCTGGAAACAATTTGCTGCAGGACGCCTGGCGCGCCCTGCAGCGGAGGGCAATCTTTGATTTTTGCAAGTGGGACATCCAGTGTGAGGACCATTCCGTGCTTGCGCCGTTTCCCTTGCTGTTGGAACCAGAGACAGCTGCCTATCTGGATGAAACAGCCGAAGCATTGGCGCGCGAAGCTCTAGCCGCAGAGGCCGAGATTCTTCGATCGCCAAGACTTATCGAACGGCTTGGGCTGCCTAGTCCACTCCGAAAAGTGCTGCAAAAAGCTGCAAATAGCGTCAGAGGCGCGAGGGACGTGCGCGTTATGCGCTTCGATTTCCATCCTACGCCAGAAGGATGGCGCATTTCCGAAGTCAATGCCGACGTCCCCGGCGGATTCATCGAAGCGAGCGGTTGGAATTCTCTGTTTGCTGAGAAATCGCCCGGCATGTCCGCGCCACCTGATACTTCGGAAATCTACGCGCGCGCGATTCGTGAAGTGGCGGGGCCCGATGGATTAGTGGCTTTTGTCCACGCTACCGCCTATAGCGACGACCGCCAGGTGATGCAGTTCCTGGCGCGCCGCTTCACCGGTTCCGGAATGCGTACTTGTTTGCTGAGCCCTTCACACCTTCGCTGGCAGAACGGCCGCGCTGCAATTGCCGCCAGCTTTGCTTCCGGCCAGCCCGATGCAATCGTCCGGTTTTTCCCGGCCGACTGGTTGCCCAATCTTCGCGTTGAAGAATGCTGGAAGCCCTATTTCGATTTATCAGAGACCCCTCTAAGCAATCCGGGCTACGCCATTGTCCTGCAGACGAAGCGCTTTCCGCTGATCTGGGATGCGCTTAGCACGGACTTGTCCACTTGGCGCAAAGTGCTTCCGGAAACTCGTGACGCCAGGGCGCTCAATGGTTTTTTCGACGACTCCTGGGTCTTGAAACCGGCGCTCGGTCGCGTTGGAGAAGGAATCGGAATTCGCGGAGTCACTCCTCCTGACAATCTTCAAAAGATTGTTCGCGAAGCAACCCGCCGTCCCGAACAATGGGTGGCACAAAAACGATTTGCGATTCTGCCGCTGAGTACGGATATCGGCGAAAAGTTCCCCTGCATTGGCGTGTTCACCATCCGGGGAAAGGCGGCGGGATTCTACGGCCGAATCGCCGATGGCCCGATCATTGCGCAACACGCCCAGGATGTTGCAGTGCTGGTGAATAGCGCGCCAAGTGGGAGGACGATGTGACGCCGGCAGAACTTTACTCCCTCTGGGCGCCCACGGAGTCCGCGTGGTCACCGTGGGTTCTCCCCGTTCCGTTTGCCCAATTGGCTTGCCCAGAGAGCCCAGCTACTACCGCAGTGCCGTCCTTCAATTTGGATTGGCTTCCGTCCGGAATTCCAACGGATTTGGCGATCGTTGTTGATCTGCCCGGCGGCGACGCAATTTACTACGGGTTGGCGCTACTGGAGCGAGGCTATCGCCCGGTTCCCGTCATTGACGGATCGCCTGGACCCGATCGCAGCTTCATTCTACCTGCAGATTCCTCCAGTCCGGCTGCTGAGAACCACAAATCAGCTTGCATGGTTGACATGCGCGGGCTGCTTTTTGCGCTCTGTCAGGGTGCGGAGCAACTTCGGAACGCTCGGCTTGCACCGAGTGCACCTCCGGCCTTCCTGCTCGATTCCAAGAGAATGTCGGGAGTTTCTTACAACATTGACTCGGCGTTTGACAATCGCTGGCTGGCATTTCCGCAAGATTTTCCGTCGGGGCGCTTTCTTAGAAACCATGGAATTCGCAAAGTGGCCCTTGTTCACGATACGTTTCTGAAGGATCCGCAAGAAGATCTAGCACACGTGCTTCTGCGCTGGCAGGAAGAGGGCATTGCGATCGAAAGCAAGTCCGCGCGATTCGGAGATGCGCCCGTGCCCATCACGGTGAGCCGGCCGTTTCGCTTTCGTGCAGCTTGGTATCGCGCGCTCGCAGCTTTGGGGCTGCGGCGGAATGACGCCGGAGGTTTCGGCGGCTATCCGCCCGACCCCTCCAGCGGAGGATGAATCGGAGCCCCGAGCCGTGTAAGGAAGCGTTCAGCGGCTTGCGATTGACGGGCGACTTGAGCTTTCACGCCGCCCAGAGGCGCAGGCCGACCAGGTGCCACGCCGAAAAAAAGATCGTCACGATGCAGCAAGCTAGCGAGACCAGGAGCGAGTGGATTCGCACACCGTTATGAATCTCCGTCTTGGGCACGCGAACGGCAAAAAATAAGCCGACGAGAGATAGCAACGCAAAAAGCAGCGTCGCCAGAAAAACGACCGCCGACCAGAAGTTGAACATCCCGACATCTTCGACCGCTTTGCCGAAGGAAAACACCGCGGCTAGAAAGCAAAGAATGGCCAGGACCGGCACCACGCGAACGCGAAGATGCTTCACTTCCTTCATCTTCCCGAACAACAGGAGCAATATCCAAACCAACGCAAACACGAGCGCGGTGCCCATCAGAATCACGCATCCGACCAGGAGCGCCAGCCGCGCGTACACCCAGATCGGGCTGGTTCTCTCGCCGTACGGTTCGCCATCCATCCCCGTTCGAACATAGATCATCGTGCCGCTTTCGTCGGGAAAGAAAACCGTTGTGGCTTCGGGCTCTTTTTCCGCGCGGAAAAGATTCTTGCCGACCGGGAGCAGGGGATCACCCTTTCCAAAAAGTCCCGAGCGCATCAGCTTCCCATCGGTGGCGCGAATCCAAGTTCCGCCAGTCAGCTGTTCAGTAAATGCCAGCAACTGGCTTCGCGGAGCCCGCGGCTCGTAGTAGCCGGTGAAATTACTCAGTTCGCCGGCGGTCAAGGGGATCACCGGTTGCTGCGGCTTGGGGAAATCTTTCGTGAGGAAATCAATCGCCAGATGATTCAAGTCCTCCAGCGCCTGCCCTGACACCGTGCTGTTGAGGAGCACGACATAACCCCAATTCTGTTCCGGCATATAGCGGTAGCTCGAAATGAAACCGTCTATTCCTCCGTCATGCCCGTGCGTGATGACCCCGCCCTCCTCCTCGGTGTAATTCGCCAGTCCATAGCCCAGCCGCAGCCCGTTCTTCGCGGAAGAAATGGTTTCCGGATACTCCATGCGCGCGATGGTCTCCGGCTTCAGCAGTTGTACGTCACCGGCCTTTCCGCGCCGCAGGAAAAACTCCACCAGTCTCGCCAATTCAGCCGGCGAAGCTTTCATGTCTCCCGCCGGACGAAGATAAATGTTCTTGTAAGGGATGGCTTTCGGCGGATTTCCCGTGTACCCCTGGGCGAGCTTGGCGCGATTTGCATCCGTCAGCCGGAAATCGCCAACGCTGATGCCCAGCGCACTAAGAATATTTTGCTGAATGTAGGCGTCGAAGGGCTGGCCGGAAGTTTTTTCGATCAAGTAGCCCGCGACTCCGTACCCGGGATTCGAATAGGAAAACCGCGTGCCCGGCGGCCAGCGCACATCCTGCGGCCCGGGAAATTCCTGAAATACCTTCAGGAGCGGAAAATCCCAGGGATCCTTGCGGTTGTAAACCTCGGCAAACTGCATGTCGTCGAATCCCGCGGTATGTTCGAGCAGATTTACCACCCGAACGGGATTGGATGCGCCCCACTTGTTGCTCATGGGGATTTCCGGCGCGACGTCCTGCAACCGCGCGTACAGATTTATTTTTCCTTCTTCCTGGAGTTTCAGCAGCGCCAGCACGACAAAGGATTTGCTGATGGAGCCCACGCGGAATTCCGTGTCGCAGGCGATGTCGCGATTCGCTGCGGTGTCCGCTTTGCCGAACCCGCCGCACCACATCACTTCGCCGTTCGCGACCAGCGCCACTCCCGCCCCCGTGACGTGGTTCTTTTCCACCACATCTTTCATGGCCTTTTGCAGTTGTTCCAGCGTCTTGGGATGGGGTGGTTCGTCCTTTTGCTGCGCGGCACTCCGAGCGGGGAAAATCAAGCCTCCGCCCGTAAGCAGAAGTGAAACAGCAAGTTGCACGTTGATTCGGCGCATGCGACGCTCCTCCGCAAATTCTTTCGTGCTGTGGCTGGCATTCTATCCGCGAATGCGCGCAGCGCAAACTAGTTTGCCGCACAGGCCGGATTGAGGCGCAAAGCAGAGGCGGCAAGCCGTTTCCGGCGATTGACGCTGCCCCGACTCTCGCATACGATGCCGCACGTCGCCGTTTTCCATCTTGAGAGTGGATGAGGGAGCCCTGCCGTCTATGAGAATCTCGTTTCGATTTCTGAGTTGCGCCGCGCTTTTTTTTGTAGGAAATCTTTGTTTCGCCCAGCAGCCACCGCCGCCCGCGGCGGATAAAGCCGCGGAAAAACCAAAAGACGAAAAGAAGCCGCCCACTCCGGAAGAAAAAATTGTTCAGACCAAGCATTCGCTCAAAATCGGCGGCCAGGAAATAAAGTACACCGCTACAGCCGGTACGATTCTCCTGAAGCTCGAAGACGGCACGCTCAAAGCCAGCATTTTTTACGTTGCCTATACGAAGGATGACGTCAGCGATCCCAGCCAGCGCCCCATTACGTTCAGTTTCAATGGCGGCCCGGGCTCCGCTTCCGTGTGGCTGCATTTGGGCTTACTCGGCCCGCGCCGCGTGCAAATGGGCGATGCCGGATCGTTGCTTCCGCCGCCTTACAAGCTAGTGGACAACGACGCGTCGCTCCTCGACATCAGCGACCTCGTTTTCATTGATCCTGTTTCCACCGGCTACAGCCGCGCCGTTCCTGGCGAAGCTCCCAAGCAATTTCACGGCGTTACGGAAGACGTCGAGTCGGTGGCGGATTTCATCCGGCTTTATGCCACGCGCAACAAGCGCTGGTCCTCGCCTAAATTTCTCGCCGGCGAAAGCTACGGCACCACCCGCGCCGCTGGCCTCTCCGGCTATCTCCAGCAGCGTTATGGCATGTACCTCAACGGCATTGTCCTGATTTCTGCCATTCTGAATTTTGAGACGGCAGAATTCGACACCGGAAACGACCTGCCGTACATCCTCTATCTGCCGACCTACACCGCCATCGCCTGGTATCACAAAAAACTTCCCGCAGATTTGCAAGGAGGCAATGTCCAGACCGCGGTCGATGAATCGCGAAAGTTTGCCGTCGGCGAATACGCGGACGCCCTCATGACCGGGGATGCACTTCCCACCGCCCGGCACAGCGAAATCACGCAGAAGCTCGCGCGCCTAACCGGGCTTTCGCCGGACTACATAGATCGCACGAACCAGCGCATCGAGATCGAGCGCTTCACGAAGGAGCTGCTGCGCAACGAGCGCCGCACCGTTGGCCGCATCGACGGGCGCTTCCTTGGCATCGATCTCGACGCCGCCGGAGAAAACCCTGAATTTGACCCCAGTATTGCGGCCATCATCGGCCCTTATTCCGGCATGCTCAACGATTACGTGCGCAACGACCTTAAGTTCGACAGCGATTTGCCCTACGAAGTTCTGACGGGCCGCGTGTACCCGTGGAGTTACGCGCCGTACGAAAACCGTTACGTCAACGTGGGCGAAACGCTGCGAAAAGCCATGACGCAGAATCCGTTCCTGCATGTTTTTGTCGCCAAGGGTTATTACGATCTGGCCACGCCGTTTTTCGCCGCGGACTACACCTTCGATCATCTCGGCCTTGACCCAACGCTGCGTAGCCATCTCAGTGGCGCATATTACGAAGCCGGGCATATGATGTACGTCCACCCGCCGTCGCTCGCCAAATTAAAAACGGATCTTGCGCAGTTCGTCAAAGCCAGTGTGGCCGCGACCCCCGCAAAATGAAGCGCGTCTTCACCATTGTTGCGTGGATCGTCGTTGCGCTGCTCGGCGCAGGTGCTCTAGGAGCCATTGCGGTGCACCGCGGCGAACCACTCAACGCCATTTGGTTTGTCGTCGCCGCAGTGTGCTGCTATTCCGTGGCCTTCCGCTTTTATTCCGCGTTCGTGGCCGCCAAAGTCCTCGCACTCGACGACACACGCGCCACTCCCGCGGAACGCCACGACGATGGCCGCGATTTCGTGCCCACCAACAAATGGGTTCTCTTCGGCCACCACTTTGCCGCCATCGCCGGCCCGGGCCCGCTCGTTGGCCCGACACTCGCCGCGCAATTCGGCTATTTACCGGGAACCCTTTGGCTGATTGCAGGCGCGGCGCTGGGAGGCTGCGTTCAGGATTTCGTGATCTTGTTCTTTTCGATTCGCCGCGATGGAAAATCCCTCGGCCAGATGGCGCGCGAAGAAGTCAGCGAGCGCGGCGGATTTATCGCCCAGCTTGCCGTTCTCGCGATCATGGTGATTCTCCTCGCGGTCATTGCGCTGGTTGTGGTCAACGCATTGAAGTCCTCTCCGTGGGCGACTTTTACGCTGGCCATGACCATCCCGATCGCGCTCCTTCTCGGCGTATATTTGCGTTTTGTGCGGCCCGGTCGCGTGCTTGAAGCTTCCGTCATGGGAGTGGCGCTCTTGTTGTTCGCCGTGGTCGCGGGACAATGGGTTGCCGAATCACCGTCCTGGGCCCATGTTTTTACGCTGAGTGGTCTAGCGCTCACCGCCGCCATTATCATTTATGGATTTTCCGCCTCGGCCTTGCCGGTCTGGCTGCTGCTTGCTCCCCGTGACTATCTGAGCGCGTTCATCAAAGCAGGCGCGGTCTTTTCTCTTGCCGCCGGCATTCTGGTGGTTCGGCCCCACGTGCTCATGCCTTCCCTCACGCGATTCGTCGACGGAACGGGACCTGTGTTTGCCGGGAAAATCTTTCCATTTTGTTTCATCACCATCGCCTGCGGAGCCGTCAGCGGATTTCATTCGCTGATCTCCTCGGGCACTACGCCGAAGATGATCCTGCGCGAAAGCCAGGCGCGCTTCATCGGCTACGGCGCCATGCTGCTGGAATCTTTTGTGGGCGTGATGGCCATGGTCGCGGCCTGCGCCATGCCTCCCGGCGTCTATTTTGCGATCAACAGCCCGCCCGCAATTGTTGGCGCCACGCCCGAGGTTGCCGCCTCGACGATTACCGGCTGGGGCTTTCCTCTGCAAGCTCAAACGATGGCGGACACCTCGCGCGCGGTCGGTGAGCAAACCCTCTGGAACCGCTCCGGCGGCGCACCTTCGCTGGCCGTTGGCATGGCGCAAATCTTTTCCAGCACTATCGGCGGCGATCGCCTTCTCAGTATTTGGTATCACTTCGCGATCATGTTCGAAGCGTTGTTCATTCTTACCGTGCTCGACGCCGGCACTCGCGTGGGGCGATTCATGATCCAGGAATTAGGCGGCCGTGTCTGGAAGCCCTTTGGCCGCCGCGGCTGGATGCCCGGAATTCTCATCTCCAGCGCCATCATCGTCGGTATGTGGGGTTATTTTCTCTATCAAGGCGTGATCGACCCGCTGGGGGGAATCAACTCGCTGTGGCCGCTCTTTGGTATCGGAAATCAATTGCTGGCGGCGGTCGCGCTGGTTCTGGCTACCACGATTCTGCTGAAAATGGGCCGGCTGCGCTGGATTTGGGTGACGCTGTTGCCGATGATTGCGCTGGTCACCGTCACCATGACCGCGAGCTATGAGAAGATTTTCGACGCCAATCCGCGCCTCGGCTTCCTGGCGGGCGCGAACGCCTTGGTTGCACAAGTCACTGCCGGGAAAATTCCAGCCGAAAGAATCGTCGAAACGCAGCGCCTGATCTTTAATCTACGCCTGGATGCCGCGGTTACCGCGGTCCTGGCGTGCATGGTGCTCGTTCTGGTCTTCGAAGCACTATTCCAGTGGTATTCGATTCTCGGCCGGCGGCGGGAGGCGGTGTTGCACGAATCGCCTTACGTTGCCACGCGCTGGGCCGAAAGCTTTTCCGGAACGGTCCACGGAGACGATTGATGAAAAGGGTAGCCAAGGCCACCTCGCGATTCCTGCGCCGCTTCTGGCACGGCGTTCGCGAATGGTGCGGCGATGCGGCCTACGAAAGCTATCTCCGTTCAAAAGGCACTCAGCAGGGTTTGTGCCGCCCGCTTACGCCGGCTGAATTCTACGTGGAACAACTCAACCGCCGCTATTCCCGCCCCAACCGCTGCTGCTGAGGCCATGCCCTGATAGCTGTTGTTTAGCGAACGCGCTCAGGAGTAGACTCCCCCTAATCCAAGGTGGGCCCCGTTTTTCATAATCTCTCAGGAGGGTTCATGCTACGTCTACCTCGTCTGATTTTGCTTCCTCTCCTTGCGCTTGCTGCCAGCCTCATCTACTTCAATTCGGCAGCGCAGGAGAAATCTGCCAAGCCCGATTTTGATATGACCGCCAGCTACATTGAGGCGTGCAGCTGTGACATGTTCTGTCCTTGCTACTTCAACACCCGCTCAACGAACCACATGGGCATGGGCGAGAGCCATATGGATGAACACTTTTGCCGTGCCAACCTCGTTCTCAAGGTGGATAAGGGCACTTACAAAGACATTAAGCTGGATGGCGCCAAGGTCTGGCTCGGGAACGATCTTGGCAGTGACTGGAGCGCCGGCAAGGACTCCTGGATGGTGATGAACTTCGATCCCAGTGTCAGCAAGGAGCAACAAGCCGCTCTTGCCGACATTCTCGCCCAGCTCTATTCGGCGATTCCCTTTCAGAAAAAAGCCGTGAGCACCACTGCGTTTTCATGGGAAGTGAACACCAAGACCGGCATCGCTCACGCCAAGATGAGCGACGGCAAGGGTGAGGTTATCCTGGAGCGCGTCGGTGGCGACAATCCCAGCCACGAGGTTGTCATTCACAACTTGAAATATTGGGGAGCGCAGTCCAACGATGGCTTCCGTATGTGGAAGAGCAAGCACGAAGCCTTTGAGGGCGACGGCCACAAGTTTTCCTACGATGGCACGAACGGATTCCTTATCACTATCCACTTCTCCGGAAGTGCCAAGGCGGCATCCGCAGACTAGTCTTATTCAGACTAGTCTTTCGCTCGAATCGGTCAGGTTCCCGCGCTCTGTACCCGGATGGTGCGGGGTCTGACTAGAGTTCCTCATCGTCTTCGCCGCGGATTTTCAACAGCGATGTTTTCTGTGTGATTCTGATGCCGTGGTTGCGGATGCCGGCGAGTATGGCGCGTCGGGTTTCAACGGGCAGCATTTCCGGCGCAAACACTCCCGAAAGCTCCCTGGGGAAGAATTTGATGAAGAGCGCGGCTACATGCGCCGTGGCATATGCAACCGGCGTGGTAAATCGTCCCTGCTGCCGGATTTGATACAGCGTTGGAAAAGTGCAATCGCTGCGAATCAGCAAGTCCTGATCCTCTTTCCTGCCGTGCTTCACTCCCCGCACCAGCACCGCGGCCGCGAATCGCGCATTTTGCAGGATGCCCTGGCGGATCAGTCTGGCGATCATGCGTGGTGAAGAAGTTTGCGGAAATCGTTGCCGCGCCATGCCTCGCGACCGGGACAGTTTTCCCTGTTTGTGCCAGCGACGCAGCCGGTCAATTTCATTCCCGCCGATTTTAACGTCTAGATCCCGCATGGGGATGAAATGGGGCAGCGTGGCTACTTCGTCCTGCGCCGCCAGTACCACCCGCGCGTTGCCGATCGGATCCACAAACCGGAATTTCTCGATTTCCGAAAACCGTTTGCCCAATTGGAATTTTCCGCCACGATAAATCTGCGGGTGAGAAACCGCTTCATCGAACGACACTTCCGGCGACCACTGCGAAATGGGATCGCGGCTCTCGCTGCTTTCATACAAGCGGATGTGCACGGCTATGACTTCATCCAGCAATTCCGCCGCCCGCTTCACGAGTAAATTGGTCAGGCCCGGCGCGGCCCCGGTGTTGATCAGTGCCACGCGGTTTTTTCCTTCAAATCTTTTTACGTAGCGGAACTGCTCGGATTTGAACGGGTGGCGCGTCAGGTGCGAGCTGAGGTCCAGGTAATGCGCGCGCAGCCGCAGCGCCGCCCGCAATACGATCTCATTGAAAACGGAAGCCGAGGCGTTCACGATGAGCTGGCAGCCCTTCGCGGCTTTCACGATTCCGCGCAAGTTGCGCGCATTTACTTCCGTGACGGGAATCGTGCTCCTCTTGCCCAGAAAACGCCGCGCGCGCTCCGGGTCGCGATCCCCGCACCACACCGTATGTCCTTGGCGCTCCAGCAATTGTGCGAGAAGTGAGCCGGTCGCTCCGGCCCCTAAAACAAAGATCCGCATGGCGTGGCCAAAACTCTATCACAATCCCCATCCCGGCCTCAGTGCAGATGCCCAATTTTGCAGGTCATTCCCCGATGAGCGGGGTGGACTTCTTCATGAAGCCCAAGGAGAGTAAAGAAGCGACGCGCGGTTACTGTCCCGTAGCAGGCAGTCGCGTGGACTCTTGACGGTCCCCCAAGGAAGCTCTAGCGTCAATCTAACAGCCATCGGGAGACGGCTCATACAACTTATGAATCGCATTCCCTCCCCGATTGAAAACGAAAACTCGGATTTCGGCGCCGCGGAAATACGCGCGAGCCTGCAGAAGCTCGAACGGCGGGACCTCTGGGTGTGGGGAAACACTGTTGTCTTGATTCTGGCACTTACCGCGGCGGTCTTCTCTCTCTCCGCGTCGCTCTATCTGTTTGGCGCCAAAGCCTTATTTGGATTCAATTACAACGTTGCCGTACGCGCGCTGGTGGTTCTAGTGCTGGTATTTACCGTGCAGATGATTTACCAGCATCGACGGTTCCGGAAATTACAGCATCAATTGGCGGAACAACAGATTCAGGCGGAGGTATTTCGCAGACTGGCGATGTTCGACCCCTTAACGGGGCTTTACAATCGGCGATTCGCGGAACAGCGGCTGCGAGCCGAGATTGCGCGTTCTGAGCGCAGGGGGCATGCGCTGATTGTTGTCCTTGCGGATGTGAATGACTTCAAGCATATCAACGATACTCATGGACATCAGGTCGGCGACATGGTTTTGAAAGAGTTTGCGAAGCGCCTGATTCGCTCCACACGCGGCTCCGATGTGGCCGCACGGTGGGGTGGCGACGAATTCATCATGCTGCTCGTGGATTGTGAAGTGGACCAACTCTCGCGCGTGCTCCTGCGTCTTGACGGATTCAAGGTCGAGGTGCGCGGCAAAGAACTTCCCGTGTCTCTTGCCCTGGGATGGAAAGCCTATGCGCCGGGAGACCAAATGACTGAGCTGATTGAAGCGGCGGATCGCAATCTCTATCTCAACAAGAGGCTTGTCAAGAAGCAGGAACCTGTCCTGACCAATGCCTAAGAGACACTGCCCCCTCCTTCAGAAACGAAATCACTGAATCCTGCCGCCTGCCATCGCCACACAATACTGTATGTCCTTGCCGCTACTGCAATTGTGCGTAAAGAGAACCGGTCGCTCCGACCCTTAAAACGAAGATCCGAATAGGGTGGCCAAAACTCT
>Ga0207061_1062_pt2 | contig 27653 bp, 31 predicted proteins | sample Alteio_BWMinCont_31_FD_153275 | JGI IMG/M metagenome (GOLD analysis project Ga0207061, IMG submission 153275) | Enriched cells from forest soil in Barre Woods Harvard Forest LTER site, Petersham, Massachusetts, United States -... | ecosystem: Environmental > Terrestrial > Soil > Temperate forest >... | reverse complement strand
TGAACACAGCGGTCACGGAAGTTGGGGGCTACCTGAAGGCCACGCGGGCGCTGGCCGTAGTGGGCGCACCGGGACGGCCGCCGGAAATGGCCGCGGAATTCTGCGGCAGCGGAGTGAAGCCTGCGCCGGGCGCGCAGGTGGTCCTGCTCTTGGCGCACATGGAAAAGGCCGAGCCCGATCAACTGGGAGGGCTGGTGGTGCAGGCGACGGAAGGATCGATTCTGCGCGATCTGGGGGTCGAGACGGCGCTGGCGGTGATTATCACGGACAAAGAGACGCAAATGCCCGCGGGAATGCTGATTGCGGCCCACGCCGAAGAACATAAGTGGAGACCGAACGAGGCGTATTTCCTGCAAGCCATCGGCGACCAGATGCTGATGAGCGTGAGCCACACGCGGCTGCGCTCGCTGGTGCGGCGCATGGGCGTTTCGGATGAGCGCTCCGGTTTGCTGAGCCGCAGCTCGTACCAGAGCTGTTTGCTGACGGAAGCGGACCGCGCGCGGACACAGGGCACGCCGCTGGCGCTGACGATTTTGCAGATTGACCGCGGAGCGGATCTGCTGCGGACGCAGGGGGAATCGCCGCTGGAACGGTTTCTGGAGCAACTGGCGCGCTCGTTGCAGCCGATTGTGCGGCAGAACGATGTGGCGGTGAAATACACGTCGTGGTCGCTGGCGTTTATTTTGCCGGATACGACGCTGGCGGGTGCGCAGAATCTGGCAGATAAATTACGGCGCGCGGCATCGGGATTGCGGCCGCCGTGGGACTCGACGCAGATTACGTTGAGCGCCGGGATTGTCGAGGCCGTGGCCAAACACGAGTACGACAGCGAAGACATCGTGACGGATTTGATCAACCGCGCGGAGTTTTCGATTGAAGAGGCGCGGAAGCGCGGCGGGGATACCGTCGTGACGCTGGAAACGCCGAAGATCTGAAATCGTTCTTCATCTGCGGATTCTATTTCACGCGATCGAGGACCCAGATCGACTTGAGCTTCGTCCTTCGACTGTCCCTATATGCTGAAATCTTCATTTCCTGGCCATCGGCGGAGACCTCTCGGCTCCAGTACTCGGTTTCATGGGTCACACTTATAGTTTCACCCTCAATGAAGTTCATACCGGTATATCTGCAGGAAAGAGAGCCAAAGGGCACCCTATGGAAACGCCCATCGCAGCGAATCTTGTAGTTATTCTCGCTCGGTCGCGAATCTCCTATTCGTGAGGAGAACACCAAGTCTTCACCCTCTCTGTCGATAATTCGTCTGTACGATGCGTCTCTCTTTCCTAGTTTCGGACGAGATTTTTCTTGGTTTGCCTGCCATATTCCAACGAAAGGATCTTTCTCCGGAGCCGGGGGCAGAGGTGCTGTGGCTTGTGCGGACACCGTTGTCGCAGCAAGTATCGATGCGAGGACATTCAGAAGTGTCTTCTTCATGACCGAGCCTTCCTTCCCAGTTTCACCTCAATTTATAAGTGAACAATATACGCCTTTCACCGCAACCCTAGTCCGAAACGGTTATCGCCTTTCTCAGACGTTTACCCGCTCTCCTAGCATTTGTACTTTTGGCTTACAACGGTAAACTGTCAATTGTGGAGTTTCTGAAAAGCGAGGGAGAAATGTTTCCGACGGATGTGGTGATTGTGGCGGGGGCGCGGACGCCGATGGCGCGGTATACCGGGGCGTTTTCGGAGGTGAGCGCGATTGAGCTGGCGGCGCATGCTTCGAAAGAGGCGATTCGGCGCTCGAACGTGGATCCGGGGGAATTTGACCATGCGATTTTTGGGAACGTGATGCAGACGAGTGCGGATGCGATTTATGGTGCGCGGCATGTGGGATTGAAGGCTGGGCTGAGGATTGAAACGCCGGCGGTGACGGTGAACCGGTTGTGCGGGTCGGGGATTGAAGCGATTGCGCAAGCGGCGCAGCGATTGCTATTGGGCGAAGCGACGATGGTGCTTGCCGGAGGCATGGAGAACATGACGCAGGCGCCGTTTGTGATTCGCGGGGCGCGCGGCGGATTGAAGCTGGGCGGCGGGGCGCTGGAAGATTCGCTGATGGCGGGTTTGACGGATACGTATTGCGGGTTGCCGATGGCGTTGACGGCGGAAAAGCTGGCGGAGCAGCACGGAATCACGCGAAAAGAAGCGGATGCGTACGCGCTGCGGAGCCAGCAGGCGGCGGACGCTGCTTACAAGGCTTGCCGGATTAAGGAAGAGCTTGTGCCGGTGGAAGTGAAGCAGGGGAAAAAGACGATTGTGATGAGCGAAGACGATCACCGGCGGCCGGAAACAACGATGGAGACGCTGGAAAAGTTGCCGCCGTCGTTCAAAAAAGATGGAATCGTCACGGCCGGGAATGCCAGCGGGATCGTCGATGGCGGGGCGGCGGTGGTGGTGACGCGAGAGAAGACCGCGAAAGAGCTTGGACTGAAACCGGTGGGGCGGATTGTGAGCTGGGCCGTGGCGGGAGTGGATCCCAGCATCATGGGGATTGGGCCGGTGCCGTCGTCGCAGAAGGCGCTGAAGCTCGCGGGATTGACGCTGGAGCAGATGGATCGCGTGGAAGTGAATGAGGCGTTTGCGGCGCAGTATTTGGCGGTGGAGAAAGTTTTGGGATTGCAACGCGAGAAGACGAATGTGAATGGCGGAGCGATTGCGCTGGGGCATCCGTTGGGGGCTTCGGGGACGCGATTGGTGATTACGATTTTGAATGAGCTGCGGCGGAATGGCTTGAGATATGGGCTCGCGACGGCGTGCATTGGCGGGGGGCAGGGGATTGCAATGATTGTGGAGGCGATTAAAAATTAGTTTCGGCGTTTGAGCGAGAAAAAAGAAGAAAAAGACAACGCAGAGACGAGAGGGCGCTGAGGTTCGCAGAGAAGAGTTCGGAACAGGTTGTTTCTGCTACACTTTGGGTTCGCTCCAGATTGAGAATTGCCCTAGTCGAAAAACATTCAACGAGGAAAAGCATGGCGATTCAAAAAGTGGGTGTCGTAGGGTGTGGGCTGATGGGCTCGGGGATCGCGCAGGTGGCGGCCGCCTCGGGATTCGAAACCCTGGTGAGGGAAGTCAGTGCGGAGCTGTTGGACAAGGGGCTGAAGGGGATCGAGAAAAATTTGAACCGTTTGACAGAGAAAGGCACGATCTCCGAAGCCGTGAAGAGCGAAATTCGGGGACGGCTTAAAGGCACGACTTCGATCGATGATTTGAAGAATTGCGATGTGATCGTGGAAGCGATCATCGAGCAGCTTCCGGCGAAGCGGGAACTTTTCGGCGCGCTGGACAAGATTTGCCCGGCGGCGACGATTTTTGCTAGCAATACTTCTTCGCTGACGATCACGGAAATTGCCACGGCCACGAAAAGGCCGCAACGATTCGTCGGGTTGCACTTTTTTAATCCCGTGCCGGTGATGAAGCTGGTCGAGGTTGTGCGAACGATTGCGACGGATCCTGACGTGTACGAAGAGATGGTGGCGTTCGGCGTGAAGCTGGGGAAAACCGCAGTGCGCGCGAACGACAGCACGGGGTTCATCGTGAACCGGCTGCTGGTGCCGTATCTGCTGGATGCAATTCGCGCGCTGGAAGAAGGCGTCGGGTCCATCGAGGACATTGATAATTCGATGAAGCTGGGCTGCGGGCACCCGATGGGGCCGCTGACGCTGCTGGATTTTGTGGGGCTGGACACGACGTATTACATTTCGCAGATTATGTTTGATGAGTTCAAAGAGCGGAGGTTTGCGGCGCCGCCGCTGCTGAAGAGGATGGTGCTGGCAGGGTGGAACGGGAGGAAATCGGGGCGGGGATTTTATGATTATGCGGATCCGCAGAAACCGCAGGCGATGAGATTCTAGACCTTGCCAATTAGGGGCGTAGCCCGCCGCGGCGGGTGCCCGTACGAATCAGAACTGGAGCGAGAAAGCGGAAATGGGCTACGAAAATATTTTGTACGAGAAGAAAGACGGGATTGCGTACATCACCTTCAACCGGCCCAAGGTGTTGAATGCACTGAACCGGAAGACGGTTGAGGAATTGCGTGAGGCACTGCTGGATGCGCGCGCGAATGATGCGGTGCGCGTTTTGATCCTTACTGGGGCGGGGGAAAAATCGTTCGTGGCGGGAGCGGACATTGGTGAGTTGGCGGTGCAGACTCCGGTGCAGGGTAAAGAGTTTTCGCTCTTCGGGCAGGGCGTGTTTCATTTGCTGGAGACGATGGGGAAGCCGTCGATCTGCGCGATCAACGGATTTGCGCTGGGCGGCGGATGCGAGCTGGCGCTTTCCTGCACGATTCGAATCGCGAGCAAAACGGCGAAGCTCGGGCAGCCGGAAGTAAAATTGGGAATTCTGCCGGGATACGGCGGAACGCAGCGGCTGGCGCGGTTGTGCGGCAAAGGCGTGGCGCACGAACTGTGCCTCACCGGCGAAATGATTACCGCGGAAGAAGCGCAGCGCATCGGGCTGGTGAACCGCATTTATGAGCCGGCGGAGCTGATTCCCGCGGCGGAAGCGATGGCGAAAAAGATTATCGCCAACGGGCCGATCGCCGTGAAATACACGATGGAAGCGATTGAGCGCGGCATAGAAATGCCGCTGGAGGAAGGGCTGTTTCTGGAGGCGACGCTTTTTGGAGTGGCTTGCGCGACGGAAGACATGCGCGAGGGGACGAAAGCGTTTCTGGAGAAGAGGCCGGCGCAGTTCAAGGGGAAGTAAAGGATAGGGCAGAGAGCGGCGTGAATTGGCGATGACAGAAAAACTACAGCCGGGGAAGATCAGCGGCGAATTGAGCGCAGCGGGATTGCGCTTCGGGATTGTTGTGAGCCGGTTCAATAGTTTTATTACCGAGCGGCTGTTGGCGGCGGCGGTGGATGCGCTGGAGCGGTCGGGAGCGGCGAGCAAGGATGTTGATGTTGTAAGTGTGCCGGGAGCGTTCGAATTGCCGCTGACGGCGAAAAAAATGGCGGCGACAGGGAAGTACGATGCGTTGATCGCCATCGGGTGCGTGCTGCGCGGCGAAACGACGCACTACGATTATGTTTGCTCGGAGACGGCGCGCGGGTTGCAACTGGCGCAGATGGACAGCGGACTGCCGATTATTTTTTGCGTGCTGACGTGCGACACGCTGGAGCAGGCCATCGATCGCGCGGGGCTGAAGGGCGGGAACAAAGGATTCGAAGCGGGGCTGGCGGCGATCGAAATGGCGCAATTGTCGCGCAAGCTTCGCGCGGCACACGCCAAGCCGGCGGACACCGGAAAGCTGCGGCGCAAGTAACGTGTCGCTGCGCACAAAATCCCGTGAATTTGCGATGCAGATGCTCTTCCAGTGGGACATGAGCCAGCAGGAATTCGCGAAACTGGAGGCCAGATTCTGGAAGAGCGCGAAGGCGGCGGACAAGACGCGCGCGTTCGCGAACCAACTTTTTGAGGGCGCGGCAAAAGATGTGGCGGGGCTCGATGAAATCATCGGAAAGCATTGCGAGAACTGGCGATTCGAACGGCTGGCGGCCATCGATCGCGCGATTTTGCGGCTGGCGATTCATGAGATGAAAGCTGCGGACACGCCGGCGAAAGTTGTGCTGAACGAAGCGGTGGATTTGGCGAAGAAATATTCCTCGGAGGAGTCCGGGGGGTTCGTCAATGGGGTTCTCGACTCCGTCCATAAATCATTGCAAACAAAATAGTTAGTCTGCTCTTTCGGAATTTCCAACCTACCATCTGAGCCTCAACACCCGGAACGTGAAACTTTGGTGTGCAGCCCGTGTTGGATTCCGTAAGTGTGGTGGTGAGTCCAGGAACAATTCCATAGGAGAGAAGACATGAAGACTGAAATCATGGTCCGTCGAGGTGTGCTCGCGATTACGTTTGCCGGTCTGCTGGCGTGCGGGGCGTACGCGCAGGACCCCACTCCGCAGCAGCAGGACATCAAGCAGGACAAGAAAGACATCAAAAACGACAAGAAAGATTTGGCGAAGGATCGCGTGGATCGCAATGCGGATCAGAAGGACATTAATCAGGACAAACGCGACATCAAGAACGACAAACAAGACGTTCGCCAGGACAACAAGGACATCAAGAGCGGCAAGCAGGATGTTCACCAGGACAACAAAGACATCCGCAGCGACAAGAAAGACCTCTCGAAGGATCGCACGGACCGCAATGCCGATCAGCGGGACATCAAGCAAGACAAGAGCAAGCTGGCCAAGGACGACGCCAAATACGGCGACAACAGTGCGCAAGCCAATGCCGACCGGAAAGATCTGCACCAGGACCGCACCGACCGCAATGCAGATCAGCGCGACATCAATCACGACAAAACAGACCTTTCGAAGGACCGCACCGACCGCAACAAGGACGTGAAAGACCTGAACGCCGATCGCAAGGACCGGAATCAGGATGTGAAAGACGTGAAAAGCGACCAGAAAGATCTGAAGCAGGACCGCAAAGATCGCAACAAGGATCAGAAGGACATCAACAAGGACAAGAAGGACCTGCACAAGGACCGGAAGGATTTGCGGCAGGATCGCAAGGGACACAAGTAGGTTTCACTTTGACGCGTGCAAGGGCCGTGCGGGAAAACTGTGCGGCCCTTGCGTTTTCAATTGTTAGTTGTTGCTGGATGGAATGAATGACGTTCTGAGCCGGCAGAAAAGCGGGAGCGAGGCTCCCGCACTCCAAATTTAGATGCGGATGGTGCCTTCGAAGACTTTCACGGCGGCGCCGCTGACGCGCGGGACAAGTTTCTTTCCGGACTGAGTGACTTCCACTTCGATGTGGCTGGGGCGGCCCATCTCCACGCCTTGAAGAATGTTCAGGGTGTGGCCGGGCGACAATTTTCCGTGGCGGACGAGATAAGCGCCGAGAGAGCCCGCCGCGGAGCCCGTGGCGGCGTCTTCGTAGAGTTCCCACGGCAGCATACCGCGAGAATACGCTTTGCCATTGCCGCCGAGAGCGAAGCAGTAGGCCATGGTCGCGTTTTTGCCTTGAAGTTTTCCGAGTCCGATCATGTTCATGGCGATTTTGCCGAGCGCGGCGCGATTGCGCAGCGGCACCATCAGGTTGAAGATGCCGGTGGAGACAAATTCGGGTTCAAGCTTCGGGTCGAAGTCTTTGAGTGAGAGGCCCAGCGCCGCGGCGAGCTTTTTCTTGTCCATTTTTGCGGGCTTGAAGAGGGCTACTTTCTGCGTCATGGTGACGCGCTGCGGCCTGCCATCCTTGAAGCGGATTTCCACCGGCAAAATACCTGCGCCGGTTTCCTGGAGGATGTGGACGCCGCCTTCCTGCGCGGGAACTACGCCGAGTTCCGCGAGCAAAAACCATGTGCCGATAACAGGATGCCCGGCGAGTTTGAGTTCTTCCTTGGTGGTGAAAATGCGCAGGCGCGCGAGGGCTTCTTCATCGGTCGGTTTCTGCACGAAGACCGTTTCCGAGAGATTCATTTCACGAGCGATGGCAAGCATCTGATCATCGGAGAGCTCGTCGCCGTCGGTAAACACGGCGAGAGGATTGCCTTCGAAGCGCGTGGTGGTGAAAACGTCGAGGGTATAAAAACGATGTTCCATGGCTGGTCGCAGGTCGCGGCGGGAGCGAGGTCCCGGTTCATATGCGCTCGAGCTGGGCGACGGTCCTTTCGTTGGTGATATTTCCGGTGTTCAAAGTGGATTTCGGTTCAATCAGGATGACGTGGACTTCCTCGTCGGCAACGGGACAATGTTCAACGCCGCGCGGGACGACGACAAATTCCCCTTCGTTGACAATGGATTCGTGGCCGCGAAACTTCATCCGCAATTTGCCTTTCACCACCAGAAAAAGCTCGTCTTCGTTGTCATGATGATGCCAGATAAAGTCGCCCTGGAACTTGACGGCTTTGAGATAGCAATCATTGACTTCGGCTATGATGCGCGGATTCCAGTAGTCAGGGCATTGGCTGAGTTTTTGTTTTAGATTGATGGTATTCATGACGCTTCCTATAGATTGTGAACGATTTTAGTAACGGCATCGAGAACTCGCTGAGTCGTGCCGGCTTTTGATGTTTCGCAATAAAGCCGCAAAAGATTCTCGGTCCCGGAAGCGCGGACCATCACCCATCCGACGTCGCCCAGATAGAGCTTAATGCCGTCCATGTCTTCGCGGCGCACCACCGGCTGATCAAGGATGCGAGTCAGTTTGGCATCCGTAAAGTGAGCGATGGCTTTTTCCTTCTGGCCTGGTTTCAGATCGAGATCCACGCGGCCATAATGATACTCGCCGAATTCGGCGGTGAGCACGGCGAGCAATTCGCCAAGAGATTTGCCGTGCCAGGCCATTAATTCCGCGAGGAAGAGCGCGGAAACGGTGGCGTCGCGTTCCGGGATGTACAGGTTAGTGCCGATACCGCCACTTTCTTCGCCGCCGATCAAAATGTTCTGCTCGAGCATCAGCTCGCAGATGTACTTGAATCCGATGGGCGTTTCGTGGAGTGTCCGGCCGAATTTCGCGGCGAGCTTGTCGATGAGCTTGGTGACAGAAAAAGTTTTTGCGATATCGCCGGGCAAATTGCGCGTTCCTGCAAGATGCCAGACCAAAAGCGCGAAGATCTGATGTGGATTGACGAAGGTGCCGTCGCGGTCGATGGCGCCGATGCGGTCGCCATCGCCATCGGCACACAAGCCGGCATCGTATTTTCCGGCGAGCACCGCTTGCCGCAGGGCGTCGATGTGCGGTTCGATCGGTTCCGGGTGCACGCCGCCGAAGCGCGGGTCGCGCGTGCCGCGAATTTCATCGCAGGCGACTCCGTTGCGCCGGAAAAGTTCAACCAGCAAGCCGGTGGCCGAGCCGTGCATGACATCGGAGACGAAGCGGAACTTCGCGTTCCTGAGTCGCTGCCAATCGACCAACTTTTCAATTGTGTCGAGATAGGGCGCGCGCGGCTCCAGCGGTTGAATCAGGTTTTTTCGCGGCGGCAGCGGCGGGACGTTTTCCTTCTGCACGACAGCGAGATCCTTTTCGATTTGCGCCACGATTGAAGGCAATGCTGAGCTGCCGTAGCTCGCTTTGTACTTGATGCCATTCCATTGGTACGGATTGTGGCTCGCAGTGATCATCAGGCCGCCGGCCGCACCGCGTTGCTTCACGAGCAGGGAAACCGCCGGCGTGGGGCAGGGTTTTTCGGTCAGGAACACGGGAGTGCCGCTAGCGGCGACTACTTCAGCGGCGGCGGCAGCGACGCCGTCCGAAGCGAAGCGATGGTCGTAGCCGATGATGACGCCGTTGCGTGAGTCCTCGCAGCGCACGACGTAACGAGCGATGGCCTGCGCTACGATGCGCGCGTTTGCAAACGTAAAGTCTTCTGCAATCACGCCGCGCCAACCGTCGGTGCCAAACTGGATCGAGCTCATTTCAGGGTGAGTATACGCGAAGGGGTTGGGTTCTCTACTGCCAGATTGGCCTGATTGCTGGATCGTGGAGTGGGAAGCAGTTCAATACACCCCAAGGTCAAGTCCGGCAGCTTGGGTGAACACCCGGAAATCCTTGTCCCTTGTAAGGAGAGGAATGTCTCTGTCGATACAGCTCTGGGCGATAAGCGCGTCGCCGAGCCGCGCCCTGCGGCCTTTTGCCAGGACCCTTGCGCGCAACCCGCCCGCGCGTTGCCAATATCCTGGTTCGATGTTAACGAGTGGCACTTCCGAGAGTGTTTTGGCGACACCTGCCGGGAGCTTTGGATCACTCAAGAGCTCCGTGAGCACAACGGCCACCATAACCACCTGCCGCTCCATCAACGCCTTATCGAGCAAGACGGTATCCTTCCCTTCGTCGCCTTCCAGAAATGCAACCCAAGTGCTTGTGTCCGCTGCAATCATCGGTCGGCCTTCAGCTCCGTCAAAGTGCGGCTAAAGCGAACTTTGCCCCGGAGCCGGCGCAGGCGGGCGTAAGCGCGCGATGCGGCGACTAGCTGAAGCCCTGCACGAACGGTCTGGGTGATCCCCGTACCGCTTGCCCGTTGCGCTTTTTGAAGAAGGTCGCGCGGTATTTGCACGGTAATTTTAAGAGCTGGTTCCATTGTTTGATTATACCATAACCCATACCAGCATCAGATATGGTGATTTTTCTAGAGAAGATCGTGACGTTTTTTTTCTTCTAGCGTCTTCACGATTTTGGCGACGTCCTGGGCGCGATCGCGTGGGCAGATTAGCAGCGCGTCGGGCGTATCCACGATAATCAGGTCGTGCACGCCAATCACGGCCGTGCATTTTCCGGGACTAGAGATGAGATTGCCGCGGGCATCGAGTGCGTAGCCTGGACTGAGAAAGACGTTGCCGTCAGCAGAGTTTTTGTCCAAAAGTAGCCCGTGTACAGCTCCCCAGGAGCCGATATCGCTCCAGCCCACTTCGGCGGGAATTACAAAAACACGCGGCTCGCCTGCGGCCCTGGTGGCCGGCTCGAGGACAGCATAGTCCACGGAGATATTTTCAAGCTTCGGGTAGATCGCGCGCAGCTTGCGTTCGTAGCTGCTGGTTCCAATGAATGAGTAAAGTTTTTCCAGGGCCGCATGTGTCTTCGGCAAAAATTCTTTCAGATTTTCCAAAAAAGTAGAAACACGCCAGAAGAACATCCCGGCGTTCCAGTGATAGTTGCCTGTGGCAACGTATTGTTGTGCGAGTTTCAGTTCAGGTTTTTCCGTGAATCGCAGAACAGGAAAAACCGGAAAGCCCTTCGTCCCGATCGGTTCGCTCATACGCTCGATGTAGCCGAAACCCGTATCCGGCCGCGTCGGAGGGATGCCGAGGACTACCATGCGTCCGGAATGTCGAGCGACATCGAGAGCGGCGCTCACGATCTCCCGGTATTTCTTATCGAATTCAATGTAGTGGTCTGCGGGGAGCACCGCCATCAGCGCATCGCCCCCCGCGGCATGGCGTATGTGAATGGACGCCAGCCCAATCGCCACCGCGGTGTTTAGCCCCATGGGCTCGATCAGCACTCGCCTGCGCGCCGCCGCTGGAAGCTGCTTGCGGACCGCGGCAGCCTGCTGCTCATTCGTGACGGTCCAGACGCGATCGGCGCGAATCAGCGGCCGCAGCCGCGCGATGGTCTGCTGTAACATGGTGTCCTTGCCAACGATGTTCAGCAGTTGCTTGGGCGTGCGAGTGCGGCTGCGCGGCCAGAAACGAGTGCCGCGCCCTCCGGCCAGGATTGCAGCATGCACTGGAAGCTTTTCCTTGGTCATCTATGAATTACCCGAATCAAAAATGACTTGCGCAAGTACGCCCGCAGAGATTCCTTCCCGATGCAACTCTGTCCGCAAGGCTGAGAGGTCCGGGACAAAAGTCCGGATGAAACTAGTCGGCGACTCCGGCAATACATCAACGTGGCCCTGAGAGGCGGGCACCAGCCAACATTCTCCGCGATGGTAACGTGCTGCGCTGTCCGGCCAAGCGAGGCTGCCCGCGCCTTCGAGTATTACGATGAGCTCGAATCGCACGGGATCGACCGGGATTGTACACTTCGTGGAACACTCCCACCGCTCGGCCGCGAAATAACGGCAAGCGGCCAGCAGCGATTTTGTCGCGCCTTCGGCAGGGAGAAGCAGCGGCGTCACTTTACCAACCACTGGCTCTCCAAACCGCGTTACCTCCAGCGCTTTCTCGATGTGCAATTCACGCGATTTGCCGTGCGCATCCACGCGCCCATAATCATAAACGCGGTAGGTGATGTCGGAATACTGCTGGATTTCGCACAGCACCATCTTCGGGCCGATGGTGTGAGGCGTGCCCGCTGGAACGAAGAAAGTGTCGCCCGTTTTCACCGGGAACGCTTCGAAGAGACTTTCGAGCATGTTCTGTGTCACGGCTTCTAGAAATTCTTCTTTGTCGACGCCGGGCTTGAGCCCCACGAGAACCTGCGCGCCGACGAATGCCGAAATGGCATGCCACATCTCCGTTTTTCCGTGGCCGCCGGCAGCTTTTTCGTGGACGGCGGCGTACGTATCGTCCGGATGAACCTGGATCGAGAGTTTGTCGTCCGGAAAGAGAAACTTGATCAGGAGCGGAAAGTCCAGCGTGGCCGCAAGTTGCTCGCCGCGCCATTCCGGAGGCATCTCAGCCCAGGACGCGCCGAGAGATTGTCCGGCAAAAGTCCCAGAAGCCACGCGGCATTCCACGCTGGTGAGCCAGACTTCGCCGATCGGCTCAGGCAAACTCGATTTCTCCGGGAAAAGGGGCGCCAAGGAATGCGCCCCCCATATGCGAGCAACGAAGGTCGGCTCAATGCGTAACGGCGCGGGGTTCACGGATTACGCCGCGGCTTCAGCGCGTGAGAAAAACCGTTCCAGTCGGCGCAGGCCCTCGTCGATTCTTTCAATCGAAGTGGCGTAAGAGAGCCGCAGATAGCCGGGGGCGCCAAAGGCTTCGCCGGGCACGACCGCGACGTGGGCCTTGTCGAGCAACATCTTTGCGATGTCCGTGCAGGTTTTTGCCAACGCGGGCTTGCCCTGGCCATTCGAAAGATGCGCCGAAATGTCGGGGAACGCGTAGAACGCGCCGCCGGGCCATTCGCAAGCCACACCGGGGATCGCGCGCAACCCTTCGACGATGCGCTTCCGACGCCGCTCGTACTCCGCGAGCATGACTGGCACGCTCTCCATCGGTCCGCGCATGGCCGCGAGAGCGGCGTATTGCGCGATGGATGTCGCGTTCGAAGTGGATTGGCTTTGCAGCTTGATCAGCGCCTGGACCAGCGCTTCCGGGCCCAGAGTGTAGCCGATGCGCCATCCGGTCATCGCGAATGTTTTCGAGACCGAGCCGATGATGATGACGCTGTCTTTCGCGCCCGCCGCGCTGGCGATCGAATAAGGTTTGTGCGGTTCGTAAGTGAAGTGCGAGTAGCACTCGTCGCCCATCAGCCAGATATTGTGTTTTTTGCAGAGCGCCAGGATGCGCTCGTACTCATCCGGCGGCACGACACCGCCCGTGGGATTGCTAGGCGAGTTCAAGATCAGCAACTTCGTTCGCGGCGTGACGGCCTTCGCGATTGCCGAATCCCGCACAGTAAACCCATCTTCCGGTTTCGTTTCCACGAACACCGGCGTTCCGCCCGCGTATTTCACGATATCTGGAAAGCTGACCCAGTAAGGGGCGGGGATGATCACTTCGTCGCCTTGCTGGATGAGCACGCTCATGACGTTAAAGATGGAATGCTTCCCGCCAACGCTTACGACGCATTCTTTCGGATCGAACGACGAGCCAAGCTCGCGCTTGTGCCAGGCGCAGATGGATTCGCGGAGGGGCATGATGCCGCCCGTCGGCGTATATTTCGACTTGTTCTCCTCAATCGCTTTGATCGCCGCAATCTTGATGTGGTCAGGCGTCGGAAAATCCGGTTCGCCCGGGCCAAAGTCGGCGACATCCACGCCGCTTGATTTCAATTTGTCCGCCGCGGCGATCACCGCCGCCGTCGGCGAGATTTGTATGCGGTTGATGCGGTCCGTAAGTTGCACTCTAGCTCCTTGAAAAAAGTTCACAGTCTACGCCAGATAACAAATTCGCTTAAGAAACTTTTGCGCGCAAGCGTTGCTCAACCACTTCGGGCACCAGGCCTTTAAGCGATGCACCTAGCTGCGCGATTTCGCGCACCAGCTTCGAACTCAAGTAGCTGTACGTGAGACCCGGCAGCATGAATACCGTCTCCAGCCTTGGCTCAAGTTTCCGGTTCATCAGCGCCATCTGCAATTCATATTCGTAGTCGGAAACGGCGCGGATTCCGCGCAAGATAACGCCAGCGCCGCGCTTCCGCGCGTAATCCACCAGGAGTCCATCGAAAACGTCGATCTCCACGCCCGTCCACTGTTTGGTCACTTCGCGCAGCATTTCCATGCGTTCGGGAACCGTGAACAGCGGCTGCTTCTCTGTATTCCGCAATACGGCCACGATCAAGAGGTCGAACATCTTCTCCCCACGCTCAATGAGGTCGAGGTGTCCGTTAGTGACCGGGTCAAATGAGCCCGGGTAAATGGCAATTGAAGTCTTCATCGTGAAATCATCGGTGCCGCACGTCTCAAGTTATTCTAACTCAGCCGGGGAAAAGCGCGGCCTCGAAACTTTGCGAGAGGCCAATGTGGATTGTTTCGCTCGATGAGAAATCCCCTTCGCAGGCCGCCCCGGTTATGACAAGATGCCAAAGCTGGTGCTACATAGCAGTTCACTGAGTTGATTCCTTGCGCGGGAGGATCGTCCGGACCATGGTTCAGAGAGCGCGGTTGCAGAGTCTTGGCATACTTGTCCTTGGCATTTTATTGTGCCCCATCATGACCGGAGCCCAACAGCCAGCGTTGAATCTCATGCCGTTTCCCGCGAGCGTGCAGCCTGGCACCGGAAACCTGCGTGTGGACTCTTCGTTTTCGGTGGCGCTAGCCGGACACGCTGAGCCGCGCCTGGATCGTGCCGTGGAGCGATTCCTGCTACAACTCGCACGCCAAACGGCGCTCCCCATTTCCCTGAAACCTTCGAAGGTCGGGAAAGCGACGCTCGTCATTCAGACCGACCACGCCAGCAAAGAAATCCAGGAAGTGGGCGAGGACGAGTCCTACATTCTTGATGTAAGCACCGCGAGCGCGAGGATTCGAGCAGCCACGCCGCTCGGAGCGCTGCACGGCTTGCAGACGTTTCTTCAACTCGTGGATGTTTCCCCGGACGGATTTGCGGCGGCGTCGGTGACGATCCAGGACAAACCGCGTTTCCCCTGGCGCGGCTTGATGATTGATTCCGCGCGTCACTTTATCCCAGTGGATGTGATCCGCCGCAACCTCGATGGAATGGAAGCAGTAAAGATGAACGTGTTTCACTGGCACCTCTCGGAAAACCAGGGCTTTCGCGCGGAGAGCAGAAAATTTCCAAAACTGCACGGATTGGGATCCGATGGTCTCTATTACACGCAGGAGGAGATCGTCGATCTGATTGCGTACGCCCGGGACCGCGGAATCCGCGTGGTGCCGGAATTCGATATGCCGGGCCACAGCACGGCGTGGTTTGTGGGCCACCCGGAACTGGCGAGCGGAAAAGGGCCGTACGAAATCGAGCGCCGGTGGGGCATCTTCGACCCGGCTATGGATCCCACGAACGAAAAAGTTTACAAGTTTCTCGATGAATTGATCGACGAGATGGCCAGGATTTTTCCCGACCACTTTTTCCATATCGGCGGCGACGAGGTGAATGGCAAGGAGTGGGACGCCAATCCGAAGATTCAGGCGTTCATGAAAGAACACGGGCTCAAGAACAACGACGCATTGCAAGCGTATTTCAGCGGCCGCGTGCAGAAGCTGGTGGTCAAGCACGGAAAAATCGTGGTGGGCTGGGACGAAGTGCTGGTGCCGGGAGTGCCGAAGGACATCGTGATTCAATCGTGGCGCGGACAAGCTTCGCTGGCGCAGGCGGCGAAGCAGGGCTACCGCGGCATTCTTTCGAACGGCTACTACCTCGATCTTGGGTGGCCGGCAGCGCGGCACTACGCGGTTGATCCGATGAGCGGCGACGCGGCAAGCCTCGCGCCGGAAGAAAAAGAACGCATTTTAGGCGGCGAGTCCTGCATGTGGGCCGAATACGTCAATCCGGAAAATGTGGATTCGCGGATTTGGCCGAGAAATGCGGCGATCGCAGAACGTTTTTGGTCGCCGCAAAGTATCACCGACGCAGCTTCCATGTATGCGCGGCTCGATTTCATCAGCGCACGGCTGGACTGGCTTGGGCTTACGCACAAAGCATATTACCGCCGCATGCTCCAGCGCATTGCGGGTGCGGCGTCACCGGACGAATTTGCGGCATTGAAAACGCTGGCCGATGTCATCGAACCCGTGAAAGATTACACGCGCGAACATACTGCTCCCGCCGAGCCCACCAGCGTTACGCCGATGAATCGCGTTGTGGATGCCGTGCCGCTCGAGAGCGATGCCGGGCGGCATTTCGGGGAACTGGTGGACCGGTTTCTCGCGGCCTCTTGCCATGATGCGGCCGCCGAAGCTCAGCTCCGCGCCCAACTCACTTTGTGGCGTGACAACGACGCAAGGCTTCAACCGCTCGTGCAGCGCTCTTTCCTAGTGAAAGAAATTGCCAGCACCTCTCAAGATCTCGCGGCGCTCGGTAACGCGGGCCTTGCAACTCTGGACTCGCTCGACAAGGGGCAAGCCGCCACCGATGCATGGAAGGCCCAGCAACTTGCTCTTATCGAGCAAGTGAAAAAGCCGAAAGCGCAATTGCTCCTGATTCCGGTGCCTGCTGTGCAGAAATTAATTGAGGCTGCTCCTTCGGGCGGAACCTGCACGGCGGCAAAACCTTAACAAAGGATACAAGGAACTGCTAGGCCAGACCGGGTTGTTCGGACAAGGTTCAATGCTCTTGAGCGGGCTGGTTGTGACAGACGCCGCTGCCCGAGTCGCGAAACGATCGCCCTTCCTCGGGGATGAATTCCCAGCTGTACTTTCCCGCGTCTAGCGTTAGCTTCAGCACTCCGTAGGTGTCCCAATCGCGTACTTCACTGTTCGGCGTGGCAAAACCAAGCAGGTCGTGACTGCGCCCGCCCGTCCCAACGACGATTTCGCGAATGCCATGCTGTGCGTCGGCCTTGCCTTCCGGGTCCTGCGGCGCGAATCGCTCATAGGAATGCTCGTGCCCGGCGAGCACCACGTCGGCGTGAGCAGCGTACAGGTCTTGCCAGAGCTGCTTCAACTCGGGATGCACCGCGTGCTTCTTGAAGATGCCACTGCTAAATAGCGCGTGATGACCATACGCGATGATGCAAGCATTGGCATGCTTCGCAAGGTCTTCCTTCAGCCAGATCTCTTGTGGTGACCCCGCCCCACACCCTCCCAGGTTCTTAACGTAGCAGTTGGTGTTCAGTACAACGATGTGCCACGCGCCCAGATCGAAACTGTAATAGCCTTTGCCTCGGGGCCCGGCCTGCGCGCCCCAGTAATCAAAATACCCGTGCGCCGTCGGGTTGCCGTACTCATGGTTGCCCATGGCCGGCTTTGTGCGGTTCTTGAAGCGCCCCCACGTCGGCCCATAGCAAAACTCAAATTCATCAGGGCTGCCGCTTTCGTACGCCAAATCACCGGCAGCAAAGACCGTCCCAGGGATTTGCTCAATCAACTTCGCGGTAGCCCGAGCGCCTTCCGGATTCTTGCAGCTGGAGATGTCTCCAGCGCCGACAAGAATGAAGGGATGGTTCTGCGGCGGCTTCGCCGGTTCTTTTGCATGGGCCTGGTCCTTGCTTTTGGCGGGCGCGGACGCTTGGGATTGGGCGCAAGTCTCGATCGGGCCGCCAATGGAAGTCATTGCCATTGTGCTCATCAGGAGGATCATCATCCCGATTCTGCGTTTCCGCGCGACCGTAGCCATCCATCGCCTCCTCAACCATTAGGCTACCATGATGGAGTTGGAATCCCTGCTGAACTCCGTTCAATGTTTGATTTCTACCATTCGCTGCATCTAATTGCCGTTGAGCACAAAGAGGTTGCGAAATAAGACTAATTCAGTCTTATATGTAACTTATACGAAACATAGGGTTTATTTGATGACTTAGAAACATCTTGAGTTGACATTTGGGCCCAAAAAGAGATATAGTTCTATGTGCGACTGATTCAGTCGCATATTGGTTAGGGGATTCTGAAGGCGAGATGTTCAAGCTTTCTAAAAAAGCCGATTACGGGCTAATTGCGGTCAAGCATCTGGCGATGCACCGTCATCAGCACGCTTGTAGCGCCAATGAGATTGCCGAGGAGTATGGCATTTCCGCGACGCTGATGGCCAAAGTTCTGCAGAAGCTGGCGCACAATTCGCTGGTGGCGGCAAAGCACGGTTCGAGTGGCGGCTATCAATTGGCGAAAGACCCGTCGCAGATCAGCGCGTTGGATGTAATTTCGGCGATCGATGGTCCTGTGCTGATCACTTCGTGCGTTACGAGCCACGGGAATTGCGACGCCACGGAACGCTGCTCGGTCAAAGAGCCGTTGCGCCGCGTCAACGAAAGCATTTTGACGGTATTGAGCACGGTCACGATTTCGCAGATGAGCGAAGAACCGCAGGAACGGACGCTCGTCGCACTCAGGACTTAGGAGATAAGGAATATGGCTGTCAAGCTGCCGATTTACATGGACAATCACGCGACCACGCCGGTTGACCCGCGTGTCGTTGAAGCGATGCTCCCGTATTTCACCGAGAAGTTCGGTAACGCCGCGAGCCGCAACCACTCATTTGGCTGGGCCGGCGAAGAAGCCGTGGAAACTTCGCGGCAGCAGATTGCTTCGCTGATCAACGCCACCGCGAAGGAGATCATCTTCACCAGCGGTGCCACCGAATCCGACAACCTGATGATCAAGGGCATCGCGGAAATGTATCGCGAGAAGGGCAACCACATCATCACCCAGGCGATTGAGCACAAGGCCGTGCTCGATACCTGCAAAAACCTCGAGAAGCACGGATTCGAAGTGACCTATCTTCCGGTGCAGCGCGATGGCCGGGTTAGCTTGGACGAGTTGAAAGCGGCCATCAAGCCGACAACGATTTTGATCACCATCATGTACGCCAACAACGAAATTGGCGTCATCAACCCGATCGCGGAAATCGGCAAGCTCGCCAAGGAACGCGGCATTTTCTTTGCCGTGGACGGCGTGCAGGCCGTGGGCAAGGTTCCCGTCGACGTTCAGAAGGACAATATTGACCTGCTAGCCATCAGCGGCCACAAGATTTACGGCCCCAAGGGCGTTGGCGCGTTGTATGTCCGCCGGCGCAATCCGCGCGTGCAGCTTTCCGCCATCATTGACGGTGGTGGCCACGAGCGCGGCATGCGTTCCGGCACACTGAACGTGCCCGGCATTGTTGGCCTCGGCAAAGCTTGTGAAACTGCACAGAAAGACATGCCGGAAGAAAGTGTGCGCATGCTGGCGCTTCGCGAACGTCTTCGCAAGGGCCTGGAAGCCAAGCTCGACGAAGTGTTCATCAACGGTTCAATGGAGCACCGTCTACCCAACAACCTGAACATGAGCTTCGCCTATGTGGAAGGCGAATCGCTCCTGATGGGCATCAACGACATCGCGGTTTCCAGCGGTTCCGCGTGCACTTCGGCAACCCTGGAGCCCAGCTACGTACTCAAAGCATTAGGGGTCGGCGAAGATCTCGCCCACACCTCGATTCGGTTCGGCCTGGGCCGTTTTAATACGCAAGAGGAAGTCGACTACGTCATCGATAAGATGGTGCAGGTCGTCACCAAGCTGCGCGAGTTATCTCCACTCTACGAAATGGCCAAAGAGGGAATCGACATCTCCAAGATGAAATGGCAAACCGCCTAAAGGATTGAAACAAAGAACATGGCAAACGAAGGAACAATTCGCATTCATCGCTCCATCGGTGGCACGGGCGCGGCTTTCCGCGTAACCTTTGTGCCTTACGGCGGGGAAGGGGAAGAGGCCGCCGTCGCCGGCGAGCGCTCTTTCCATGAGCTTCAGCAGGTGCGCGCGTTTTTGAAGATGTTGGGTCTCGGCGCCGAATACATCAAGGACGCTCTTCGTCAGTTGACCGCGGGCCGCTCGGCTTCCGTGCCGAACGTTTCGCTCACGGACAAGGCCGTCAAGAGCGCAGGTTTCGGGAATCTCGTAAATCTGGCTCGGAGTAACGGATAAGGAGCAACGGATAATGGCATATAGCGACAAAGTAGTGGATCACTACAACAATCCCCGCAATGTCGGCAGCCTTCCGAAAGCGGACCCCAACGTGGGAACCGGTCTGGTCGGCGCGCCGGAGTGCGGCGACGTCATGAAGCTGCAGATGAAAATCAATCCGGAGACGCAGGTCATTGAAGAGGCCAAGTTCAAGACCTTCGGCTGCGGCTCGGCCATCGCCAGCTCCTCGCTCGCCACGGAATGGGTGAAGGGCAAGACGGTCGAAGAGGCGCTTTCGATCAAGAACACGGACATCGTGCGCGAGCTTTCGCTCCCGCCGGTGAAGATTCACTGTTCCGTGCTTGCCGAGGACGCCATCAAGGCCGCCATCGGCGACTGGAAGAAGAAGAACGGCATCGAAGTGCGGGCGCACGAAAAAGCGTCGCACTAAGCCCGCTGAGTGGGTCGCAAGTGCTCGCGCCTCGGTTGTAGAGGCGCAGCATGGAGCGCCCCTACTCGGCAAGCTTGAAGCCGTGAGGCATTTGGAGCATCAGAAGATGGCCACAGAAGTCGCAAGCCCGAACATCGCGAAGATTCACCTGACCGAGCGCGCCGCGAAGCAAATTCGCCTGCTGCTCGAAAAGGAAGGCGTCTCGCCTGAAGTGGGCGGCCTGCGCGTCGGCGTGCAGGGCGGCGGTTGCTCCGGTCTGTCTTACGCTATGCGCTTGGACACGCAAGCGCGTGATCGCGACAAGATTTTTGAAGAGTACGGCGCACGCCTTTTTGTTGATCCGAAAAGCTTTCTGTACCTGAACGGCACGACGCTCGAATACGAAGAAACGCTGATGCGCCAGGGATTTGTCTTTCAGAATCCCAACGCGGCGCGGAACTGCGGCTGCGGTAGCTCCTTTACGGCCTAGTAGCACAGACTTTTAGTCTGTGCTCTTGCCTCTGAATTGTTTCTAGCGGGGGAAGCACTTAGGCGAGTCTGACAAGTGGTTGGCAGCCGCACCCGCCAGCCACTTTTTTTGTGCCTCTTGGGGGTTCATAAAAAGCATTCATGAGTGCAGCGCCGACATCGACGACTCCAACGAAGGCCGCGGATTACTTTGCCATTTTTGGACTGCCGCGCAAGCTTTGGATCGAGATGAGCACGCTCGAGCAGAAATTCCTGCAAATGAGCTGGAAACTGCACCCGGACAATTTTGTGAACGCGTCGGAACCGGAACGCGAACTGTCGCTGAAGCGCAGCTCGGAATTGAACGATGCTTACCGTACGCTGCGTGATCCCGTTGCGCGTGTCGAATATCTGCTGGAGATCGAGGGCGCGCGGAAAGAGGGCGAGCACAAGCAGCAGGCGCCGCCGGAGTTGTTGGAGGAAGTTTTCGAGCTAAATGAATCGCTCGACGAGCTTCGCGAAGCCAGACAATCAGGCGGAAATCTCGCCGCATTGAAGGCGCGCCTCGAGGCTGCAGACAAGAATTTTCAAGAGAAGCTCGGAGGAGTAGATGCGCAACTCCTGGTAGTTGCCCGCGAATGGGATGCGGCATTGGAAGCCGACACAGCGGAACGCAAGAAAGTCATGGCGCGGCTGAACGAACTACTGAACCGGCGCTCCTACATTCGTAATCTCGTGGCGAATGTCGCAAAGGAATTGCCAGGGGCTTAATTAGAACATGGGACGCATTGTCGGCATCGACCTCGGAACAACCAACAGTCTCGTCGCATATCTTGATCCGCAGACGAACCAGCCGAAGTGTATCCCCGGCCCATACGGCGAGACGCTTTGTCCGTCCGTCGTAAGCCTCGATCCGGACGGCAGCATCATCGTCGGCGAACCGGCGCGCCGCCGCCTTCTCACGCAGCCCGAGCGCACCATCTATTCCGTCAAGCGGCTGATGGGCCGCGGCCCGGCTGACATCCAAGACGAGCTGAAGCTTTTTCCGTTCCGCATCGATCCGGCAAGCAAAAACGTCATTCGCGTCATGCTCGGTGACAGGATTTTCACGCCGCCGGAAATCTCCGCCTTCATCCTTCGCGAACTGAAAAACTGGGCGGAAGCTTTTTTCGGCGAGACCGTCGACCGCGCCGTCATTACCGTGCCCGCGTATTTCAACGATGCCCAGCGCCAAGCCACCAAGGACGCCGGTAAAATTGCTGGTCTTGAAGTCCTCCGCCTCGTCAATGAGCCGACGGCAGCCGCTCTTGCTTACGGCTTGCACGAAAAGCAGCGCGGCAAAGTCGCGGTTTATGATCTTGGCGGCGGCACGTTTGATATCTCCGTCCTCAAGCTTATTTCCACTAGCGATGGCGATATCTATCAAGTGCTCGCGACGAACGGCGACACCCACCTTGGCGGCGACGACATCGACAATCTGCTCCAGGCTTTCGTGCACGAACTCATTTTGCAGCACGATGAGATAGACTTTTCTCCACATGGCGAACTAGCTCAGGAACTTCGCAAAGCGCTGATCAATGTCAAGCATCAGCTCTCTGAAACCGAAACCGCCACACTGCGCTTTTCGCTGCCGAACGGGACCGTTTTCACTCATGAATTTACTCGCGGCGCCCTCGAAGCCCTCATCCGTCCGGTCGTTGACCGCACCTTGGGGCCCGTGAAACAGGCCCTGGCTGACGCGCAGCTCAAGCCCACCGAAATAGACGAAGTCGTCCTCGTTGGCGGCACCACGCGCATGCCGCTGATCCGCCGCAACGTTCAGGAGTATTTTGACCGCAAGCCGCATACCGAGCTGAATCCTGACGAAGTCGTCGCGCTTGGCGCCGCCGTCCAGGCCAACATCCTGGATCAAGGCGTGAAAAACATGCTGCTGCTCGACGTCACGCCGCTTTCTCTCGGTATTGAAACCTACGGCGGCGCGGTGGCGAAAATCATTCCGCGCAACTCCACCATTCCCGCGAGCGCGCAGGAGCTTTACACCACTGGCGTCGACAATCAGACGGGCATCGACATTCACGTGCTTCAGGGCGAGAGGGAACTGGCTAAAGATTGCCGCTCGCTGGCGCGATTCACTCTGAAAGTTCCGCCTGCCCCGGCCGGCTTGCCGCGCATCGAAGTGAAATTCCTGATCGACGCCAACGGCATCCTGCAGGTTGGAGCCAAGGATCTGCGGACTAGCGAGCAGCACTCCATCGAAGTCCAGCCGAGCTACGGCATCAACGATTCCGAAATCGAACGCATGCTCGAGGAGTCCATCGAATACGCTGAGCAGGATTTCGCCGAGCGCCAGGTGATCGAAGCGCGCACGGAATCCGAAACAATTCTGACGGCCACCGCGAAAGCGCTGGCGGGCACGCAATCGGAAGGGTTGTCCGTGGAGGAACGGGGCAAAATCGATGCAAGCGTCGCCGCGCTGAAAGAATCCGTCGCAGGCAGCGATTACAAGCTTATCCGCAAGCGCATCGATGAGCTGAATCATGCAACCGAGCATCTTGCGGAGCTGTTGATGAATTCGGCGGTTTCCACTGCCCTCGAAGGCCGCAAGCTGGCAGAGGTTTAGATTTTTTTGTAGGGGCGCCCGCCGAGGCGGGCGCCCCTGCTTGGCGCGATGTCAGCGCCGCAAGAATTAGGGGGAAAAAATGGGCGGAAGCAACCCATACATCGAAGAAGTCAAATACAAGCCGGCCACGAAGAAATATAGAGTCACGTTTCTTCCCAGCGGCAAGACCATCGAAGTGGACCCGGAAAAGATTCCCTACGGCCACAACGGCCTCCCGGGGAGCATTCTTGACATCTCCGAAGGTCTCAAAGCCGGCCTGGACCACGCCTGCGGCGGCGTTTGCGCTTGCTCGACCTGCCACGTCATCGTGCAGCAGGGGCTTGAGTCCTGCAACGAAGCCACCGACGCCGAGCTCGATGAACTGGACGAAGCCCCCGGCATCACGCCGAAATCCCGTCTCGGTTGCCAGACCGTGCCAGATGGCACCACCGACATCGTCGTCGAAATTCCCGACTGGAACAAAAACTACGCCAAGGAACTCGATCACTGATTCTGTTGTAGCGGCGGGTTTATCCCGCCATCTTTTTTCTGTGATCGCTGTACTCTCTGTGTTAAATCTTTTTCTGGAGTGGACATGCCGCCAACATTCGGTTGGGACAATTTCGAAGACATCGCCATCGGCCTCGCCGACAAACATCCGGACACTGATCCCCTCACCGTGCGCTTCACCGACATGCACAAATGGATTACCGAGCTTCCAGGCTTCTCCGGCGATCCCGCCGCCTCCAACGAAGCCAAGCTCGAAGCCATCCAGATGGCCTGGCACGAGGAATTCCAGGACCGCCAGAGCTAATTGCTCCGTGAAATCACGCCATGGCTCTTCATTCCCTGCGCTTGTTCGCGCGCGACATTTCCCGTATCCTAGAATCGTTCTGTTTTTCTCCCCCGGTGGCGCTATGGTGCAACGGTTAGCACGTAGCCCTTTCAAGGCTAAAATACGGGTTCGATTCCCGTTAGCGCTACCAACTTTTCTCACCGCACGAAACTGGAGGCACGATGGCATTCTCGTGGAACAGGTGTTTGCTGATTGGAGCTGCACTCACAGTTGTGCCTTTGATTGGCCCCGCAAGCAAAACTTCCGAACGCACTGAGTCTCCGACGCGCGAACGCCTCATTGGCACCTGGCATCTCGTTTCTGCCGGTACTTTCCGCAAAGACGGAGCGTTCGAGCCCTATCCCGAATATGGACCAAACGCAATCGGTTATCTGATGTACGACAATACCGGTCACATGTGCGTATCCCTCGCGAACCCAGTTCATCGCCCTTGGGCCAACTCGGAAAAACCAACCTCCGAGGAAAAGATTCGCTCTTATGACGGCACTTTTGCTTACTGCGGGACCTATGAAGTGCGCGAGAAAGTGAGCCAGGTTATTCATCGGCCAGAGCTCTGCTCCTGGCCGCACTACATTGGAACGGATCAAGTTCGCAATTTCCGCCTCGAGGGTGATCGGCTGGTTCTCTCTGCCGAAGAGACGCCTCCCGGCGGAGAGTACCGCCGCTATCAGATCACCTGGCAGCGAGTCCGTTGATCCAGATAATTAGGCCGCGCGCAATTCACAACATGACGTGGTGCTTAGCCCATGAATCAAGATTCGAGACTGATTTTTTCAAGGAGCTTCTTTGAGCTACGCCGAAAAACATCTCATCGGGGGCGAAACCGTCCAGTATGAGACCCGGCTGCACTGGATTGTGATGCTCGGGCATGCTCTCATCGCCGCAATCCTGGCGGTCATCGGTATGATCCTGCTCTTCACCCCGTGGAACTCCGTAAAAGGCGGACAAGCTTCCGTGGCTGGCCCTTTGCGCTGGGCCGGCGCCGCCAGTGTGCTGGTAGCGGCGATCTTTTTCGGAGTCGGTCTCGTGCGGCGCAATGCCACGGAGATGGCCGTCACCAATAAACGAGTCATCGTGAAGACGGGGCTCGCTGATCGCCGCACCATCGAGCTTCTCTTGCAAAGAATCGAAAGCATCGCGGTTGAGGAGCCGGCTCTTGGCAGGCTCTTGGGCTACGGCACCGTCATCGTCAGGGGCACGGGCGGCACGCCCGAAGTTTTTCCGCAAATTGCACGGCCCCTGGAATTCAGGGAGCAGGTCCAGCGCCAGATTGCCGGCGAACCAAAATCCTCGTGAGCCATTTCGTCTCCTCCTGCGCGCGATGGAAATGACAGATGGCGAAGCGTAGAATTTAGGATTAGTGAAAAAAGTGGCCCGCGGACAATCCATCATCGAACAGCCGCTCCTCACAAATCGATTTGTGGAGGCGCTTGGCTACGCGGCGGAACTGCATCTCCACCAGCGCCGCAAGGGCAAAGGCCAGCCCTATGTCGGCCATTTGCTCGGTGTCGCGGCTATCGTGATCCAGCACGGCGGCGGTGAAGACGAAGCCATCGCCGCGCTGCTGCACGATGCGGTGGAGGACCAGGGCGGCCTCCCGCGCCTCGATGAAATTCGCGAGAAATTCGGCGAGCGCGTGGCCCGCGTCGTCGACGGTTGCACCGATTCCTACGAAGTTTCTGGCGAAAAGCGCGATTGGCACGAACGAAAGCGCGCTTAGATCGCCAAGGTCGCGCACGAGAGCGCCGACGTCCAATTGGTTTCCGCCGCCGACAAACTGGCCAACGCGCGGGAGATTCTCGCCGACTATCGTGTGGAAGGCGACGCGGTCTTCAGCCGTTTCCAGGGCCGCAAAGAAGGCACGCTCTGGTATTACCGCGCGCTAGTAGATGTTTTCCGCAAAGCCGGCGCCAACCCGCTCACCGACGAACTCGACCGCGTCGTCACCGAACTCGAATCCCTAGCGAAGCCCTAATCCATACCGTGGCCTCGCGAAGGGACGTCCCTGTCTGGCGCGGACTTGTCCGAACATTCTGCCGCTTGCCGCCGGCAGTGCATTTCGGCAGAATATCCTAGCCTTCCGAGAGTTTGCCATGGATGAACTTATCCCTACTTCTAACACCATCTTCACCATCGGGCATTCCAATCTCGATCTTGGGGATTTTCTCGGTGCCCTCGGGAAGCACGGCGTGAAAATCCTCTGCGACGTCCGCAGCCGCCCCGCCAGTTTTCGCTTCCCGCAGTTCGATCGCGAGCCACTCGCCGCGCGACTTGCCGCGGTCAAAATTCAATACGAATTCCTCGGCGAAACGCTGGGTGGCAGGCCGTCGGATCCGCGCGTCTATCACGAAGATGGGCGAGTCGACTATCGTGCACGGAGACGTTCGCCGGATTTTTCCGACAGCCTCGATCGTGCAGTTGCTTTGTCCAGCCTTCAGGCCGTGGCGTTGATGTGCGCCGAAGAAGACCCGCTGGAATGCCATCGCTTCTTGATGATCTGCCCGGCGCTCCTCGAACGGGGCATCACACCTTTGCACATTCGCCGCGGAGGCAGCCTGGAAGCGCAACGCGATGCCGAGGATCGCCTCCTTGAGTTGCATGGCCGCACCGCCTTCGCAACCGGGTCTCTCTTCGTTGCCGAACGCGAGATTGCCATTGAGGAAGCGCTCCAGTTGCAGGCCAAGGAATTTGCTTTTCGCGCTTCGCGCGAAGCTATCGAGTATTACTAAGTCTTATGGAGCGCCTTCTCTGCACCATCGGCTTCACCGGAAAAACCGCGGAAGAGTTTTTTGCGTTGCTGATGAGCGCGCATATTGAACAAGTCATTGACATCCGCCAAAATCGCATCGGCCAGCTTTCGGGGTTCGCCAAGCATCCGGATCTCTCTTTTTTCCTGCGAAGAATTGCGGCAATTGAATACGCCCATGAGCCACAGCTCGCTCCTCCCCCCGAACTCCTCAAGAGGTATCGAAAGATGAAGGATTGGCCCTCCTATGAAGCGGATTTTTGCGCGGTGATGAAACAACGAGGTGTTCCGGCAGCGCTGGATACCGCTTCCTGGTCTTCGAAAGTCGCTCTTCTCTGTTCCGAGCCCGGCCCCGAAAAGTGCCACCGCCGGCTGGTAGCCGAGCTTCTTGCGCTACACTGGCGTAACCAGGGTGACCTCGTTGAAGTTCGCCATCTCCTCTCGGAGCGCCGAAAACCCGCGAAGCCGCGGGGCAAAAAAGCCACTCACGTCTTATGACCAAGCTGCTCATTACCGAGATTACGCGCATGGGTCCGGCTTTCTGTGTCATTGGCCTCCAGCATGAAAAGGAGAAGATTCAATCGATCCGCCCCATTCCTTCGTCAGCGCACGGCTGGTCGCACTTTCCTCATCATCGCGGTGAGATCCTCGAATTTGCGCTTACACCTTTTCCCGGCGCGAGGCCGCACGTGGAAGACCGTGTTTCCACGCGCGGCATTCAAAAATCCTCCGTGGTTCCCGAAGGGGAAGTCGTCACCTATCTCCGCAGAGCGGAATTTTCCCAGTCCTTGCAGGATCTTTTCAGTTGTGCCGTCCACGAAAATAGGAAAGGCAGCGGACTCTGCGTAATTCCCGGTGAGGCGCAGCGCTCGATCTGTGGCTGCGAAACGCAGAATCTTCGCCGGAGGGGAGCACCAGTGTGGCGCGAAGCTCGTTGGCA
>Ga0207061_1034_pt1 | contig 27758 bp, 25 predicted proteins | sample Alteio_BWMinCont_31_FD_153275 | JGI IMG/M metagenome (GOLD analysis project Ga0207061, IMG submission 153275) | Enriched cells from forest soil in Barre Woods Harvard Forest LTER site, Petersham, Massachusetts, United States -... | ecosystem: Environmental > Terrestrial > Soil > Temperate forest >... | reverse complement strand
CGATGGCAGAGTGGATGGCCCATGGCATTCCCGATCCTCGTGCCCAGTTGGTCTATGACAGCGGCGGTCCGCCCGAGAAAAGGATCGAGATTTACCGGTGGCAGGGAGCCAGCAGCTCTGCGGCTGGACATTGAGCTGATCTCGGCAACGATCGATTCCCGTCGCCCGCGAATGGTGGACTGAATTCCCTCTAAAGCCTTCTGTGACAAAATGCCCCTTCTTTACGTCAATGAGAGTACGGTGGGGCGGGCGGTCCAACCCAACCTGAACATATTCCTGGTCCTCTTAATGGGCTAAACTCTGTGGCTGAGGGAAGGCGGATTTGGCGGCATGCGCAGACACAACCAATTCGCCGGAAGCGAAATCCAATGGCGCAGAATGGGTGCATCTTCCCGATTCGTCTCCGGGTCGCTCTGAACGCATGAATTTAACCTCCTATTTCGGCGGGAAACCCAAGGCCTTGTTCCTGGGCACGTCATCCCTGTTGCTACTGGCGGCCATCCCTTTTTTTTACATGCACTTCCGGCAAGGCCAAACCACCGCCAGCCGGGGCGAACCAACCGTCCAAGTCGAGAAAAAGAAGTTCGCCCAAACCCTGCGGCTCAACGGAACCACACTCGCTTCGCGCTCGTTCGCAGTCCTGGCCCCAAAACTCGAAGGCGCGCAAGTCGGCTCCATGATCATTACCAAACTCGCCCCCGCCGGAACCCAGGTCAAGAAGGACGACCTCCTCGTGGAATTTGATCCCCAGGCGCAGACCAAGGACTACCTCGATAAAAAGAGCGCGTACGAAGCGCTGGTGAGCCAGGTGGCGCAGAAGCAGTCGGAGGAGGACATCGCGCGCGCCAAGGACGATTCCGCGATGAAACAGGCGGAAGACGAATTGCAGCGCGCGCAGCTCGAGGTGCAGCGCAATGAAGTTGTGTCGCGCATTGACGCGGAAAAAAATCAGGAAGCCGTGGACGAAGCGCAAGCCACGTTGAAGCAGTGGAAGGAGACCTATCAACTAAAGCGCGCCGCCGCGACCGCCAACATCCGCATTGTAGAAATCCAGAAAAAGCACGCCGAAGCGGCCATGCGCTACGCCCAGAGCAATGCCGCGAAGATGACGGTGCGTTCACCCATGGCCGGCGTGGTGGTCTATAACACCATCTGGCTGGGCGGGCGCATGGGCACGGTGCAGCAGGGCGACCAGGTACGGCCGGGGCTGCCGTTTCTGGAAGTCGTGGACCCTTCGCTGATGGAAGTCCGCGTCGATCTCAACCAGGTGGACCTGCTGAAAGTCCGCCCGGGCCAGAGAGCCCAGATGCATCTGGACGCGTACCCAGGCATCGCTTTTGCAGCCACGCTCGAAGATGTTTCTCCTCTCGGCCACACCGGGCAATTCACGGAAACGGTGCGGTCGTTCACCGCGCGCTTCTCCATTCAGGGCACGGACCCCAAGCTGCTGCCCGATCTTTCCGCAGCGATGGATCTGGATCTCGGCTCGCAAGAAAGCATCCTAGCGGTTCCTCGCCAGAGCGTCGCCTTTGAGCCGGGACATGCTTTTGTGTGGGTGAAAAGTTCGTCGGGATTCGAGAAGCGCCAGGTGCAGACCGGCCCGCAAAACGACCTGGAGGTCGCGGTCGTCTCCGGAATCAAAGAGGGAGAACTTATCCGGCGCGTTGCGGCGCAAGAGCCGCCGGGGGCCGAGGGGCGATGATGCGCGGAATTCAAAAATGGAAGTTGCGGTGGAAGGTCATCACCGGAGCGGCCGTCCTGATCATCGGGGGCCTGGGGTTCGGCGCCTTCCGGCTGGCAAATTCCGCGGTGAAGCTGCCGACCGCGGAAGTGAAACGAAAAGATTTCGTGGATTCGCTGGAAATCAAGGGCGACGTGAAGGCGCTTCGCTCGGTGATCATCGCGGCGCCTTACTCGGCCGGCGACTTGCAGATCGTCAACATTGTTGGCAACGCGACGAAAGTCAAAAAAGGCGATCTGTTGGTCGAATTCGACGCCACAACGGTCAAGCAAAAGCTGGCGCAGGACCAGTCGGCGGTCAAATCCGCCGAAGCGGAAATCAATCAATCACGGGCGGCGGCGCGATTGAAAGAAGAACAGGACTTGACCGATGTGATGACCGCGAAATTCGACGCAGAGAAAGCGCGAATGGACGCGAGCAAGCAGGAAATCCTTTCCGTGATTGAAGGCGAACAGGCCAAGCTGAAAGTCGCGGACGCCGAACAGAAGCTCAAGGAAAACGAAGCGAAGCTCAAAGCGGACCGTTCGTCAGCTGGCGCGGACCTGGGCAGCAAGAAACAGAAATACGACCAGGCCGTCTTTCAGGTGAAGCAGGACGAACGCAGCCTGGCAACGCTGAGCCTGCACGCGCCCCTCGACGGCGTGGTGGCGGTGCAAAACCACTGGGAGCCTCAAGGCGGGCCCACGCCATTTAAAGCGGGTGACCGTGCCTGGCCGGGTGCCGCGATTGCGGAACTTCCCGACGCCACATCACTGAAGATTTCCGCGCGCGTCGAAGAGGCGGAGCGAGGCCAATTGAAATCGGGCCAATCCGCCAGCGTGCGCATCGATGCCCTGCCCGACCGCACTTTCGATGGGCACGTCGAGGCGATAAGCCCAACCGCCAGCCTGGACTTCAACGCGGGGTGGCCTTTGCCCAGAAATTTTGCGGTCGATGTGGCTTTGGGCGGGAGCGATTCCCGTCTTACGCCGGGAATGGGCGCGACCATCCGCGTGGCGGTGGCGCGCATGCCCGACGCGATCGTAATTCCGGTGACGGCCTTGTTTCGAAAGGCCGGGCGGAGCGTCGTTTACGTGCGGCGCGGTTCAACGTTTGAAGAGACGGTGGTGGAAGTTTCCCGGCAGAACTCCGAGGAAGCACTCATCGGCAAAGGATTAAATCCGGGCGAGCAGATTGCTCTTCGAGATCCAACTCTGGCGCGCTAGGAAACTTACGGTGCATCGGTGAAAAACAGAAGTGCAAAATTAAACGTCGTGCTTCTTCTTTTCGTGCTCGGAGGGAGCAGCGCCGGCTGCCGGCAGAGCAGCGTGCTGGCCACGGAGCTGGAGGTTCCGACCGCCACGGTCAAGGAAGCGGATCTGCAACTCAAAGTATCGACGACGGGCTATTTGCGCACCGAGCAGTCCCGAGTCATTTCGTCTCCCCCAATCGCCGGCGGAACCCTGCAGATCATCAAGCTGGCACGTTACGGAGCCCAGGTGCACGCCGGCGAAGTGGTGCTCGAATTTGATCCCAGCCAGCAGGAGTACAACCGGGAGCAAAACCAGAGCGACCTCGAGCAAGCCGAGCAGGAGATCGTCAAAGCCCAGGCGGACGCCGCCGTGCAAACAGCCGAAGACCGGACGGCGCTGCTGAAAGCAAAATACGCGGTGCGGCGCGCGGAACTCGAGGTCAGCAAAAATGAGCTCGTGAGCAAGATTGATGGGCAGAAGAATCTGCTGGCTCTGGAAGAAGCCAAGCGCGCTCTGGCCCAGTTGGAACAGGACATCAAGTCACACGGCGCTTCGAACGACGCGGCATTGGCGATCAGCCAGGAAAAACGCCACAAGGCCCGCCTGGCGATGGAACAGGCCGAGCAAAACATCAAGAACATGCGCATCACCTCGCCCATCGACGGCCTGGTGGTCATTATGGGCAATCGCGATTCCACCGGCGGCTTCTTTACGGATGGCATGGTGCTCCCCGACTATCACGTCGGCGATCAGGTGAATTCGGGAAGACCGATCGCGGAGGTGATCGACATCTCGCATCTGGAAGTTTCGGCGCAGGTAGGAGAGACGGATCGCACCAATCTGAAGGCGGGACAAGCCGTGGATATTCAGATCAATGCGCTGCCCGGCGAAACCTTTTCGGGCAAAGTGCAAAGGGTTGGCGGGGCCACGGCTCACCAGTTCTGGGATGACAACGTGCAGCGCAAGTTCGACCTGGCTATTCAACTCGACCGCGCGGATCCGCGATTGCGTCCCGGGTTCGCCGTCCGTTTGGGAGTCCTCGGAGACCGCTTCACGCGTGCCGTTTCTATTCCCAGCGAAGCCATCTTCGAGCATGACGGCAAAAAGATCGTGTATTGCAAGCGCAGCCGCGGTTTCGAAATGCAGGAAGTCAAGGTCCGCGCCTTCAGCGAAGGACGTGCCATCCTGGACGGGATTCCTCTGGGAACTGTGGTCGCGCTGGTGAACCCCGAGGCCAAACTCACCGGCAAGCCCAATTCCGGCGGCAGTTCCGCTCCCAGCCTGGGACCAGGCGCCATTTGAGGCCGCTCACGCAACCATGAAAGCCACCTCACTGGCGGAGCCACGATCCCTGGAACAATGGATTCCTGATCTCATTTTCGGTTTCGAAAACCTGGCCAGCCACAAGCTCCGCTCCCTGCTCACCATGCTGGGGATGATTTTTGGCGTTGCCGCGGTGGTGGCCATGCTCTCGATCGGCGCGGGTGCGCAACAAAAAGTGATGGCCTTCATCGAGCAGCTGGGCGTTCGCAATCTCATTGTGGAGGCCAAGGAAGCTCATAACTGGCAGGAGCTGCAGAAAGTTCGCAAAAACTCGCCCGGCCTCACGCTCAGCGATTACCAAATCATCAGGCAGAATGTGCCGGACATTCAGGATGGCACTCCGCGCAAACGGTTCACTCCGGGAAAAATCCTGCCAAAGCCACAGCAGGACTCTCCGATTGTTTACGGCGTCGAAGCCGGTTACCTGGAAATTGGGCATCTCCGTGTTACGGAAGGGCGCTTCTTCGACGCCTCCGATAATGCGGCTTCGGCGCCGGTCTGCGTTCTGGGAGCAGCGGCGAAAGAAAGCTTGTTTGGCGCCGGCCAGGGAGTAGGAGAGTACATCAAGCTCAACGAGCAATGGTGTCATGTCATTGGCATCGTCGCGCCGCAACTCGCCAGCCAAACCGAAGTCTCGGGCGTGCGCACCGAGGACATGAACAATTTGATCTATGCGCCGCTGAATTCCGTCCGCTACCGCCTTGAGGATTCTCAAAGCGATCTGAAAGACGAAATCGACGGAATGTACCTGCATCTCGCATCCGCGAATACCAGCACCACGGACGCAGAAGTCGTCCGCGGCATTCTCAATTCCTCCCATCACAATGCGGGGGACTTCAGTGTGATCGTCCCCGCCGAACTGCTGGCCCAGCAGAAGCGCACCGAGCAACTCTTCAACACCGTCATGGTGGCCATCGCCTCCATTTCGCTGCTGGTGGGCGGGATCGGGATCATGAACATCATGCTGGCGGCAATCCTTGAGCGCACGCGGGAAATCGGAGTGCGCCGCGCCGTTGGCGCCAGACGCTGGGACATCATCCGTCAATTCGTGATCGAGGCCGTACTGATCTCTTTTGCGGGCGGTCTTCTGGGCGTGGTTCTCGGTTTCGCTATGTCTCAACTCATTGCACTTCTGGCGGGATGGTCCACCGTCGTGACCCTCGGCTCCATACTTCTGGCTTTCCTGGTGTCCATTACTGTGGGCCTGATCTTCGGCATTTATCCGGCGGTCAAGGCGGCGCGGCTTGATCCCGTCGAAGCGATTCGTTACGAGTAACAGCAACTTTGCGCAAAAAAATCCGTTGGGGGTGAACGATGAGAGTGGTGCGTCTATTCCTCGTTGGGTTTTCCTTGATCCTGGCCTGCTGCTTCTCGGCGCGGGCGCAGAACGCCTCGCGCCTGGAAACCTTGCTGGGGATCAGCGGCCGCCAAAAACCCGCGGCACCGCTTCCTGCGCCGCAGGGTCTGCAAGATCATGTCACCAACGGGAAGCTCGTGCTCTCTCTCGACGACAGCATCCGCCTGGCACTTTCGAATAACACCGACATCCGGCTCGACCGCTCGCAGATCGAGTTCGCACAAGATAATCTTCACCGTTCCCATGGGCCGTTCGATCCGCTGGTCACCTCGAGCTTCTTGGACAACCGCACCAAATCGCCGGCCCTGACGCAAATTCAGGGAGCCGCGATTCCTGACACGCTGAGCCAAACAACCAACTTCGGTTACTCCCAAACTTTTCAGACGGGCACGAACTTTCAAGCTTCCTTCAACGCCAGCAAATTATCGACCAACGACTCCTTTAGTTTGGTGAACCCCTCCATCGCCACCGACCTCCAGTTCACCGTCACTCAGCCGCTGATCCGGAACTTTGGCCTCTTCCCCAATCGCGCCCCGATTCTGATCGCGCAGCGAAATCTGAATCAGGCCCGCGCCATTTTTCAGGGTGAAGTGAATGACATCGTTCTGCAAACCGTTGGGAGTTATTGGAATGTCGTCTTGGCTCGCGAATCTCTGATTGTCCAGCGCAAGTCCTTCGAGGAAGCTCAGAAGAGTTACGACCACGATAAAAAAGCGCTAAGTCTCGGCGCGCTTCCCCCGCTCGATATTTACCGCTCGGAGTCGCAAGTGGCGTCGCGCCGCGTGGGCGTCATCCAGGCGGAGTACGCACTCAAGCAGGCCGAGGATCAGTTCCGCCAGGTCGTTGGGGCTGACCTCGATCCGGCCGTCCGCGTTCTCGATCTCGATCTTACCGATCAGCCCGAGCCCCTCGGTGCTCTTCCGAGCACGGACATCGCTACCACGCTCGCTCGCGCCCTCGCCAACCGCCCCGAACTGGAAGCCACGAACCAGCAGTTGGCCAGCGATGAACTAAATATTCGCCTCGCACACAACAGCCTGAAACCCGATCTCGAACTCTCCGGCTTTTACTCCGGCAACGGCGTCGCTGGCAACCAGTTCAATACTGCCGTTCCTCCCCAACTCATTAAGACCACCGGCCTTGGCGATGGCCTCAGTCAGAGCTTTCATTTTACCTATCCGGCCTACGGTGCGAGCCTTTCGCTGACGCTCCCCATAAAAAATCACAATGCGGAAGCCAACCTCGCGGATGCGTCCGTGAGCCGCCGCCGCGATCAATACCAGCAGCGCCGCACCACGCAGAGCATCACGCTCGAAGTCAGCAACGCCGTACATGCACTCGAAGAAGCCAAGATTTCCATGGAAGCTTCCAAAGTCGCCCTGGACCTCGCGCAGCAGTCACTTCGTGCCGATGAACGGAAGTACGAACTGGGAGCGGAAACGGTATTTTTCGTTCTCGACGCGCAAACGCAGCTGGCCCAGGCGGCGCTGAATCTCATTCAGTCGCAGGTGAATTTTCAGGTCGCCGTGGCCCAGGTGGACCACGCGACCGGAGACTTGCTGGAGCACCGTCATGTCCAGATTGTGGAGCCGACAAAATGATGGCGCTGCACCTCCCCAGGAATTTGAGGGCCGGCCGGCGCCCCGTGATAAGCGCTGGATTTACTGAAACGGAAGCGAAAGCCACCTCCTTTTTGTATTGAATCGGTTACCACGGGGCTGCTGTCTCTTTGGCCACCAGTACCGCTGTACGCTTGCTTCCGGAAATTTCTGTACCCCATAATCACAAGTACTTTGTTTTGTGTACCGGCGCCGCCTTCCTGCGTCGCCGCACGATTGTCCTTCCGTGCGGCTGGCGGGCGTGCGGGTATACATTGGGACGCGATGGAGATTTGCGCCTTCTTGACGTGGGCTTTGCCGTCTGCGATGCGGACGGAGAATCGAACGTGGTCTTGATGCACGAGAATTTCATCGCACTGGCGCTGCTGATTGCCACGCTCTTGGTGGCAGGCTTCTTTGCGTACATTTACAGCATCAAACGCCAGTCCTACCTGATTCTCTGGACGGCAGGCTGGGTTGTTTTCGGCGCTCATTACGTAGTGCCGGCGCTCGCACCGTGGACGCCTTCCAGCCGCTTCGAGAACGCGCTCGATCACTGGCTTTACTCGCTCTCCGGACTGCTTTTTTTCCTGGGTGCGCAAGTTTACTCGCAGCGGAAACCCTGGAAAATTCCCGCGCTCACCATGGCCGTTTTCCTCGGCATGTGGGCGGCGGCGAATGCGGCCGACACCTTCCAGGTTTCCGAGGTCATTCCCGGCTCCTTGTTGTACATCGCCGTGGCGGCGGTGTTCTGGCAGGAGAGCCGCCGGCAAGAAACGCTCGCCGACCGGCTTCTCGGCGTTTCATTTGCATGCTGGGGATTGTTGTGGGGTGCGCTCCATTTCCTGAAAAACTCGCCGGATTTGCAGGGCTCGAACATGAGCGTGGTCGCCACTGCCCCGTGTGCTTTCGTGGCTATGCTGATGGTCATGGCGCTCTACGAAGAGGAAAAGCGCCGCATCGAGCGCAACATGCTGGCGCTCTCAAACCTCAACCTTGCCACTTCAAGTTTTGTCGGCGGGGAAATTCAGCGCATGCTCTCCCAAGCCCTGGACCGCGTTCTGGGCGTCGTGCGGCTTCCCGCTGGAGCGCTTTTTCTTCATCACGGGGATCCGCAGGGTCCGACGTCCGTCGTCGCGGTCGGGCTGACTGACGAATTCTGCCGCGCCGCACAAAACGAAGGCCTGGACGATTATCTCGTCAGCCTGGTGGCGCGACTCGGTGGATTGCTCGGTTTCCGCGACCTTCGCGATGACTCACTCTCCGCTTTGGAAAAGGAACAGTCCATCCGCCGCTTCCGCGAGCTGGCTCTCCAGCAGGGACTTCGCAGTGTGGTGGCCATTAGCCTTCAAGCAAAAGAGCAAGCTTTCGGCGTGCTGCTCCTCGGGACACCGGATAACCGCCGCTTTACACCTGCCGAGTTGCGGCTGCTCCTGGCGTTGGGGCACCAGATTGGCATGGCGGTCGAGAACAGCTACCTGATTCAGCAGACCTCCCGGCGGTCGGAAGAATTGCACGTGCTGAACGAAATCGGGCGCGCGCTCAGTTCCACGCTGAACAAAGAAGATCTGACGAAAAGAGTCTGGGAAGAGTTGCGGCGGCTCTTCGACGTGGAGAATTTCTACATCGCGGAGCTGGATCCGCTGCGCGATGAAATTCATTTTGACATTGAGATGATTGGCGGCGAGCGCATGCCCAAGCGGACGCGCCCGGTGGGCAATCACATCACGGAATACATCATTCGAACGCGCCAGCCCGTGCTGATTCGCGACAATTATGTCGCGGAAGCCAAAAAACTCGGCATCGAACCGATTCGAACGAAAGGCTGCTTCTGTGGCGTTCCATTGGTGGCCTACGACCATGCCATCGGGGCCATGGCGGTGTTCTCCGATCACGAGCGGACCTTCGACGAAGGACACCTGGAACTTTTGCGAGTTCTTGCCAGTGAAGCCAGCATCGCCATCGAAAACGCGCGCCTCTTCAACGAAGAACGTACCAAGGCGCGGCACCTGTCGTTGCTCAACACAATTTCACGGAACGCTATCGCCACGTTGAATCCCGACGAGATGCTGGCGAAAATCACGGAGCAACTGGAAGCCGGACTTACCTACGACCACATCGGCATCGGCCAGTTGGAGTACGCGACTCGTGAAATCGTGATTCAAGCCGAAGCGGGCAATCGCCGCGGAGCGCTTGGCCAGCGCATTCCGCTGGGCGCCGGCTTGATCGGCCACGTCGCGCGCAACGGCCACATGGCCGTCTACCGCGAGGCCTCGCCCACGGATGGCGCGCTGAAACCTTTGCTGCCCGACTCCATCTCCGCGATCGCCCTGCCGGTTTTTTATGCCGAGCAGCTCCACGGCATTCTCTACATCGAGTCGTCCACACCGGTGGAATTCTCCGAGGAAGAGATTCTGCTGTTGCGCACGCTCGCCGATCTCATCGCCGGCGCGTTGCACAATGCGCTTTCCTTCCAGAAGGCGCAGGAGCAAGCCATCACCGACGGCCTGACCGGCGTGAAGACCCACCGCTTCTTCATGGAAGCGCTCTCCGCGGAATGGAAGCGCTCGACTCGCGCGGGACGCTCTTTCGCGCTGGTGCTCATGGACCTCGACCGCTTCAAGTTCGTGAACGATTTCTACGGCCACCTTGAAGGTGACCTCGTTCTCCAGCGCGTCGGCCAGATTCTGGAAACCAACTGCCGCCGTTCGGACGTGGTGGCGCGCTACGGCGGCGATGAGTTTGTCATCCTGATGCCGGAAACCAACATGGAGCACGCGCGGCAATTGGCCAGCAAGCTGCGCGGCTGGGTTTCCGCCGATCCGCTGCTGCGCGAGAAAAATATCAGCGCCAGTTTTGGTATCGCTTGCTATCCGCTCCACGGCTCTTCGCCACAGGAACTCATTCAGGTGGCCGACGCTTCGATGTATCTTTCGAAGCACCAGGGCGGCAACGCCGTCTCCACCGCGGATCACTTTGATCCCAACGAAGCGAAGAAATGGAAGCGCGACGTCCTCGAAGCTTACCTGGGCGTGACACTGAAGCGGCTTTTCTCCACGGGTCCGGAGGCGTTCGAGGAAATCTACCAGCGCCTGCGGCAATTCACGGAATCCCTCACCGCCACGGAAACGACCAACGGCAAGCAAGCCGCCGCTCCTGTGCAAGGCCCGGAGGCCTTGCCGCAAACGGTGCTCGACACGGTCACTTCACTGGCTTTCGCCATTGACGCCAAGGATCACTACACCCAGGGTCATTCGCAGAAGGTTTCCGCTTATGCGGCGCTCATTGCGGAAGCACTGGGAATGAACGATGCCGAAGTGGAAGAAATCCGCCTGGGCGCCGTTCTGCACGACATCGGCAAAGTGGGAATCCCGGAAAACATTCTGAACAAGAACGGCCCGCTCAATCCCGAAGAGTGGGAAACCATGAAGTCCCACGTGAAATTTGGCGCGAAAATTCTGGACCCGCTCACGCCGCTCGCGCGCATCCGCGAAATGGTTCTCCATCACCACGAATTCTATGACGGCTCCGGCTATCCCGAGGCGCTGACCGGGGAAAAGATTCCGCTGGGCGCGCGCATCATCGCCGTCGCCGACGCTTACGACACCATTACCAGCGACCGCACCTACAAGAAGGCCCGCAACGCGACGGAAGCCCTCGCGGAGCTCGAACGCTGCGCCAACGCGCAGTTCGACGGCGCCATCGTGGAAGTCTTCGTGCGCACCATGCGCCAGTTGCCCAACCCGATCATCGAAGTTGCCGCAACCTCCGGCCCGCGCAACTCCTGAGCTCCGGTTTTCCCGCGATTGCTACCCTTTCTCCCCGCTGTCCCGTCCAACCAGACAGTCTAGGGTGTCCCTAACCCTTGTCCACGAATCTCATGCGTGCAGCGCTGACAAGGAGCTATTCTATGACGCTTCGCAAGCTTGCTCTGCTTCTCACCTTTTTGACATTGGCCGCAGTGCCTTTGATCGCTGGAACCCGCGCCGAAGCGGTCTTCAAGAAGCTGCAATCTCTCGCTGGGGAGTGGGAAGGCAAGGACGCCCACGGCATGCCCGCAAAAACGAGCTTCCAGGTTATGGCTTCGAAGACCGCGGTGATTGAAACGCTATCGCCCTCCGGGATGGAGGAAATGATCACGGTTTACAGCGTGGACGACGATGGTATCGCCCTGGTCCACTATTGCCCGACCAACAATCAGCCGCGCATGCGTGTGGTCCCGCAATCCGACGACGTCAAGGAACTGAGCTTCGATTATCAAGGCGCGGGGAATCTGAAATCCCCGTCCACAGGGCACCAGCATCACCTGGTGCTCCAGTTTGTGGATGGCGACCACATCACCGAAAGCTGGACCTGGCGCGAAAACGGCAAGGACACGCCCATGGTTTTTCAGTTTAGCCGAAAGAAGAAATAACTAGCCTAAGCTCCGAAGCGGGAAAACGTCCCGTCTGTCCCCATGTCCGCAGGAGGTCTCGTCGGAATCGAGTGGCGGCCACCCGCCAGGCTTTTGAGGTTCATCTGCTCGGGTAGGGGATTTGTAGATCTCGCGCAATTTGCTCGAATCCTAGTTCATCCGTGAATACCGAAAGATCCAAGCCCTTCGTTCTGACCTTTTGAAATCCAGATTGAGGACGATAGTGGTGTTTCCGGATGAAGTCCCGAGGCAGCGTGAAGTACTCGGGTGCTCTTCTGCCACCTTCTTTGCCGAGTCGGCCAAAGAAGAAGCCGATGTTCAGGAAGACGATTATGAGGTAGTCAAAAGCACCGAACGACTTCTCGTTTACGAGAAACGCGCGGTCGCAGTCCGTCTGGTAGCGACTTTTCACCTGAACGCGGACAGCTCTCGCTGACCGCTTCGGATCAGTATGGATACAAATCAAGTCATAGCCTTGATTGTTTGGCGGGGCTTTGTAGGCAAGTATGTTGCGCCGCATCAGCTGACCGATCACAAGGTGCTCAGCACCCAGTGATACGACCGGCAGTCTTAGAGCATCTTTGTTCCCCATATCACCGCCGACCTGAGGAAAGAACCAAGGGAGACCTTGGCTTGGGCATGTTTGCTGCGTTGAGTATATACCTACACGTTGGTCCGTCTGACCGCCCTTTTCTTCAGAAAGAAATAAGGGCTGACCCCATTGCCGCGATCAAGAAAATGCAAACCCACCCGCGAAGACAGTCCTACTTCACGCAATCGCGCGCAGCAATCTCTTCATCAACTTTTGCAGCAGGATTTTGTCTCCAATGGGCATGCGGGTGAACTCGACACCAAAGCCTTGGGCGGGGGCGGTGTTTCGCACGATGGCATCGGCCCGCACATTACCGCCGGGCACTTCAAACGCCAGCATGAGTTTAGTCCCTACAGGCGGTGGATTGGGCGTGGAGATGAACAATCCTCCCATGCCTAGCGTCTGGACACGGGAAAACAGTTGAAGGTCTGCGCCATGCCAACTGACGGGCATTCCCTTCGGCAACGAAACGCGCGGGTATCGGCGCGTCTTGCGGCCGGACTCCTCCATGGCGTGCTGCAAGGAGACCTCCTGCATCGTCGTTTATCTAGGGCCGGGTACTAGGAAGATAGGCGGATTTCGTGGAAGAGATGAATGGGGCCGCAGTACTAGGGAAAGAGTACCTTAGTTCCGCCGCGCTCCGGGAAACCGGGGGACAGGGCGGGAAGTTTTCTGAGATGGTCGGCCGTTCGGGCTAAGTCCTTGAGAAATAGGAGTTAGTGGGAGAGAAGTCCTTCGACTCGCTGCGCTTGCTCGGGAACGTGAAAAAAAGCAGCCGTTCGGTGAACGCCCGCGCGGTCCCACTGCCTGGATCACGTGGTGCCGGCGGTGGAGGGCGGGCGCAATTCGTACCGCAACCTGGTTTCCTGCTGCATGGACTGCAACGGGCAAAAGGGGGCTAAGGCGGCGCCAGATTTTCTGCGCCGGCTGTACCGCGAGGGGCGCCTGTCCCAGGAGGACCTCAGCGGACGCCTCCGTGCCCTGGAGGCGCTGGCGGCAGGCAAGCTCCGCCCACATGTCTTCAGCCAGCAGGATGCAAAAAGCGGGAGAGTCGAAAAGAATAAAATCGGCTAGGGAAGCGCTGCACGCACTGGAGCCGAGGCCCAAGGTCCATATAGGCGGTCATTTTGTAGCGCCGCCATCTTGGCGGCGGTTTGAGGGAAAGGCAAGCGCGGCCAGACTACGGAACAATGATCGTAACAACCCTGAGTTGCTTGTCTGAAAGTCGGTTCAGGTCGCCTTCAACGCCCCGAGGATTCGGCACAACTCCCTCGGGGTCGTAGATCATGCAAACCAGCACCTTACAGCCGGGGTGTCCACGATACTTCGCAGCATCAATGATCAGCTCTTCGGCAATCTTCTTGTTGTCACGACCAGGACGGGCCATCTTGACTTCAATAACGATCTGTTCTTCTTTCAACAGAAAGTCCATGCGCGCTGAGCTGCCCGCATAGGACGGTGTCCATTCCTCAGGTCGGATGTCGTCAAATTGCAGGCGAAGCACGCCATGAAGCAAATCCTGAACGTCGTACTCATCCTGGATTTCTAAGGTCGGCCGTCCGTCGTGCCGGGACAGCAGCTGCCTAGCTACGAGGTGAAATCGTCGGCAAATCAACTTAACGACATCGAGAACGCTAGGACCGCCAGCCTCGGCAGCCGCCCCGGCCGCGGCACCCGCAGCAAACGCCGCGGCTCCCGTGCCAATCTCCTCCGAGACAGAGGGGGTTAGCATCTCGAGCTGCTCGACGTATGACTCGAGCAAAGCCCTCCTCTTCTTTTGCACGAGAACGTAGTCTTCCTGCCACTCGCTATCGTCCATTCCGACGTTGTGAGACATGCCGCTTTGTGCATAGAGAAACTGAGTGGTTCGCCGGTCCGGTAAACCGCCTGCTTTACCAAAGGCCGCGTGCAGGATGCTTTCCGTGGTCGACTTCCATCCGTCAACCTTCGCGTCGTGCCGATCTAGGTTGATTATCTCGCTGTCCAACCGCTCGATCTGCTGCCGCATCAGCTCAATCGCCCGGCCAGGAGCAATTTGAGGCGGGATGCTTTCTCTTCTCGGACTCTTTGCCATTCACGTGAGCCTAGCACTCGCCCCGCGCACGTGGCAACAAACCCTCCGCGGCGTGGAGACCACGCCGCTAGCCACGCGGACACCGCTCTGATACAACAGCATCACAGAGGTGTCCAATGCCCGGAACCCTTTCCAGCCAGGTCCTCCGCGTCGCCGCCATCGTCCTTCTCGCCGCACGTCCCGCGGCGGCAGCGCCGCAAAAACCCGCCCCGCCATCGCCGCAAGCGCAACTCGAAGCCCGCGTGAAGGACCTAGAGATCCGTCTGGCTGCCGCGGAACAAAAAGCAGACAAAGCCACAATGGAGAAGGAGTACATTCTCCGCACCCAAAACCACTACGAGGCCTACTACAAAGAAGTCTTCAGCACGCAGACCCACATCCTCTGGACCATAGGCGTCACCGTCACGCTCATAGCCCTCACTTTCTCAGTAGTGTTCTTCGTTGCGGGGAGATTCGGATTCAACATCTTCGATCGCCGAATCGAGGCGGCTTTGCGAGACGCGACCTCCCAACTACGAATTGAGTTCGGCGAGAGGCTGGCGAACGAAATGAACGCACTGAAAGAGGCGCACGCCGCCGAGCTCAAAACTCTGGAAGATGGCCTCACCAAACGAATCGGCAAGCAGGAACTACACCTGGAAGCAAGGGCCGAATATCAATTCCAGTTCGCCCAAGCTCTAAGCTTCGACACCAACAATGCCTGGGACTCAGCCATCAAGCACTACCGTTTTTCGCTAGGAACCTACAAAGTCAGCAAACCCCTCGGGATCTTCGACAAAGAAGGGGACCGGCCCACGGCAAACATCTTCAGGGCAATCAAAGCGCGAGATGGAGAAAAATTCGCAGACGGGGCGAGGAAGGAGCTGAAACTTAAACTTTACGAGGGTCTTGAGGACGAGCTAAACTTTGCGGCCACCGAAACTACCGAGCTCGCACCCCTCCTTGAGGAAAGAAGGAACGCCCCAAGCCCACAGGTCCGCGCAGAATCCAAAACCGAGCAGGCGAAACCCAAGGTGGCTCAGCCGGCCCCTCCTCCGAAAGACGCCAAATAGCCACCGCCAGCGGCCGCACGCGCCCAACCGCCCGCGCAAAACCTTCCACTATAACCCGTCCGGACCCCACGACACTCCCGCCACCGGACGGGTGGCCCGGACGATAAATCGTAAGACGACGCTTGGTGCGCCGCCCTCGGTTTTTTTAAGGTGGGGCTTTTTCTCCCTTGTCCCGATCCTGTGCTACTAAAAGCCCGCTGCATCGATCTCCAGCTTCATCGCGCGTCGAGGTCAACGTCCTTGATCGGCAAATCCCAGTGCGCATCGAGAATCTCAAACCGACGCTGCTCTTCCTTCTTATAGGTTTCCTGGTCGGGAAAGAGCTGCTTGATGATCGTGGAGCTGTCGAAGTTGTCGTTGGCAATGGAAGCGTTCTTGAAAACAATGGTCACGCGAAAATCCCAGCGGCCATCTTCCGTGGTGTGATACCGCGGAACGGCCATGCTGACCTTCAGCATGCGCCCCAGCTCGATTTCTTTTTTCAAAACGGGATAATGGTTTTTCTTGAACAGCGCCAGGAACTCTTCTGCGTGGCCCCACTGGGTCTTGTAGTAGTACTCAATCACGAAGGGCTGTTCCTTGCCGTCGGCCGCCATCCCGCTCTGCGGCGCTCCGGTCCCGAGGATTGCCGCACACAGCAACACCGCCAAGCCCATCGCCGCCATCGTCAGCCTGCGGCTGAGAACTGCATTTCGAATTTGCATGGAATGTCTCCTCTCGAATCGCCAGACAAACCTACCCGGCAAACTCTGGAATTGAAAGCAAAAAGCGAATCTTCATCATGCTGCTGTTTGCCCGTCGCTCAAGTTTCCCCGCCCTGTTATTCTGTCCCCGAGGAGCATCCATGCAAACCGCATCCGTGAAATGGATTGGCGAACAAAAATTCGTGGCCACCAGCCCTTCCGGGCACACGATCACGCTGGATTCCGACCGTGAATCGAACAAGGGCCCCGGCCCGATGGAACTTCTGTTGATGGCCTTGGGCGCCTGCACCGCCACGGACGTCGTCATCGTCCTCGAAAAGAAACGGCAAAAGCTGGAATCGCTGGAAGTCATCTGTTCGGGCGAGCGCGCCAAGGAGCCCCCCACGGTCTGGACCAAGCTGGAGATCGTCTACCGCCTGCGCGGCCGGCTCGACGATGCCGCCGTGAAGCATGCCATCCAGCTCAGCGAGGACAAGTATTGTTCGGTCGCGGCCATGCTCAAGAAAACAGCCACGCTTTCGTGGCGGTACGAGATTCTTCCGCCCGCTTCCTGACCACCGGACCGCGTTCAGCCAGGGCTTGTTGAACTTCGTCGAAAAAGCCAACACCCCTTCCCATTTAGTCTTGCGCCCTGTCACAGTAACCGATATATAAAGATATCGACGATGGGCCCTCTAACCCGGAATACTCTGCTTGGGATGGTGTTCCTGCTCGAAGCCGCCACGGGTGTCCGCGCACAGGCTCCCAAAGCTCCCCCGGTGGATGTGGCCAAGATTCCCCTGTCAAAAATTCCGCTCGTGCACCGTGCGCCCAAGCTCGATGATTTCATTCAAGAACGTCCGCGCGAGGCGGAACTCGCCGTGACCGATTTTCGCCAGAACAGTCCGGGCGACGGCACTCCCGCGACCGAACACACCACGGCGTACCTCTCCTACGACAACAAGAATCTCTATGTGGCCTTCGTCTGCAAAGATGAAGTGGGAGCCGTGCGCGCGCATCTTTCGAAACGCGAAGATCTCGATCAGGACGACGGCGTGGGCCTGCTGCTCGACACCTTTCGCGATTCTCACCGCGCGTATTATTTTTTTGCGAATCCGCTCGGCGTGCAGGAGGACGCCATTTACACCGAAGGCCAGGGTTACGATTTCAGCTTCGACACGTTGTGGGACAGCCCCGGCCAGGTAATGAACGACGGTTACATCGTGTTTTTTTCCATCCCCTTCAAGAGCCTGCGTTTTTCTCACGCCCCGGAGCAGACCTGGGGGATCGCGTTATATCGGGTGATCCTGCGCAAGAGCGAGTACGACTACTGGCCGTACGTCACCCAGCGCGTCGAAGGGCTCACGCAACAATTCGCGCAGGTCGGCGGGCTGGAAAACGTCTCCCCGGGAAGAAATATTCAGCTCATTCCCTACGGGATGCTTGCCAGCGATCATTTTCTGAATCAGCCGGCTCCCGCCATCCCGCCGAATCCGCCCGCGCCGCCTCCTGCATTCGTGGACCAATTCGAGCACCGCGCAGGGCTGGACGCGAAGTTTGTGGCCAAGGATGCGCTGACGTTTGACGTGACGCTGAATCCCGATTTCAGCCAGGTGGAGACGGATGATCCGCAGGTCACCATCAACCAGCGTTTCGCCGTTTTTTTCCCGGAGAAGCGTCCTTTCTTTATTGAGAACGCCGGTTTCTTCATGACCCCGGTCAATTTGTTTTTTTCGCGCCAGATTGGCGACCCGCAGTTTGGCGCACGCATGACCGGGAAGGTCGGAAACTGGACCCTTGGGACGCTGGTGATCGACGACCGCCAGCAGGGACTGAACTTCACCAGCGGTCCTTACGCCACGCGCGCGCTGGATGGCGTGGTGCGCGTGACTCGCGAATTCGGCAAGCAGTCCTACATCGGCGCATTTGTTTCCAGCCGCGATTTTGCGGGCACCAGCAATCGCTTGGCTTCGCTGGACGCGCGCCTCAAGTTTTCAAGGAATTGGGTCGTGGACGCTCAAGCCGTGCACACCTGGACGCGGCAGGACACCAATGCAGGCCTGAATTGTTTGTGGGCTCCGCAAAGCGCAAACGGAATCGGGTCGCAGCAGGGCAATTCTCTGTGGATCGACTCGACCTACACCGGCCGCCATCTCGCCTTCTACATGAATTACAACGACTTTTCTCCGAACTTCTGCACCGAGTTGGGTTTCGTCAATCGCATTGACATCCGGCAGAACACCGCGTACGGCAACTATTTCTGGCGTCCGGAGAAAAGCAAAATCGTTGATTTTGGTCCCACCGTCAGCGAATTGGTCGACTGGAATCACGCCGGCATCCTGCAGGATTGGAACGCGGCCCTGGGCTTTCAGCTGGATATGACCAAGCAGACGACTTTTAGCGCCAGCCGCTGGGAGGGTTACGAACTTTTCGACGGCATTGATTTCCGCAAGCACTACACGGCCTTCTCGGCCGTGGCGCAGCCTTACAAATGGGTTTCCTTTTCGGCGCGCTTCAGCACCGGCACCGGAGAAAACTATTTCCCCGCGCAAACGCCCGCGCCCCTCTTGCCATTTCTGGGAAATGTAAAACGCGTGACTTTCGGGTTTACGCTGCGGCCTTCGTCGCGCTTCCGGCTTGACGAATCGCTGATCTACTACCGGCTGGGCACGCGCGCCGGGTCGACGCCGCCATCATTTTCGCCGGGGCAAAGCATCTTCAACAATTATTTGAACCGCACCAAGTTGAATTACCAGTTCACGAAGGAATTGTCGCTGCGGCTGATCCTCGATTACAACGGAACCATCGCCAACCCCCAACTGTTCGATCTTCAGCGCAGCCTCGGCGGTACCGATAATCCCGGCGGTCCCTTTGTGCCAACCAAACAGTTCACCACCGACTTGCTCCTGACCTATCTGTTGCATCCGGGCACGGCCGTCTATCTCGGCTACAACAACGGCTACAGCGACATTTTACTGCATCAAGGACCGCCGCCTTTCGTAACCGCGCAAGGGGCGCTCAACAACTCCACCTCCCGGCTGTTCTTCGTTAAAGTGAGTTACCTGCTGCGCTTCTGATTCGAACGGGAGTAGTGGGTCAGCTTGAATTTTCTCGATTGTGACAATAGGGGTCAAAATTCGAACTGAGCCGCTACCCGAACGGGCTTTTCCTTGTAACCTCGTGGCTCTATCGCATAAAATTCAGGTTCTTTTGGTCCGCTTAGGAATCAGCTAGGAGAAACATGGCCCACCGCATCGCCGCAAAGATTACGGGTGTAGCCGGCTACGTCCCCCCGAAAGTCATGACCAACGCGGACCTCGAGAAAATCGTCGAGACCAACGACGAATGGATTCGAACGCGCACCGGAATCCGCGAACGCCATGTTGTGGAAGCCGGCACGGCCACGTCGCACCTGGCCACGGAAGCGGCGAAGGCGGTCCTGGCGCAAACCAAAACCGATCCCGCAGACATAGAAATGATCGTGCTCGCCACAGTTACGCCGGACATGTTTTTTCCCGCCACCGCCTGCCTCGTTCAGGATCGCATCGGAGCGAAAAAGGCTTGGGGCTTTGATCTTTCCGCGGCGTGCTCCGGGTTCGCTTACGCGCTGACCGTGGGCGCGCAATTTGTCGGCGCGGGAACGTACAAGAAAGTGCTGGTGATCGGCAGCGACACCATGACCTCCATCCTCGATTACCAGGATCGCGCGACCTGCGTTTTGTTTGGTGACGGCGCGGGAGCGGTGCTGCTGGAGCCGGCCGGTTCGAATGAGGGCATCCTTGATTTCGAACACGACGTGGACGGCTCCGGGGGCGCTTTTCTCTACATGCCGGGCGGCGGCTCGCTGCATCCTTCGAACGCAGAAACCGTCGGGAAGCGCATGCACTACGTCCACCAGGAAGGTTCCCAGGTATTCAAATACGCGGTGCGGCGCATGGCGGAAATGGCCGCGCATTTGCTCGAACGCAACGGCTTCACCAAGAACGATCTCGCCCTCCTGGTGCCACACCAGGCAAATTTGCGCATTATTCGCGCGACCCAGGAACGTCTCGGAATTGAGGATTCGAAAGTAATGGTGAATATCGATCGTTTTGGAAACACCACGGCAGGCACGATTCCGCTGGGATTGCGCGACGCCGTGGAACAGGGCCGCCTCCGCAAAGGCGACCTTGTACTTATCGTTGCGGTCGGCGCCGGCTACACGACCGGCGGCGTTCTACTCCGCTGGGCCTACTGAGAAAAGAGCGAGTGGCCAGCTGTGCCTTGCGCGTTCCTGAAGAAACCGGTGAGGGCCGGTCTCAGCGCGGAGCGCCGGCCTTTCGAATGTAGATCTGCCCCTGAAAATTCGTGAATTGGAATTCCGGGCCGCCGCCGTTGATCGTGCCGTGAACCGCCTTGTCGATCTTGACGCGGTATTTCCCCCCATGGCCGCGCCCGTCTTCCACCTGCGGCTGCGCCGCCGCGGCTTGCATCTGCACGTCGAAATCGCAGAACACATCGCCGCGATCAGAACGGATATTGAGGCTGGCTTTCAGGTCGGCGGGAAAAGTCACGTCGATGTCTCCATTCAAGGAGCTGAAGGCCATGGGCTTCTGGGGATTTACGCGGGTAAAGGTGGCATACAAGTGGCCATTCAACGCATGGGCGACAGCGCTGCCGGAAATGTTATTCAAAGTGACGGAGCCGTTTACGTCGTCAACGTCCAGTTCGCCATCTACGCCAGTGACAACGATGTCGCCGTCATTCACGGCGCGCAGCTTCAGGGACGTATGCGCGGGAACGGAGATAGTCAGGTCAATGGCGCGCATGTGGGAGTCGGTATTTATGCGCACTTCGTTGTTTTCCTCCTCGACCGCCAGGCCGGTGGAAGAGATGACGATGCGCTTGGGATTGCCGTCGGAGCGCCCCGAATCGCGGTTGCGTGGCCGCGCTTCCACGACGACTTCCTTGCCTTCGTAAGCCTTGACGGTGATGCCGCCGTTGACCAGGCCGGCTTTCACCATCGCGGGCCGCGAGGGGTCGCTCAGCGTGACCGAGACGCGATCCACGCCGGGTTGTGATTGAGCCTGGGTGCGCGCGAGCGGGGCGAAGAGCGAAGCGCCGATAGCCGCCGCTGCGAAGAGTACGGAATACCGCAGAGTTTGATTATTCATGGTTTTCGAGAATGCGAATGTCTCCATTTAGATTTTCGACCTTGATTTCCGGGCCGCCGGAATTCACGCGCACACCGCTATAACGGTCCGCGCGAAAAATGACTTTGGCGCCGCGATGCTCTTCCTGCATGGGCTGCACGGGCAGCGCGCTGACGGGAAAATCGCTGTAGATGCCGCCATTAAACGTCTTGAACCGGAAATCCGCCGACAAATCATGCGCGAATTTCAACTCCACGCTGCCGTTTACGGTTCGAAACTCGGAGTTCTCGCGCGGATTTTGGCGGAAGGAAACCTTGACCGGGCCGTTGACCGTGTGCACCGTGCCTGAGCCTGCCACGCCGTCCATTTCAATGTCGCCGTTGACATTGCGCACCAGAAAGCTGCCCGCCACGTTGCGAACCGTCACGCGGCCCTCATTCACGGTCTTGACCCTGAGATCGATTTCGCGCGGCACGTGCAGCTGAAAATCCATCTTGACCACGTATCCTTCGCGCTCGTGAAAACCGTCGCAGTCGGAGCACCGGCAGCGAAACGGGCCGTTCACGTAAAATTTCAGCGCGCCTTCTTCTTGCGTAATGTCCAGCGTGACTTCCTTGCGGGCCTTTTCCAGTTGTTCTTTCGATTCCGCACGCAGCGTCTTCTTGACCGTGAGCTGCACGTGGTCCGGTGCGTCGCCTACGATCTCGATTGAGCCGTACACATTGTCAATCTCCAGGGACTTATGCTGGGAAGCGGGTATCGAGAAAGTTTTTTCGATGGTCTCCTGGTCCTGCACGGGAAAGTCGCGATCGCGGTGATCGGCAGTCTTGGCAAACACAGTCGCGGGATGAAGAGCGAGGTGCACACTGCTGGTGATTGCTTTTGCCGGGTGAGCAAACAGCCGCGTGCTCGCGGGCCCTGTCAGCACCCAAAGGAGCGCCAGCGCGTAAGCCATCAACACCGTGAAAAGGTTCGTTTTTCGCATGTGCTTCTCCTCAATTCAGTTTGCTGATGGCCCAGTCGGCGCGCTGCCGGACGGTCGGATTCAGATTCGGGATCTGGCGGAGATTCTCGAGCCGCTGTGTGGCGTCGGAGTCCCGCCATTCCACCAACTGATCGATCAGCGCCACCTGGACCAGGGGCGACTGCTGCCCCTGAAGCGCGTCCGCGACTCCCTTATGAACCTGTGGCTGCCTGCCATGGCGACTCAGAGCATCGAGAGCCGCCAAGCGAACATCCACGCTGCCGTCGTAGCGCAATGTGTGGAGCAGCGCCGAGAGCACTTGCGGATCCAGTTGCTCTTCGCGCCTGCTCCAGGACACACCTTGCAGCCGCGTACTATCGGATTGTTGTTGCAACATGGACAAGACAACCAATTGGCGCAAGTTGGTCAGCTCGATCAATTCCGGCGTGCGCGAAGGGGAACTATTCCAGCGCATGCCGATGAAAGCGCCGATGGCAAGGAGCGCGACGCTCCAGGCCACTGCGCCGAGAGGCGAGCGAAACCAGTTGAAGGCGCTCCAGAACGAAGCGCGCTTTCGTTCCTCGGTATGAGAGCCACCTTGCTCGGTGCTGCCCACCTGGTAAGCGCGCAACATCGCTTCGAATCGCGCCCGCGAATCAGGGCTCGGCTGTTCAAACGGCAGCAGCGAAAGCTTTTGCCATAGCGCAACTTCTTCCGAGCAGGGCGCGCAAGCGGCGAGATGCTCCACCACGTGCTTGTGCTGCTCGGCTGGTAGACTGTCTTGCAGATAGTCGGGCAAGAGTTCTGCAATTTGTTCACACTGCATGGGAGCCTCCTTGGGGAGGAAGAAAATCCGCCGCCGCGGTTTTTGCTTTTTTTGCCGCGGCGCCTTGTTCGAGCTGATGATAAGCCTCGCGCAATTGCAGCATCGCGCGATGAATCCGCGACTTCACGGTGGCAAGCTCGCATCCCAGGAGATGCGCGATTTCTTCATACTTCAATTCCTGGAAGCGGCTGAGGAGCAGAATTTCTCTTTTCTCTTCCGGCAGTTGCATCAGCGCGGAATGCAGCAGGGCGGCTTCTTGGCCCGCCTGCGCGGAATCTTTCGGCAGAACCGGCGGGAGCATGTCCGGATTGAACGCGACCTGGCGCGGCGTCTTGCGAAAATGATCGATGCGCGCGTTGCGCGCAATCTGGTAGATCCAGGCGCGGAAAGGCGTGCCGGGACTGAAGCTCCGGCGGTATTTCAGGATGCGAAGAAAAACTTCCTGCACCAGGTCTTCGCTCAAAACGCGGTCGCCCGTCAGCTTCGCGTAGAAGTTGAAGAGAGGCGCCTGGTAGCGGTCAAACAACACACCTAGCTGTTCACCTGCGCCGTCGCGCACTTGGAGCATCAGATCCTCGTCGGGGGCCAAAGTCATCGTCGAATTATGTTCCGAAACGCCCGTTTTTGCCCTTGCATAGAGTGAATACCGGGCAATCCGGAAAAGGTTTCAGGCGAGCGGGGCGGATTCAGGAGTTCGATTTTCCGGAGGGATTTGGACCCTCGGAACGTGCTTGCACATGTTCACCACGATTATAAATCGGGCGCAATAAACCGCTCTGCCACGGACCCGCAGTTGGAAGTGATATACTAGAAATGGACGAAAAGGGGGCCGGTTCCGCCGACCCCCTATCGGTATTCACTACCAGGGCCCATGCTGAGTTTTCCTTGACCGGGATTCAGCATGGGCCTTCTCGTTATGGCCCCTCAGCCGATAGGCCGAGCAGTGAGCATGAGAGGCTAGGTATCTAACTTCATAGCTTCCTTTGCCGGTGCAAGTTCCCACTTTCCGGAATTCCCCACTCTTCGGATTTTCTTCTCTTGTCTGTCGAGAATTTCCAGATCAGCTTTTAGCAAGTCTTTGTTCACGGGCGCATGTACCCACGTGCATCGCCTCAAATGTTCTAGAATCTGTCGAGGCTGCAATCCGCCGTAAAAGATTCCCAAAAGATGTAGAATGGCATAGCGTCGATGGACCGCCAATTCATTCTTATGAAAGACCTCCTTTGGACCCCACAGATATCCTTCGTGTCTTATTGCCGCGCTATCCTGGCTGATCAGACGCCACCCTTCCTCTGTCCTGTCGATCTGCTTTCCGCTTAGCCTAGTTCCAATGTTGTTAACGCTTCCGCGGGGCACGCTCGGCAATATTTCGATGACTTGATTCACAACCTCTTTAGCTCTGAGAGGAGATTTAGCAGCGCGCAAAACGGCAAGAGCTACAGTCGTAGGTGTAGCGCTCTCTTCCTCAATCCAAATCCAATCAGGCTTTGCACTGAGTGGTGCTGGTGGCGGGGTAGGCGGGGGAATAGTCAAATTACTGCCGCGTCCTGCTCCGTTAGGGGAAACCATTCCCAAAAGCCGCTTCAATGGTTCAGGGAGCGCCATGTGGGCGCGTTCGTAGAGCATCTGAGTACGCCGTGCGTGCTCAAAGAGTTTTACGAGACTCTGCGTGGCCTCTTGCTCAGCTGTAATTTGGTCCATGCTCATTTCGTCCCCATTATAGTCACGATGTCACCCCGCGCGCAAGGGCGAACAGAAAAGAAACTATTAGCGAGATAAGATGAATTGTGTTAGTTTGGAGTTGCGCCCGTAGCTCAGTTGGATAGAGCGTCTCCTTCGTAAGAGAAGGTCAGGGGTTCGATCCCCCTCGGGCGCGTTGGAAACCTGCCAGAACGTCCAACTTGACCCCTTAACTCACAGAACGGTATAATTGGGTTCTCTTACGAAGGGGTTGCTTCCGTCTAACTGGGCTTTATGGGTATTGAGGTTCCTAGACTGAAGTAGCTCACAGGCCGGGCGCTTCGGCGTCCGGCCCTTAAAATAGCTTATATTGAGTATTGACTTCTCCGACCCCGTAAACTAATTTCTGGCATCATCCCAGTATAACGATCAACATGGTTATGCTGGCCCCGACCTCCCAATGGGGGGTCGGGTTTTTTCTCTCTTGTCTCTCCAGAAATGGCCAAAGTCATCTGTTTTGTGGACGGTTTCAATCTTTACCACGCACTCGACTATTTCGAGTCAGGTCCAAACCATAACAAATTTCGCAAATATAAATGGCTGAATCTCAAGAAACTCGCCAGCATGTTTGTGTTTGGCAAGGACACATTGGAAGAGGTTCTATACTTCACGACCATAGCAACTTGGGACGCTGGGAAAACCGTTCGTCACAAACTGTACATCAAGGCCCTTGAAAGCCAGGGTGTTCATACCATTTACGGCGAATTCAAACGCAAGAAAAAACATTGCCGATTGTGCGGGGGAGACTTTCCGAGTGTCGAAGAAAAGCAGACTGATGTAAATATTGCATTGCGCCTGCTCGTTCGAGCGATTCAGGAGAGATACGACAAGGCGATAATTATTTCCGGGGATACTGACCTACTACCAGCCGTAAAGATGGTTCGCACCGTTTTCTTGGGCAAGCAGATTGGCCTCGTTATTCCTATTGGCAGGGCGTCAGAGGATTTCAAGAAACAAGTTGATTTTCACTACAAAATGCGCGAACACCATTTGATCAAGAGCCAGTTTCCAGACCCGCTCATACTGCCGGACGGTACTATCCTAGCCAAGCCAGCTACTTGGATTTAATATGCCTTGTCACGCCGCTTTGTACGTTACAGCGTTACAGTTTACTGTGTAAACGTCCAGAGCGCAGGCAGGAGTGTTGATTCCGCGATTCCGGAATGATCCAGAAACGAGAATCTCCGCCAGAATTACGGAAGAGAACGAAAACTTGTCAGTGTTAGCGAATTAGCAGGAACGCATGGAGGCAGCCAACTCCAGATTCGCCTGGAGACGGCGGCCAACCTGAACGGCGGCGTAGCGTGCGCAAATGACGCGCTCGCGCTCGCTCCAAGCCTTGATGGCTGGAAGCATCTTGCCGAAGAGGGTATCGAGACCTTCGACGGCACGGTAATAGAGGCGTACATAGCCCAATCCGCCGCGCGTCGGAGACAACTCCGGGGTCAGATCGTGAAGACCAGCGAGAGTCTCGAAATGTCCGGGAGTAACCCGTCCATTTTCGACGCGGGCGGCAGCCAGCACGCGGTCAGAGACCGGCTGGGCTGCAACTCCTGCCAGAACAGCTCGCCAGTAGTACAGAGCGAACTGCGACAGGGCCACGATGGAGATCGAAAGTAGCATTGCGCTAAACATCCCTCGCCTCTAAAGGGATTGTGCGGGAGCCGATGATATAGGCCAATAGCTCTGAAGTACCAGTGTGCTGGACCCATTAGGGGTACTGCTTTGCAAATAAGGGTGTTGCGGCCTGAAAGAAAGGCAGACCTTGCGGGGTTTCAGCCACTCAGCTATCCTCTGTGTTCTCAATGTCTTGCGAAGGAGTTTGGCGATGCGCATGATTCTCCGCTCGGTACCGTGGGTCAGTGCTCTGATTGCGCTTTGCTTTCTTGGTTGGCAGCTGCCCCTGCGCGCGGGGCCTGACGCCGGGCACCGAGCTGACCGGGAGGCCATTGTGGGCGTGCTGAATTCCCAGCAAGCTGCTTGGAACCGGGGCGACGTGGATGCATTTCTGGAGGGATATTGGCGTTCGCCGGAATTGACGTTTTCCGGGAGCAGCGGGGTGGCACGCGGCTGGGACGGGGTGCAGGCGCGGTACAAAAAGAATTACCCGGACCGGGCGGCGATGGGACAGCTGGATTTTTCGGAGCTGGAATTCCGGTTTTTGGGGCCGGACGCGGCGCTCGTTTTGGGACGGTGGCACTTGAAGCGGGAAAAAGATGAACCCGGCGGAGTCTTTACGCTGGTGTGGCAGAGATTTCCCGAGGGGTGGAAGATCGTGCACGATCACACCAGCGTGGTGGCTCCGCCAAAACCGGTTTCCTAAGTGAACTGGTTTGAATGAGCGTGAAGGATTCTTCCGCCGGAGAATTATCCGGCCGATTCTGGACCTGCTGAAACAGGGAGTAACTATCTGATTTTCATGCCACTGTTACGGGACGCGATGCGGTCGCACACGTTACAACCGAACTGACCGGTCTAAAGACCGGCCACTACAAAATCTCGAGGATTTCTTCGTAGCGCTTGAAGGGCGGAATCAGGTACGCGCCGGCGAGTTCGGTGCGCGCCCAGGCGAGCATTTCGCGGGCGACGTCGAAGCCGCGGTCGCGGGCGGATGCTCCCGCGGCCTCCATGGCCTTCAACAGAGGTTCGGGGATGACGATGCCGGGAACCTCGTTGTTCAGGCGCAGGGCCTGCTTGTAGCTGTTGAGCGGCCAGACGCCGATCAGCACGGGAATCGCAGGTTTGCCGCCAAGTTTTTTCACGAAGGCGTGCCAATGCGCGGGGTCGAAGAGCGGCTGGGTCATGGCGAAGTGTGCGCCGGCTTCGACCTTGGCGTGGAAGCGCTCGATCTCGTTGTCCAGATCATCGGCGACGGGATTGACTGCGACACCGATGGTAAAATTCGTCGCGCCGCCCAAAGTTTTTCCCGCCCAGTCGGTTCCCTGATTCAAGCGATGAAGGACTTTGACGAGGCCGACGGAATCGACTTCGTAGACGCCGCTGGTTTCCGGGTAATCGCCGACCGAGGGC
>Ga0207061_1068_pt2 | contig 27980 bp, 32 predicted proteins | sample Alteio_BWMinCont_31_FD_153275 | JGI IMG/M metagenome (GOLD analysis project Ga0207061, IMG submission 153275) | Enriched cells from forest soil in Barre Woods Harvard Forest LTER site, Petersham, Massachusetts, United States -... | ecosystem: Environmental > Terrestrial > Soil > Temperate forest >... | reverse complement strand
CCCCTGAGCTCTACAATTTTATCATCGAAGAAGATCCTGCTGGAGAAGACCATATTTTCAAACACGAATCTCCGGGTAACGCATCAGTAGGTGTATCGAGAACTACTGGACTCCCGATCATTGAAATGGGTGGCAACATGATAAATCGTCCAGAGCGAGAACTACTCTTTACCATTGCGCATGAATTAGCTCATTATGCATCACATCATACAAATTCAGAATATCACTATGATTATCCTTCCGAAGATCTGTTAAAGAAGGCACGCCTAAGGGTAAATGAAAACGAGGCTGATAGATTAGCTATTTTAGAATTTGGTGTTAGCATTGATGATGGAATTGCTACAATACAACGTTTTATCCAAGATTCAGACGAACATAACGTCCAAATGCCACACAAAAGAACGTTTATCCGCACCCATGCACTAGGCGTGGACCGTATAAAAAATCTAGAAGCTTTGCGACAAGAAGTAGATCTAAAAAGAAAACGTCCATCAATTAATTGGAAAAAGATTATAGAGGAAAATAAGAGGGGAAAGTAAAAAGTAAGTTTGAAGCATTGTAAAATAGGTATAGGGGGGAGTTTTGACTCCCCTTCTTACTTTATATGCAATAGTCTCTATCTTTATGATGGATCTTTTACACTCAGCATTTTGAGGCCAGTTTTAAGAAGGTTTGTGGACATGTATAACACATTCAGGCCGCATCAATCTTTACAATATCTAACGCCTCAGCAATACTATGCTCAATTGAGGGTCGCATGAGCCTCATATGTACCAGTCCAGCACATACTCTTGCAATCTGCTGAAAAAATAGTAGGATCAAGAAAATTGGTACATAAACTTTGAGCCGCAGAATATCTGCGAGCTTCCTCCTACGCTTCCTCCTTCGCCGAGGCTTCGGCGGACAAGAAAGCTACGGCGGACAGGGCGCCTTTTCTATGGAATTGATTAAATAAAGTACACAAGACATTGAGACACAGATTATCTGTGATCTCGCGTGGGGCAGCCGTAAGGCTGTCCCTTTTTTTTAATTTGCCCTACACTAAGACCAATTAAGCTTTTTACCTGATAAAAACCGATGATTAACAAGCATTTTACTCATATCCATCTCCACTCCGAATATTCCCTCCTTGATGGTGCTATCTCCATAGAAAAGCTGGTCGATTTTGGTGTGCAGCAGAAGCTGAAGGCGCTTGCCATTACCGATCATGGTAATATCTTTGGAGCGGTGCAGTTTTTTCAGCAGGCAAAAAAGGCGGGGATTAAACCGATCCTCGGGATTGAGGCCTATTTGACGGAAGATGTAGAGCTTAAAAATGCGAAGAAAAAATATTATCATCTGATATTGCTCGTGCAAAATGAGATTGGGTATAAAAATCTCTGTAAGTTGATCTCATTTTCATACCAAAAAGGTTTCTATTTCAAACCGCGCATCGATTATAAAATCCTCGCGTCTCACGCAGAGGGGCTTGTTGCCACTACGGCGTGTCTGGGAGGACATATTCCCTCACTCATTGAAGCGCAAGATTTTGTGGGTGTTGATACCCAGCTTGATTGGTTTTTAAAAACATTCGGCGAGAATCGATTCTATCTTGAAGTGCAACCAGAAGATCAGAAAGAGCAGGTTGTGCTCAATCAGGCACTCTATGATATCAGTGTACGTCGGGGGATTCCGCTCGTGGCAACGGGGGATTGTCACTACGTCAGCAAAGATGATCGCGAGGCGCATGAGATCATGCTTGCTATCCAAACGCACGATCGGATGGATAATCCCAAGCGCTACACCTTTGGTGATTGCCGTGTTTACATGCGTACTCAAGAAGAGATGCTTACTATTTTTAATGCGCATGAGGATGCGGTGTGGAACTCGGGCGCCATTGCCGATATGTGTAGCTTTGAGTTTCCAAAAAATAAACTCCATTTTCCTAAATTTCCCATTCCTGCTGAACATACCGCGGCAACTTTTTTTGCGCACAAATGCCAAGAGGGGTTTGATCGGCTTGACACACTGGGTTTTATACCCGATCGTGCCTCTTATCAAGAGCGGCTTAATTTGGAAGTCGATCTGATCACCAAGATGGGTTTTGTGGAATATTTCTTGATTGTGAGCGATTTTATTCAGTGGGCCTACCGTGCGGGCATTCCGGTGGGGCCAGGCCGTGGTTCTGCTGCCGGATCACTCGTCTCCTGGGCATTGCAGATCACCAATATCGATCCGCTCAAATATAATCTTTTGTTTGAACGGTTTTTGAATCCAGAACGGGTCTCGATGCCTGATATTGATATCGATTTTTGTATCGAGGGGCGTGATAGAGTTATCAACTATGTGCGCGATACGTATGGCCACGATAAAGTGTGCCATATTATTACCTTTGGTACGATGCTTGCAAAGGGCGTTCTCAAAGATGTTGCACGTGCACTTGGTTTTTCTTTTGAAGATTCGCAGGCGATTACCGACCTTATTCCTGAACAGCTTAAAATTACCCTCAATGAAGCGCTTGAGCAGGAACCAAAGCTCAAAGAGCTGCTGATCAATAATCCGCGCGTGAAAAAACTTTTTGATATTGCCTTCAAGCTTGAGGGGCTTACGCGCCACGCCTCAAAACATGCGGCTGGTATTGTGATTTGCCCTGAACCAGTCGACGAGATGTTGCCCGTCTACGTACCGCCAAAGACAACTGAGCTGGTGGCACAGTATGCGATGAGTGAACTTGAAAGTATTGGCTTTTTGAAGATTGATTTTTTAGGGCTCAAAAACTTAACGCTCATTGACCGTGCACTCAAGTTAATTGCGCAACAGCATGGTACGCAGATTGATATTCAACGGATTCCGCTTGATGATCCAAAGGCATTTACCCTTCTGTGTGCTGGTAATACTTCGGGTGTATTCCAATTGGAATCTGACGGTATTAAGGAGGTGCTGTCCAAATTGCAGCCGACCACGTTTGAAGATATCATTGCGGTCAACGCGCTCTACCGCCCCGGTCCACTCGGTTCTGGCATGGTGGATGATTTTATCGAACGTAAACATGGTCGCCAAGAGATTAAATATATCTTCCCTGAACTTGAACCGGTACTCAATGAAACATACGGTGTTATTGTCTATCAAGAGCAGGTAATGAAGATTGCCTCTACTATTGGCGGTTACTCGCTTGGCGAGGCGGATATTTTGCGCCGTGCAATGGGTAAAAAAAAGGTGGAGGTGATGCAGGAACAAAGTGCGATCTTTGTCACCAAATCAACTGCCCGCGGATTTGACGGGAAAAAGGCACAAGAACTTTTTGATCTCATGGCCTATTTTGCCGGTTATGGTTTTAACAAATCACACTCTGCGGCCTATGCACTTATCGCCTACCAAACTGCCTATCTCAAGGCGAACTATCCAGCAGAGTTTATGGCGTGCCTCATCTCGCTAGAGGCTGATCATGCAGAAAAGATGGCTTTTTATCTGCAGGAGGCAAAGGAGATGCATGTGCCGCTCATCCCGCCCTCGATTAATAGTTCAGAGATCCAATTTTCTGTCTCAAAGGGGAGCATTATCTTTGGCTTGCAGGGTGTAAAAAATGTAGGGCTTGCGGCACTTGAAAATATTATTGCAGAGCGTACCGTAAAAGGTCCTTTTAAAACCATACTGGATTTTTGTCTGCGGGTAGACTTGCGCACTACTAACAAGCGAGTGCTTGAACATCTCATTTGTGCGGGTGCTTTTGATGCGATACCAGGAACGCGTGCACAAAAATATGCAGCGGTGCCAGGGCTTATAGACTACGCAACGACGTACAAAAAAGATCGCGCAACGGGTCAGATGGGATTATTTGGTGCTGCACCACAAGAGGTGGAGGCGGTGGCCGAATATAATTTCGATCCTGCGCAAAGTTGGACAATGCAAGAACAGCTTGATAAAGAGCTTGAAGTGGTTGGTTTTTATCTGAGTGCTCATCCGCTTGAACAATACAAACCATTTATAAAACGGCTTTCGGCACTTTCTATCGAAGAGACCTTTGATGCGGTGAACAAAAAAACCGATCAGGGAGATTTAGAGGTTACCATCTGCGGCATTTTGAAGAGAAAAAAAGAGATCACCACAAAAAATGGTGATCGTATGGCATTTATTACGCTTGAAGATGCGCAGTCACATGCGGAGGCAGTTATATTTCCCAAGTTGTATGCAACGTGCAGCAGCTTTTTAGAGAATTATTCAATTTTTATTGTGCGTGGCATACCAGATTTGAGCAGCACTAAGCTGCTTAAAATAAAAGCATCAGCCTGCACGCCGCTTGAACTATATCTAGAGCAATCTCCACCAGCACGTGTTACGATCCGCTTGCCACATGTAATAACAGATGAACTGCTTGCACAATTAAAAACTATGACGCAGCAGCAGGGAGCTCCCTGTGATCTTATAGTCTCAGAAAATGGTACACAGATCCGCGTAAAAACGCGTGAAAAGTTACCGCTTGATACTGCGTTACATGACACTCTTGAAAAGCAGCATAACATGCAACTGCGCTATCACCCGTGATTATCTTTCAAGAATTTCAGTGCTACGTGATAGAGCTCTTGATCGCGTGCACTTAAATTACCAAGAAATTGGGTAATAGACTCTTGCGCTCCATGCTGCATATAAGCGCTTATGGTTTTGTGTAGATAGACAGTTCGCACATGGATCGGCACCTGCTGCATCTGTGATAAGGCAGCAACGACGCGTTCATAACAAAAACCTTGTTTGCCATAGTTATGCAATTCATGGACCGCACTGGCGACACTACAGGCAGCATCATACGCTCCTTGGTTGGCGGAGGTGGTGACTAGTAACACAAGTAGATCTGCCGCGCGATCTTCAAACTGCAGGGTACTATACAGCTCCAGCGCATGTTGTGCATAGGCAGGGTTATGCGCATCGAGAAGACGCATGTGCTCGCATACCGCAGCGGCTTCTAATAGCTTGCCACCTTGTTTGTAAACGCGCATCGCTTTATCATACTTTTCTAATGCTTCGGTTGGCATGTTGAAGGCACAAAAAAGATCACCCTCAAGCTGCAGCGCCAGGGCGCGATCATCAAGGGAATGGGAGAGTAATCGATAGACACCAAAGGCACGTTCCCGCTCACCACGCGACACACATTCTGCTAAAGTAAACCATGCAATTGTTTTTTTCTCAGTAAATTCCGACTTCATTGCTACGCCTCTTTCTAGAATACAGGTTACATTTTATGTATATGCACTATACCTGTAGACAGAGTACATGCCAATATCAAAAAACAACATATTTTTATGAGTTGGTTTGATTTTTATTCTTGGTGGGCTTTTGAATAGATATTGGAGTGCTCTGAGAGCGATTGCCATGAGGCGTTGTAGGAGGGTTTATTTTTTGACGATTTTTTTTGAAATGCTGACCAACGTGATGATCTATATTGGAGGGTTTTGCGCGTTTATCAGTCTGTTGCACGCGACTTATTGCATTTGATCGCGGTCTGCCCATCTCTTCACCAGAGGTGATTGCCATTGTTGCAAAGAGTGCACCATATATACAAAGATTCTTCATACGTACTCCCACTTTTTATAAATATAGAGATCTTATACGTATGGTAGCATAGTGAAATGATGAACTGGTAGGAAAGAGATTTGAGTGAGGATTTTGTGCGGTATGGGCTGGCTTGCCCTACTACCCTACTCCGCTCTTCCACCTACGCCCTATAGGCTACGACGGACATGTCGAGCTACGAAGGGCAGGCGCCTTTTTATATGGTGCCGGGGGTCGGAATCGAACCAACGACGCTAAGCTCTTCAGGCTTACGCTCTACCACTGAGCTACCCCGGCATATAGTATAGATATGGTGATTATGTTATCGTTATTGCTTAATTTGTCAACGCACAGTAGGCTATTTCTATAAAAATTTTTAACCCTAGTAAGCCTATGAAAAATGAACTTCGTGCCATCCAAGAAAGCTTTGAATCGCTCCTTCAAGCAGTAGAAACCGTACAAGATCTTGAGAATTTACGGGTAGCCACGCTCGGGCGCAATGGCTCGCTAACGCAGCTTATGAAAAAGCTAGGCACTCTCTCTTTGGAAGAAAAACGTGAGCTTGGACCGCTTTTAAATACCGTCAAAACAGAGGTTGGTCGGCAGTTGCTTGAAAGGGAGGTTGCACTCAAGGCAGCACTCGAACAGCAACAATACCAAACGCTCAAATCATTCGATGTAACGCTCTCTAGAAAATCCCCCTATCTCGGTAGTCTTCATATCTATTCTCAAGTAGTTGCTGAATTAGAAGATATTTTCATCAGTATGGGTTATCAGATTGCCGATGGCCCTGAGGTAGAGACCGATTTTTATAACTTTGAAGCGCTTAATATTCCCACAGATCACCCTGCACGGGATATGCAAGATAGCTTCTGGCTTAACATTCCTGGTGTTTTGCTGCGTACACAAACTTCTAATGTGCAGATCCACACGATGGAAACACAAAAACCACCGATCGCTATATTCGCTCCTGGGCGGGTATTCCGTAATGAGGCCACCGATGCAACGCATGAATTTATGTTCATGCAAGGCGAGTGCCTTTTTATCGATAAAAAAGTATCGGTTGGTAACCTTCTTGCAACTGCTCAGGCATTTCTGCAGGCGTTTTTTGACAAAAAAGATTTGACTATCCGCGTTCGCCCTGGTTATTTTCCGTTTGTTGAGCCTGGCCTTGAAATTGATGCCTCATGTCCGTTTTGCACCAAGGGCTGCTCGTTGTGCAAGCATACCCGCTGGATCGAGCTGCTCGGCTCCGGCCTCGTGCACCCGAACGTTCTCCGTGCTGGTGGTATAGATCCCACAATCTACAGCGGATTTGCTTTCGGTTTTGGCATTGATCGGCTTGCGATGATAAAATATGGTATCGATGATATCAGGCTCTTTAGATCAACAAAGCCTGCCTTTTTAGAGCAATTTTAGGCTCTGTGAACGAATTTTATTTGCAGCATATGAAGACCCTGCCAAACGTAAAAAGCCAGATACGTACTGAAGGAAGTTTATCTTTTTTTAAACCTTTTTTAAATTTCGCTCACAGAACCTAATCACCAAATATCATTTTTTATGCGAAGCGTTCTTTTTTTATGGGTCGGTCCTGATACTTTAGTCAGCTTGTTTGCATTGTTGGCACCATCATTGAAGTTGACTATTGGATAGTTTTTTTCCGATCCTGCGGGTTGCTCAAAAATACTCTCTATATTTTTGTTTTTGATATTATTTGCGAGTCTGTAGCCATCGGTTGTCTTGTTCTTACTCCCTTCTTGAGCATCAACATCACTAACGATACCTCGTATCACGGTATCAGCATAACGATATTTAAGGTAAAAAGTGGTCGCATCATCCACGTTATTGAACTTTACAACCTTCACCCATTGACGCATCTTTTGGGTTTGGTAATCAATTTTTGAGTAGAAAATATCAATTCCAGTAAGATTGCGAAGATCATAATAAGATATACTATTGTCAGTTAATAAGGCAATTGGTTGAGATGGGATATGCATACCTTGACGTATCACTTTTCCTGTCTCGTCCTTGATCTGAGTCAATCTCGGTGTTGTATCATCTTTTGCATGCACAACTACCATGATCAATTTATCTATGCTTTTGTTTTTTAAATCAAATGTCGGCACTTGCTCGCTTGCACTTGCATAGGTAGCGAGCGTCACTAGAAGAGCGACTCTACCGTACACCAAATAGTTTTTTATTTTATCGAACATGGAACCTCCGTTTTTATAACTCCAACTGTATTAATCTTAGACAACATTCAAATCGAAATGCAATATATTTTTATTTTGGTCCCGTACTGCTCTGACCCGCTTTTACGGCGATACCAAAATCATTGGCAAAATCGTTTGCTATTTTTACGAGGCCCGACTGCGTGTTGCCAATCACTTCGTTTACTTGGAGTACGTTCATCATTGCTTTATCGATATCGATGGTGCCAAAAGCATTTGCCACGACTGCTGCCCAGCGATGATGGCCATCAAGCACATAGTTATCTTGTGATACAAAGATAGGTGCTACGATGCCGCCATAAAACTTGTTACATGGCCCCACTTCCAATGCCCACCACATTTGGTTCACTTTTTCTGTGACCAGTTCACTTTGCGTTGCTTGTAAGCGTGCGGCAGGAAGTTGTTTGGGTGTAATCGTTTTGCCTAACTTTTTGAGATATTCTTTGAAATATTCTGCTGCATCAACTTCACCGCTCGCATTGACTGGCAATGGTAGTTTAATTTTTTTCGGGTCATTGTTATGATTGATAATCACCAACTCTCGGATCAACTCATTGCTCGTTTGCAGCAAGCTCAGATCTTTACCATTCAACAAGATATCAGCAGGGCTATTGATGACCGGTTGACCGCTCAATTGTGGCATGCCAACACGGGTGATACCCTTATTGGTCTGACAAAAAAGTGTATTGCTACCAGCAACGTTAAGATCGCATAAATTGATAACATCAGAAAGTACGCGTTTTTCTTTTGGTTGTTTGAGATCTTCGCGCAATGTCCACATGACAGAAGAGACATCACCATCACTGAGTGCATTGTTATAAACCTGGCGCAATTCCGGTTCGCGCAATGCCTCTGTACAGTCGCGTGCATTAAGAAGACCAGTAAAGATTGCACCTATCAGACAGACCGTTGGCGCTATAGATTTGTAGTAGGATAATTTTGATTGCATCATCATTGATTTGACTCCCAATTATATGAAATAAGATAGTACCACATTAAAATGGTGAAAATATGAAAATCAATAATTGGGTAGTGACAAACGATTAATTTGCATCCTTTCATATAGCTGTATATTCTTGCATGGCATGCTCACATCTTGGTAGTTTCCAATTATAAAGAAGGATACCCCATGAAACAAATGCTTATCGCATCTGTACTACTTACACAAATTCCACCGCTTTTCTGCTGTCCCACCTGTATTGGCCTTCCGCGTCCACATGAACGGCCCTTTTTTGAACGCAAATCATTTTTAGCGGCGCTGCAGCAGCCTGTTGCACAAAAACAGCAAGAAAAAGTGCCAAAAGAGTCTTCAGATAAGCAATCGCAAGAAAAATCTTAATAATAATAGCTTAGAATCGTTCTTTTCGTGACCAAATAGGGCTCGCATTTCAATTTGACAAACTGAATAGATCTGGTAGAATAAAAACTGAATATACAGTTTGGGAAAGCCCGTCTTCGCCTCTGGCTCCGTCCTGTTTTCGCAGGGCTATCTCAGGCTTCGTCGGGCAGTCTTCTTTCAATTGTTAATAGGTCAATCTTGCTATTGTTCCTTCAGTAATGGCGCCAGCCATGAGCCTTCGCTAGTTGCTACGGCCCACATGGACGAAGGTGCAAAGCCTGAAGAAGCCAACGGCGAAAACAGGCGTAGCAAGCGAAGACTGGAGGTCTCTATGTTATCAATAAAACGACTCATTATGTTTAGCGCTCTCGCAATACATGTCATGGTTTTGCCCATGGGATGGATTGGTGAAAAAACACCATTCATGTATGCGGCGGAAAAGGGTGATACAAAGCAGATGCAAGCATTGATTGATGCCGGTGCAGATGTGAATGCAATAGAAGGTTGCGATTGGCCGCGTGCAGGATATCCAGTGCTACGCCATGCAATTGATAGTGGTTCAATTGACGCTGTGAAATTGCTGTTGGAATGTGGAGCAGATCCAAATCAACACACAACAAGTCCCATAATCATGCGAGATCCATCAAGAAGCGGTGCAAACGTACGTAACTTACCACTCCTTTCTCATGCCGTTCGATCGCATGTATCAGATGGGATAGTAAAATTGTTAATAGCACATGGTGCTGACGTGAATCAAAAAACCATTTGTAATGAGTGGACACCGCTTATGGTTGCTGCTTATGTTGGTGATCTTGCAGCTATGCAACTGCTTATAACGGTTGGTGCTGATCAGCATGCGGTAAATAGCTGTGACGGCAACAGAACTGCATCTGCTTATGCTGGAGAAAGTGGCCTTCGGTGGTTTGCTTCGCTCGAAACATTTGTTAAACCTTAAATAACGTGGAGTTATATGAAAAAACTAATTTTAGTGTTCTTATGTACGTTGTCTCTTGCAACACAGTGTTCAATGAAAGAGGCGACTATTTCTGAAAAATTAAAACCAAAACTGGGTGCAACTCTGCAGCTCATGGGTAACACATCAGCAATTGGATTTTACGGTTCTTGGGCTTATGTGGGGTACTCAGCAGCTACCGCACTTGCGTTGGGTTCTGCAGCTACAATACTGCCATTAGCGCTTGCAGCCCCATTCATAATAAAACATACCCATAACGCCCATGAAAACTATAGTGTGCTGAAACAGTTGAAACAACAGGTAGAAAAAGCGTAATACATAAACGTAATAGATAAAGATCTGCTCTGAAAGAGGGAAATCCATCCGTGATTTCCCTCTTTTACTTTTAAATGCAGCATGGTATCATACTGAGCGTACAAAAAGAAAAATTAACTGCTGCAGAAAGGCGCACAAAGATGTATCCATTTCGATTTTTCTCCCTTCTCATGGTGATATCCCTTACATCGTTGATGAGAGGTATGGATAGTGCACCAGCGGGATCATTAGTACAGCAGTGGATTCAGTGTGCTTGTGCATGTGATACAACTTATTTTTCCTGGTTACCAGTTGAGGTGCAGGGGCGTATTATTGCACAAGTTGATCCGCATCAATCACTAGATAGATGGATGACTGGCACTGCAGACTGTGTGCGGGAGATAACAATTCCACATCGTATATACAGCTTTGATATCTCCGATGATACCCTGGCCTGTTTTATCAAGAAGCCAGATCATGATAATGCATATGAGATATGCCGTGTTAATTTAGTGTATGGTGACTATAAACGTTGGTTTAAAAAGGTACATGACAGTCAGGCGCCAAAGATAGCATTGCGTGGTGATGTGGCTTTATTTGAAACTAAGTGTATGAACATAAATATTGCAAACATTGATGAAAAGCTTGTAGGTAATACAGAAATCTCAAAGGAGTATATTAAAGGTGATCTTGCCGGAGCTACTTTAAAAGTTTGGAACTATCACAAAAGTTTGCCGCTGTTTGCAGTGGTTTTTTCCGAAGAAAATTTTGATATCGTGGAAACATACAAAATGAGTGGATTTGATCGTGATGGTGGGGACCTATGTAAATTTGCAAAGGATCCTCAAGATCGACCTATAACACTTCAGTGGCATCCCAGCCTACCGATACTTACTATTGGGCGTTACGATATGCTTCATGTAGAGAATCTCGATGATGAGAACGACAGCATCAATTATACAACGCAAGGACGAGGAGAAGCGCATTTCTCTTTTGATGGGTACGTTGCATACAGAAAAGCTTCTGATTATGTAAAATTAATATACTGTAATGTTAAGAAAAAAAACGTATGTTATATCGGATCAGTATATATGCCATCCCGTGAAATCTTGCGTGGGGTTGGGGAAAAGTACTTTTTAACAGAGGGGTTGCTGCGCACAGATGTATGTGACAATGAAATTGGTAATAATAGTTATGCCTTTCGTCCATTGGAATTTGAATCTGACAAAGAAATACCAATCTCTACCTTTAGCAATCATCAAGGATTGCACCGGTTGCCCTGTAATGGTGATTACCGCTACGTGACTATCACCTCTCAACCAAATAGAGATGATGCAACCATCACTGACTCAAAAATTTCTATCTATGTTCCGAACGAAAAGATCTGTTTTACCCATTATTGCATGATGCGAGCTGCGCAGGAAGCGGTTAAAACAAATGTACGCGCAGATTGGGATCTTTTTAAGCAATCTACGCTGCAAGATCTTGTTACGCAAACTGCATCTTTTTATCCTTATTTCGAAAAATTAATGATCGATAATGGTATCTCTGTAAAACAGTTGGCGCGTAAAGCGTAATGCACAAAGGATCGCGATGGTGAGATTTTTTTATGTAACGGTTGCAATGATGATGGGTATATCGTGTGGCTCAACAAGAGCAGCGGATTATGCATTTTCTGAGACTGAAAAAAATGAACAGATTTTTGATGTGGTGCTTCGCCATGCTCCCTATCTCTTGTTAAATCACACGAGTGTCTGTGCGTTGGCATTAGTGAATAAAAATTTGCATGGACGTGTTGAGGCAACAAAAGAAATAAGAAGGATTGTGTTGGATAATGCAATTAAAGCACAGGGATATTCTATTTTTGTAGGTGATTCATATTATGCTCAGGTGGAGCCGTTTGATCCAAGCCACCGATCTCTCTATTTTTGTGCTTATAGTTCATTTGCAGTAGCCATCGTTACATATAATGAGAAACCTCTGGAGTATTGGAGTGGTGAAAAATCATCCCATAAACAGTATGATTTTGGCTGTGTATATGCATATGCCATTGATGGTGAGATAAAAACGGTGCAGATAAACAATATGCTCATGTATGCAGATGACAGAAATGGTAATAGAATGGGGTGCACCCGTGGTGTTCCACTGTTGCAGATGGGAAATGCTTGTTATCCGGGAAAAACAATTCAAGGACCGTTAATAACGTTAAACGAGAATGCTGAGGTTAAAACTATTTCCTTTGTATATCGTCCTAATCTAGGCGTGCAAAAAGGAACGAAACATATGCACACTGTGGCGAATAGGCAAGACGATATAAGTACTATTTCCGGTGTAAAAAAATATATAGAATCGCGTCTCAGACCATATGAATCATAAGATTTGGTGATTTACATATGGTTCAAATTCATCTATAGTATCAACAGTCATCTTTGAAGGGCCCATAGCTCAGTTGGTTAGAGCAATCGGCTCATAACCGAGAGGTCCCAGGTTCAAGTCCTGGTGGGCCCACCATACTACGCGCGAAGACGAGCTTCGTATGGTAAACCACCCTTCGCCTATTGAGGAATATACAGAAGCAAAGTTGAGCTAGTGAGCGTAGTATGGTGTAACCCTTCGAAGCTCCGCAGGAGCGTAGTAGGGCGCCATGTTCTCAGTAGAGACCAACTTTGGTAAAGTTACATATAACAAAAGAGAGGGGTAAAACTCAGATGAGCACAACACCATTTCAGAAATTATTGGCATTAGTAGCGGTCGATGCTGCTATTGCCTCAAAGCGTGCTGAGCGTGATGCCATTCAACGTGAGGTTGATAAGGCCTACCATGAGCTTGATGAGCTTGCAAAGCTCAAAGAACAGCATATGCAGGCGGTCCATAATGCCCGTAAAGTGGTTGATGGGATTGAGCTTGAGATGAAGACATCGCAGCAGCAAGAGGCGAAAAAGAAAAAACTTATTGATGTTGCCAATAATCTCAAAGAGTTCAACTCTGCCAAGGCGGAGCTTGCGACGGTGCAAGAGGAGCTGGTGGCGCAGGAAGACGATCTGCTCAAGGCGTGGAATACGCTTGAGGCGGCACAAAAAACGGTCGCAGCCTTTGAGGTGACCTATCAAGCACGTCACGATGAAGTGCAAAAAACAGTCAGTGAGCTGAGCCAAAAAATAGCTAGCTTCGAATCTGAAATCATGACAATGGAGGCAGGGCGCGCCACGCGTCAAGCTGAAGTTCCTGCCGAGTGGCTCTCTCAATATAATATGATGCATGCGTCAGTTGCCGACCCGGTCGTGCCGTTTGCGGATGATTCTTGCAGTGCCTGCTTTAGTCCGGTCCCTTCTCAATTTGTCGGACGTATCAAAAGAGGTGCTATTCTCCCGTGCAAAAGTTGTTTTAGACTGCTCTATGCTCCCGAATTTCATGAAGGCTCATGAGGAGTAAAGGATCTGCTATGGAGCAATTTCAGAGCGAGCAAATGAGTTTATTTTTAACGGTGCCACCGCGGAGTGATGAACACGTCAAGCAGAGTAGCGATACTAAAGGGCATGTGCATCAAGCTGTTACCTGGCATCTGTTTATCGACGGTGCGGCACGGCGTAATCCAGGGCCTGCAGGCGCAGGCATTTACATTCTCAAAGATGGTATGCCCTTTTTTCAGGATGGTTACTATCTTGGTGAGCTCACCAATAATCAGGCTGAATATATGTCGCTCTTGGTGGGGCTTTATTACGTTGAACAATGGAAGCAGCCTGAGGATGAACTCTCTATCTTTTCTGATTCTCAACTCTTGGTACGTCAAATTCATGGTATCTACCGTGTACGCAACGAAGGCTTACTGCAAAAACACAAAGTTGCCTTGCAGTGGGTGAAGGCGCTCCATGGTTCTATCCATCATATACCGCGTGAAGAAAATAGCCACGCCGATAGCATGGCTAATAAAGGCATAGATTTAAAAAAAGCGGTTCCAGCTCAGTTTACTACCCGATTGCGCGCCTATGAAGCTGCACTTCGTTAGCATTTTTTTCTGCGCATCTATCTTCTGTGCAACCCCACTCTTAAAAAAACAATCATTCAAAGAAGCATGTCTTTGTGCGATTGCATCGCCTGAATGCATTACGCTCAAAAAGGAATTACCGCGCCGCTGGGGCATCAAAAAAAAGTTAGAGCGCTGGGATCAGGTCATAGAGTCGATCGCACGAGCTACTGCATGTACACTTCGCCCGATCTGTGATCGTGTGCGCGAGCGTTATACAGTGCGGGTGCTCCTTGATGAAGATGTGCCGCATGTTGATCCCTGTTCGTGGGAACTTTTTAACCCGAGCGGGTTTGTTGTGGTAGATGAAGATGCGCAAAAGGCTTTTTTTATCACCAAGCCTGTAATGCTTGTTGCGCATAAAAAAGACGTATGGTATATCGATGGCAAACGCATTGCTGGTGCAACGATACGGGTGATACCCGAAGAAGATGCAATAATGCTTGATGGCGTTGCCTATCGCGGTGATTTTTTATTTACGGTCTATAAAGATCGCGTGCTCTGTATTAATTGCATTGAACTTGAATCCTATGTGAGCTCGGTGCTTAATTCTGAAAGCTGGCCGGGGTGGCCATTAGAGGTTAATAAAGTCTTTGCGGTGATGTCACGCAGTTACGTGTTATCACACATGCTTACGGCGCAAAAAACGGGGCGGCCATACCATGTGCGCAATACGAATACTCATCAACATTATCATGGCGTGCATACGAATTCGATGCTTGAAAATGCCGTTGCAGCAACAGCCGGTTGTTGTGTGACGTATGATAATAAACCGATCCTTGCGATGTTTGATGCCTGCTGTGGCGGCGTGATTCCGGCACATATCGGCCATGGCATCGATTTTGAAAAAGAGCCCTATTTAGCGCGGCCCTATGCCTGCACCTATTGCAGAAATTATAAGCTTTATAAATGGCAAAAAAATCTAACCATTGCGCAATTTGAACAGTATTTGCGTGATGCACAGCTGTGCACTGAAGCAATTAGCGAAGTGCATGTGGTGTCACGCGATAAGGCGGGGCTTGCAAAGACGGTCCATATAAAAAGCAAACGTGGTGTGACGGCGTTTAAAGGCAAACAGCTTTACTCAGCGCTGCCCGAGATAAAAAGCTACGCCTTTGATATTACCAAACGGGGCAGTCAAATCACGTTGAGCGGTTACGGCCACGGCCATCACCTTGGGGTGTGCCAGTGGGGCGCGCGTGAGATGGTGCGGCTTGGCTATACCTATCAACAGATCCTCGCTTTTTATTATCCTGGTACACGGCTTGCTACTATTGCGTAAGCGAGGAACATATGCCCGGTTATCGTGCTCACACATTGTGTGCTGTAGTAATTTACAGTGTTATATTGTTATGTGTTGGCGCAGCCACACAAGACTGGCTGATCTTGGCTGGTGGCTTAGGTGCCATCATTGCTGGTGCGTTGTTTCCTGATATTGATACTAAAAGTAAAGGTCAGCATTATCTCTATTGGATCTATGCGGTGGTGCTCATGGTGCTCTTATTTTTGTGCTGGCGATCACCAAAACAATTGTGGCTTGATCTCATTATCTGTCTTGCTGTTATTACGATTGCGCCCATGCTGGGCCGCCATCGCGGCATTACGCATGCACCACCATTTATTCTGTTACTCGGCATCAGTTTTTGGATTATCGCCGCGGGTTTTTGCCCCGCGCATACAGCGCACTTCTTTTTTTTGAGTTTTTGTTTTGTGCTTGGGGCACTGTCTCACATCTGGCTTGATAAGAGGCGCATCTTTTTTTTTAAATAGAAGATGTGTGTGTGAGTTGTCATTCATTCGTATGAATACGATTTTATATATCGTTTCAAAGTCAAATGATGCGGAGAGGCAACACATATCTTTTTTTTCTTGTATGAGCAGCATAGCAGAAAAAACTCCAAAAGAAGTGGTATGTGTGCCATGAAATACGTATTTATGTTGAGGGGGATTATTGGCGGTGCGTGATTGTAATAACTCATAAATGCGTGATTTAAAAAAGCTCTGTAAGTGTGGGTAAAATAGATCTGGTTTTTTATCGGAAAATTGATACATAAAACGATTTACCAATTGGGATTCAAGAGGCTCGCCGATTATGTCCCATGCCTCTGGATTGCAATGGGCTATTACCACTTCTGTGATCAATGTTGCGCGTTTATTTTCTTGCTCCTGCATACGTATATCAAGTTGACGTTGCACACGCTCAAAATACTGTTCAGCTCTCTGAGGTTTCTGTGATTGTGCAATAGCCGCCTTGGTATACTGTGCCAGTGTATGGCGCATAGTAGGAGTAATAGCTATAATTTGTTCAGCGGCATAGGCGCTAGAAGAGTACATAAGGCTGATACAGAGGGATAAAAAGCACATAGTGAGCATAGTTGTCTTCTCCCGTGAATGTGATACCATATGAGGTATATTATAGGTCTTTATAGTAAGTAAGCCAATGCTTGTAAACTTTTTTCAATATTTTTTTTACACTGCAAAACCCCGTGAGGGGAAGTTTCTTCAATATCTACGTTCGTAGAGTTTTGCTGATCCTATTTTTTAACGTTTTTTATTCTGGATTTTTATGATTGATGGTTTATTGCTCGCTTTTATTGGTTATTTGGCCTTGGTTGCAGGAATTGGTTTTTATGCTTCAAGATTTTCTAAATCGGCGCATAACGCCGATTTACATGATTTTATGCTTGGTGGCCGTTCAACACACTGGTTATTGACCGCGCTTTCTGCGCACGCAGCCGATATGAGTGATTGGCTCTTTATGGGGCTCCCCGCAGCAGTCTTTTTGCAGGGCGGCATGCAGGTGTGGATACCGATCGGCCTTTTGTGCGGCATGTTCGGAGCTTGGCACTTTGTGGCGCGCCCCTTGCGCATCATGAGCGCCGAGTATGGGGCCACTACGCTTGCATCATTTTTCCAAAAGCGCTACGGCGATAGGCAGGGATTTATCGGTGCAGTAGCGGCGCTTATCTCATTTTTTTTCTTTGCGATTTATATTTCGGTAGGGCTCAAGGGGATCGGCTACGTGCTCGAGACCGCCTTTGGCATTCAGTATCATATCGGCATCGCGATTGCGCTTGCCGTTATATTGACCTATCTTTTGGCCGGTGGTTTTGCATCGGTGGCGGTGCTTGATTTATTCCAAGGCCTCTTTTTGCTGGCTATGCTTCTGCTTGTGCCAATCGTGGCCTATTTTAACGTTGGTGGCGTTGCACCAATTCTTGACGCCGCCGCGCTTAAAAATGTTTCATTATCATTAATTCCGGAATTCTCCTTTTTCACGATGCTCAGCATCGTCTTAAATCCCTTCGCTTGGGCGCTGGGTTATTTTGGCATGCCTCACATTTTGACCAAATTTATGGGCTCCGCGAATGCGGCTGATCTCCATAAAGCAAAATACGTAGGCGTCACGTGGCAGCTGTTGGCAACCGGTGCTGCGGTGATGGTGGGTATTGTGGGGATCGCCTATTTTCAGGGCGTCAGCTTGAGCAAACCGGAACTTATCTTTGTGCTCATGGCAAAAGAGTTATTTACGCCATTCTGGGCAGGCATTGTGCTCTGTGCTATCGTTGCCGCCACGATATCGACGGTCGATTCACAGCTGCTTGTGCTTGCAGGTATTATCACCGAAGATTTTTATAGAGGAATGATAAATCAACATGCTTCGCATATTGAACTCAGAAGAATTTACACAGGAGCGCTTATTGTCGCTGCCATCATCGGTTTTGCAATCGCCTGGCATGAATCAAGTACGATCATGGGGCTTGTACGCTACGCCTGGGCTGGCCTCGGCGCTGCATTCGGACCGCTTATGCTAGTGGCATTGTATAGCACCTATGCAAATAAATATGGCGCACTCGCGGGTATCATCACGGGCGCTGTGGTGGCCGCTACCTGGGATCTTATAAACCCGCTGGTGACAACCATGCAGATCTACGCCATCGTGCCTGCGTACATTACAAGTTTTGCTGCGATTTACGGTGCGAGTTTTGTGACACGAATACGGATCGGTTTTTAGTCTTTGCCTTTCACCGCAGGGTATCGTGCTATTTGTTTGCTGAAAACTTTTTCGGTGTGGTCGTCACGATTGATAAGGCAACGGCACGTGCTTACAAGAGGGCTGAGCACGAGTCCTGTAAGCGCACCAATACCAAGTGATGCACTTGTTAATTTGGGTATTAGAACAATTGGATCCTGTGAAATTGTGTTATCTATTATCGTTTTTTCAAAGTTAGCTGAAAGTGTGCGATCTGAAACTATGATGATAGATACTAATCCCGCACAAGCTGATATGCACCAAGATGCTGTCATTGCGAATGTTGAAATGCATTTCCCTATGCGGATTTTTCGTGTTGTATAAAGCTCTTGAATCGAGCTATCACCTTCACAAAATTCTGCAGTGAGGTTGGTGCAGTGTTTGGCAATCATTTTTTTCAAGTAATATGCGTTGAGTTTTTGCCTGATGCTATTACTCTCAGGCGCATCGATCCACAACTCCTCCAGTGACGTATGCTTTTGTTGCATAGTGCCATAGTCAGTAATCTGATTGTTGTGTAGCGAAAGATGCTTTAAGTTTGGGAGCTTCAGAAATAGTGGTTCAAGATGAGCTGTAGATAGATGGTTATCGTGAAGGCACAAGGTTTTCAGCGTGGTGTGCTGTGGAAGATGCAGAGGAATTTGCGTAATACGATTATGAGCGAGGTTTAACTCGATAAGGTTGGTTGCGAGAGAGAATAATTCATCCGGTATCACGGTTATTTTATTGTGGCTGAATTTTATGGAAGTTAACTGAGCAAAATTAAAAATCTTTTGCGCTGCTAGTGTAGGCTCACATTCAGTGATACCTAAAAACCTACCAACGAGTATGTTATCTTCACGTGTTTTTAAGCCCTTCTCATATGCTACTATCAACCCTACGGTATGCTCTGTGGTTACTTGTTTTAACTCGTATGCAGTAGTGGTTGGTGGATCTGTTTCAGAATCTGAATCCACAAATAATAATGGTGTTAGATCATCTGCATCCATCGTGCATGCGTATCTGCTGCCTAAAAAGAGGGTTATACCGATAAGCAAGAGTAGCTTGCGCTTCATTCAGCTCCTCTTTCAGGTTTATCTGAAGATTTTGACCAACGTACGACTTGGGAACCTATGGCGCCCCCAAGTAATGCACTTCCGACTTGGCTACCAACTATGATTGGTAGTGAGAATGGTATATGTGGTGATAAGAGGGATATAAGAGTTAAGGTGCCAAAAGAGAGAAAACCTCCTGCTATAGTGCCACCCATAATACCTAGAAAATAATCGCATAAACAGGCTTCTGTACACTTTGTTTTATCATGATCACTATCGTTGCGTGCAGTGATTAACGGTGTTTGTTCATCGTTATCCATGGCATACGTAATGTTGGTGAGTACAGCAAGGATTATGCTGCCAAGCAGAAAAAGTGAGTGCTTCATTCAGTTCCTTTAATACTTGGTGGGTACTGTGCAATCTGCTTGAGAATAGTTTTCGTAATGCGTTCTTCGGGTTTGAGGTTGCAATAGATGCGGTATAAAAATTTGCTCAGTAGACCGGTAAGCCCTCCTACAAGCGGAGTAGTAAATGTCAAAGTCATCTCTACAGCAATAGTATGTCTGGGGAGTGCAAATAAGCATGTTATCACAGTTCCCATACCGATTAGGGCTCCTGTGCCCACTCCTGTATAGAATGCATTTTTCATACCTTTATCGTAAGTACATTGCGCTCGGCATTCAGCGCTATATTCTATTTTTGTGTTCATGTCTTGCACCGTCGTATCACCTTCGCACATCTCTGCTACAAGATTGGTGCAACGCGAAGCGACCATCGATATCATCCACTTTTGTGCAGCGTTATCGATCCACAATTCTTCCAGTGATGGGCAATCTGAGCGTAAGATTCCATACGTTTCGATTTTATTTTCATGCAGGGTCAACTGTTTGAGTGGTATAGCTTCTAACAAATCTTCGAGCGTAAAGCGCGTGAATGCATTATGGTGGAGCGACAGCGCTTTAAGATTTTTGTGTTCAGGAATTGGATCACACATTTTGGTGATGCGATTATGCGAAAGATCACAGGTCACCAGGTTTGGCATGGTGGTAAAAATCTCTGTGGGCACTTCTTGGAGCTTATTGTTGCTCAGATTTAGATAGGTAACGGTGTTTAGATGGAGCTGCGTTTTGAGCGTTTCCAACCCTGCACATGAGCTGAGATTTTTGTGGATATAAACTAAATGGCCTTCTTTGTTGGTGCGCAACCCGTTGTTATGGGCGGTGAGTATGGTGTTATTTTCTTCGATGCTGATCAATTCAAAGCTGATATCGCTGCATGTGGTGACCAATGGTGCAGTTTCATCCATGGCACGTACAATGCTAGTGAGCATACCGAGTGTTATGCCACCAAGCAGAAAAAGTGAGCGCTTCATGTGGTTCCTTTTTTCAAATTAAGCCGTTACGATCCCTTTGTTCTGCTTTGTTTTTTACATACGTAGCCAAAGTACTTGCGCCAGCGCCAAGTAGGGGGCACATAAGAACAAAGATGGCAAAACCTATATGATTATCGATGGGTCGCATGGCATCGTTGCATTGTGGTGTGAATATACAAGATGCAGAAGTGAGTCCACTAATGATTAAGCCACAGATACCACCAATTGCGGCTCTTTCGCTATAGTTTATCTTGTTGGCTTGCGTAAGCGATGTTTGTTCATTGCTATCCATGGCATACGTAATGTTGGTGAGCATACCGAGCGTTATGCCAAGCAAAAAAAGTGAGAGATTCATATGGTTCCTTTTTTTTCGATAATTGGTGGATATGTTGCAATTTGTTTGAGAATCGTTTTAGTGTAGCGTTCTTCGGGTTTAGTGGAACAATATGTACTCCCTGCACCAATGGCAGCGCCTGTTAGGGCAGTAACAATGGGAGTTCCAAACAGAAAAAGGAAAATAGGTGCTGGGGCTGGTATTACAAATAAGCATGAGGTTGTCATGCATCCAAATAAACCACCAAGACCAGAAATGACCCCTATTATTGCACCAGCTACCGCACCCGTTTTAACGTTGGATTTGCGTTTGTTAAGAAATTCGTCGCCATATCCCGTTCTTGTGTTTGTATCTTGCACTGTTGTGTCATTGTTGTCTTTTTCAATGGAGACTAATTCAACGTAGATATCGTTGTCTGAGGTTACCAGTAGCGTGTTTTCATCTCTATCCATCGCATGTACAATGCTGGTGAGCATACTGAGCGTTATGCCAAGCAAAAAAAGTGAGTGCTTCATACGGTTCCTTTTTTTAGTGATTTATCATCAATCCTTTTTTTCTTGCCGTGCCTGTATTCGTGCAAGAAATGTTTGTGTTTGTTCTTTTTGCAATTTTTCTTTGATCTTGTATTTGTACAGCGTGATACAAATATCATTACATGCTTTGAGCCTAGGATCATAGGCGCTGCTTGAGATGATCTCTTCTTGTGCGCATTTGTTTGTGCATCTTGCAATCATTTTCACGCCTTTTGCATCAAAGATATCTTCGTTATCATCCATAAGGTAAAGCGGTAGGTGAGCGGTCAGTAAAAGTGCGGTGAGTGAGAGATGTTTCATCCGTTTTCCTGTGAATTGTCTGTTTTTGTACAACAACATTTATATATCAGAGCTCCTGTGGCGCCACTTGCAAATGTTGCTAGGGCTGCAAATCCCATGGATGCATTTAATGCTGCACAGATCGGAATAGAAATTGCACCACCGACGGCTGTTGACAAGGTGAAGACCATTCCTGTGGGGCCACACGCCTCTGACGGACAAGTTTCTACGGGTTGAGAAGCTTGTTGGTTATTGATGAGAGGTTGTGTGAGCCTTTGATCTTCTAGATCCATAGATTTACTTTGTGTCGGTATGGCAAGCAGAGCGGTGAGTAAAAGTGATGTGAGCGATAAGTATTTCATCCGTTGTCCTGTTGGTTATCATTAAGTTCAGATTGAGTTGTATTGCTGAGCTGCTTGGTAATGCGTATGGGTGTCCCAGGTTTCAGGCAACATGCTATGGCTAGCAAGGAGCCATAAGCGCTACCTGCTGCACCGCATCCCAATGCGATACTGAAAAGAACTGGAGTTGTTACTCCCATTGTGACTGCTACAGGAACTCCAATGCAGATGCCGCCGAGGCCTACTCCCAAAATACCTCCCAATGCAAAGCCAGGTCCACATTTGTCAAGACATTCTTTTGAAAATTCTGTTGTGGTTTGTTCTTGTCCGCCAGTGTCCATGCATACGATAGGCAGTGCGCATAAAAGGCAAAGAAGGACATAGAGTTTCATATATTTTCCTGTGAATTGCGTGTTTTTCTGCAACAGCCAATCCAGAGGAACATTCCAGGAATGCCACTTACTAGTGTTATTCCACATGCGGCTCCAACAGGCACACCTAACGCTGCACAGACAGGAAATGCAATTACACCGCCTATAGTTGCCGATAGTGTGAAAGCAAGTGTTCCAAATGTACAATCTTTTCCCGTGCAAACGTCTGCATGTTCGGTTGGTACACTACTATCAATGATAGCCTTGGCGAATACATATCGACTTATTGGGCCGCTATCCATACAGCGTATTTGTGTTGGTATGGCGAGCAAAGAGGTGAGTAAAAGTGATGTGAGTATAAAATTGAGCATATGAGCCTCGTGTTTAAAATGAATCTTGTGTCATAGCTTAAATCTTCAGCTGTTTTTTGTCTAACCCAAAAAGCTTCAGCGCATTTTGCGTGGTGTGCTTTGCAATTTCTTCAATTGGCATCTTGCGCAGTTCAGCAATATATTCTGCAATCAACAAAATATTTTTGGGATGATTTTTTTGTCCGCGCAAACTTTGTGGCGGCAAAAAGGGTGCATCGGTCTCAAGGACCAGATTGTCCAATGGCATGGTACGGACTATTTCTCTGAGCACATTATTTTTTGGATAAGTGATGGTGCCGCCGATGCCAAGAGAGAAGCCGCGGGCAAAACAATAGTCTGCAAATGGTGCATCGTAGGAAAAGCAGTGCATCACAGCGCGCTTCAGATCGGTTTTATATTCATCAAGGATTTTTAGAGTTTCATCATACCCATCACGGGAATGGATGACGAGCCCCAGATCATGGCGAAGCGCGAGCTCAATCTGGGCGCGGAAGGCATCATACTGGCGGTTGAGGTTGTAATCAGGGTAGTGGCGATCGATACCACATTCACCAATGCCCACGATTTTACGATTTTCTTTTTTTTTCACCAACTCTTCGATTTTTTTAAAATCGTCATACCAGAACTCTGTGCAATCGTTGGGGTGGATGCCAACGGTGGCGTAACAGGACGAAAAACGTTCAGCGAGTGCAACACAATTTTGACTTTCGATGAGGCTGGTACCCACATTGATCAAAAGTTTTACCAAATTTTGGGTTGCCTCGGTGATAAATATTTCACTTTTTTCAACTTCTTCGAAAGTTAAAATTTTGTCAAAAGGCTCCTTGATTAGGCAGTTTATATGCGCGTGCGTATCAACAAAAAAATAATTTTTCATAGTTTTCTTGATTTTTATGATGTATATTCACTACATTCTTCACAAGCAAGGTATGTGCATCAAGATTGTGAACATAATTTAGTTTGACAAAATCTGATGTAAATACTATATCTTACGATGTCTAGACTCGTAAGTTGCAGGTAAAAGAAGCGGTGTTTGAATAATATACTAACCACATTCAAGGAGTTTTCCATGAATAAAAGCGAACTCATAAATGAGTTGAGCGAAGCAACTGGTTTCAGCAAAAAAGACGTGGCACATGTGCTCGATCTTTTTTTCAAAACAGTTGTGCGTACCCTAAAAAAAGGGGAACGAGTAGCAATAACTGGTTTTGGTAGCTTCTGGACATCATTCCGTCCAGAACGCATGGGTATCAACCCTGCTACTAAGCAGCGTATAAAACTACCAAAAGTGAGCATCCCTCGCTTCAAGCCAGGTAAAAATCTACGCGAAGGTGTTAAATCAGTAAAATTGGGTTAATAAAAAGCTCGTTCGCTGAAAAATATACCTACAAGGGGCGATTTAATCGCCCCTTTTTTTATTCTGCACGTCCGGTATAGTGATAATTATCCGCCGTCGCTCGTTTACGAGCTATGGCGTGATGACCACGCCGAAGTTCTCGCCCGGCGCAACTTGAGTTAACGGAGGCGGGTTACTCTTACTATTAACGGGTTATTACTATGATACACATGCGCACATCCCCTCAATTTTTTACCACACATCATGCATCAGTCCATGGCATGCCCGTCTTTGAAGGGACGGTTGCTGCGGTAGCAGCACCGCTGAAAACGGTCTATCCATTGATTCAGCAATTGGCAGAGCAGCGTGGATTTACCGGTGCTAAGAAGCAAATACTGAACTTATCAGTAACGATTGATAATGTCCCGAGTTCTATCCTGTTAGTGGGCGTAGGCTCGACTGGTGCTACAATTGATTCCTCCGTCTTCGCTAAGGCTACGCCGGACAGGCGTGAATTTTATCGCCGTGCCATTGGCACCATAGTACGCCAAGCACAATCAATGAAGGCGGCATCACTTGCACTGCAACTGCCTGATCCAGCAACACTTGGCTATACCAAAGAAGAGCTTGTCCAAGAAACTATTATCGCATTGACCCTTGCAAGTTATAACTTTGACGATTTTATTACCAAAGATCCTCATGAGCGCATCGCCGATTTGGTGGAAGTGACGCTCTGTGGTGTTGAAGTAGCAGAGGCGGTGATCCAAAAGGCGTATATGATCGCTCGTTCAGTCAACAAAGCGCGCCACTGGATCGATATGCCACCATCGCTGATGACGCCACCAATGCTGGCAGAAAAGGCGCAAGAGATTGCACGTCATCACAATCTTGGTATCACCATCTTTGGTGAACAAGAGGTGATCAAGATGGGGATGGGCGGCCTTGCCGCAGTATCGCGTGGTTCGGATATTGATTGTCAGCTCGTGATTATGGAGTATAAAACTGACGCGCCAAATGCACCAACACTCGCCTTTGTGGGCAAGGGTATCACCTTCGATTCAGGCGGCCTCAGTATAAAACCTGCACGTTCAATGGAGACGATGAAAGAAGATATGTCTGGCGCTGCAGCGGTGATCGCTTCGATGGAAGTGCTTGCGCAGCTCAAACCGGCAGTCAATATTGTGGCACTCGCACCGATGTCAGAAAATTTGCCAAGCGGCAAAGCAACCAAGCCGGGCGATATTATTAGATTTTACAATGGCAAAACGGCCGAAGTACGCAACACTGATGCAGAAGGGCGTTTGATTTTAGCTGATGCGCTCTCGTATGCAGTCAAGCATTATAAACCAGATGCGATTATCGATTTAGCAACCTTGACTGGTGCCTGCTCCTATGCCCTCGGGCCCTACTTTGCCGGCATGATGTCCATGCATGATGATTTTGTAGCGCAGGTGCAAAAGGCGGCTGACCGCACTGGTGACCGCGTATGGCGCTTGCCACTTCACGATGATTACAAAGCGGCGATCAAATCAACCGTCGCTGATATCTGCAACATTGGCAATGAAAAGATTATGGCGGGGACCATCACCGCGGCACACTTCTTGCAAAACTTTGTCAACGACACACCATGGGTGCATCTTGATATCGCAGGAACTGCCTATGATGTGCCCGCGATTTCCTACTTCCGCGATGGCGCAACGGGCTATGGCGTGAGATTGCTCGTTGATCTTGCGTGTAATTGGAAAGCATAAGATAAAGCGGGGATTTTCCCCGCTTTTATTTTGGCGCATTTAATATATGCTGCGTGCCTTTAATCATAATAATGATGCTACCAATGTAAGCTTCTGTTATAAGAAGCAGGTCTTGCTCACTGGGTGTGTTTGTTTTCTCACCACGTGCATGAATAACACTATTGCGCATGGTCTGAAGTTTTTGAGCCATAGCATCTAAAAGCTGATACTGTTGTTTTATTATCTTAGCATCGGGTTCTTTTTTTGATTTGATCCATTCCAAATAATGCTTTCGTATGGTCTCAAGATGATTATTGAAGGCATCAATAAAATTATTTTTTTCTATCTGTTCTGTGATACCATGTATGAATTTTTTGGTACGCTCACTAACATCCGTTGCGCGTTGTGCCTGTTTTTCAATCTCAGCATTACCATTTTTCCACGGTATGACTCTATTGAATGGTAGCGTATATATATGGTCAGGATTTTCCCATGTTTTATCTATTTCTGTCATCAAGCTTACAATTGGTTCCTTGATGGTATTATTAAAAAACCCTGTATAGAAGGGATCTAAAATGGTTAATTCTACTTGCAAGCATCCATGGCATGAGAAGTAAAACAGGCTCGCAAAGAAAAAAATAGTTCTTGTACGCTTGACAGTAACAAGGAAGCGATGAAGGAGTAAGGATATCATAAAGGCTCCGAGGTTATGGTACTATGATATCCCTACTCTAAGACAGAAATACTATAAAAATATAGAGTTTTGTTACTCAGCAGTTCTGCTAAATTCTTGTGTAAAAATATCCTGATCAATTTCTAATTTTGCGGCATTAATGCGTGCCCATTCGCCGAGTGAAACCGGAAAGTGTGGCAACGCGAGTTTGAGCATACCGAGTGCAAACTGGCGAATCTCATACTGCGCTCCTGCATGCAAACGTAACGTCAAAAAGTGCATGAGCGAGTGCAGATTGCAAGTGTAAATATATTGCGTATAGGTGCACAGCGGCAACACGCCCCGTGCGAGTTCGCGGCAGACACCACGATTTAAAAGATCTTCGTAGACATTAATACACGTTTGAATCGCTGCACAGTACTGTGCTCGCGCCTGCTCATCATCATACGAGCCGACTGACGCCTGTTTATTGACCGTATCCTGCTGACGCCACTTTGGTGGGATGTAAAATTCTAACGGTGCTTTGACGTACCGATAACTGATCTCGTTGTATGAATTCATCCGATGGCGCATCCACTGCCGCGCCACAAAGATCGGTGCTTTGACACGGAATGAAAGTTGATTGTGTTCAAAGGGGCTCGTGTGCGCATGCTCCATCAAAAATTTGATCAGCTTTTTATCCCGCTCGCTGACACTATCTACAAACTTACCAAATGATACGCGCGCTGCATTGACGATATCAACATCAGATCCCGAGACGCGCACGAGATCGAGTGAACTGATCCCATCCCCAAGCGGATCGATCTGCCGTTGTGAATCTGGTTCTGTATCAAACGGCATCTGTTGTGTAAGCGGTTGTTTTTCAAGCATAGAATACCTCATATGATGGTAAAATCGGTTTTGTTTAGTGTACGGTAGACGCAAACTAAAATCGAGAGGACGAAGGTTTATGATTAAACAAATTGTCTGTTATTTTTTAATGTTGTGCAGTTTTATGTTATGTGGCATGGATGATGATAAAAACGAATATGTAATACACCTGAAGGACGGTGAGATTAGGGTCGAAAAACAATTATTAGATAAATTCCCTGGTAGTTCTGGCCTTCAAAATCAAATCTAATTAAATCGTAAAGCTTAGATGGATATGCATAGCTACATACGACAAAAAGCTGATCATTATCGAAACTAT